>ULSN01036968.1_pt1 | contig 11717 bp, 10 predicted proteins | sample 1956771 | NCBI WGS metagenome assembly ULSN01 (sample SAMEA4835709, study PRJEB28245) | human gut metagenome | biome: gut microbiome; material: fecal sample | place: Denmark | collected 2008
ACGACTGCTCAAATAATGAGCAGTCTCCTACTCGATTTATCCGATATTGAGCTCGTGCTTGATAGCATCCTGTAAAATTTTGGAGAAGTTCAGCTTTTTGGCAATCGCCGCATCATTTAACCATTTGGGGATAGTAAGAGTTTTTTTGACTGCTTTAGTAAAGTGCTCTTTTGCGTATGCTTCTACATCAACACTTACTATATTAACAAAGGCTTCTGCGTAATCGCTGTATTCTTCATTAACATCAATAGTGCTTAATTCAGAAGGTGACGGAACAGCTTCGTTGCTGAGCTTTGCTTCGTAAAGAAATCCGGCAAGGCAGTCTGTTGCCATTTTCATAGCATCTTGTAAATCCGTACCACAAGTTGCGAGGTGGTTAAGGTCAGGAAAAATTACGGTGTATTGTCCGTCTTTTTCTTTATAAAAGCATGCAGGATACATTGATAACATAAAATCACCCTTTCTGAAAATCTAAACCGGCTTGTTTGAAAATAGCTTTGACGGTACCTATGGGAATATCTCCCTTATGGTTAGGAACAGTTACTTTGTTAGGCTGATGTGGATGTACGTAATAAAAATGGGAGCCTCTGGTTGAATATAATGTCCAACCGGCTTTTTTTAACAGCTTTTCCAGTTCTTTAAATTTCATGATATTGCTCCTTTCATAATTATATCATTCGATACGTATAAAAACAATACGTATCGATGATGCTATTAAAAAAGGAGTATTGCAGATGGTACTACAATACTCCTAAGAGAACGACAACAGTATTTAATTTATATGTTAGGCTTATTATATCATAGAAAATATGGTTTGAGGTGTATTTGCAAAAATTTCATAAGATGTTTGGATTAATGATGATAAAATTTTGACTATCTCATCCTCCGACCTTATCATCAGGCAGATACATAATGGTTATGCTGTAAATAATGATGGTGCAGACCGCCAGACAAATAGCTATAATTATGAACAGCTTCAGCCAGGGAATTTCCCGTTGCAGATACTTGCGGCAGTAGCGCCAGAAGCAGGTGATGGTGAAGATGTTGAAGATGCTGCCTAAAATAAGCATAGTCCAGACGCTTTTGGCGAGCGGCAGATAGGACAGGCTGAGGTTAATCGCCGCAAGCACAGGCATAGCGGTCATGGTGTTATAGATTTTGCCATCTGCTATGGCAAAGCTGGCAGTAAGCATTACGCTGCCTAAAATAAGCGGTAACAGGGAGGCACAGAGCAGCTGTGTGCTGTCGGGATTATATTGCTGCAGCCTGTTGCGCCAGAGAAAACGCCCGAAGAGCTTGTAAAGAATAAATGCATAAAGTGTTGTCAAAATAGCGCTGGCAAGAGTATCCATGCCGCCGAAGCCGATGAAAGCAACAATAAAATGTATTACAAAAAAGCCCAGGGCACCCAAAAAGAAGAAGAGCTGGTTATAAAGCCAATACCAAAAGGCCAATGGCAGAAAAGTGCGCATAGCAGAACCTCCTCACATAATGTATTCAGCAAGTGCTTGTTGATGGTTTAGTGCTTACTTTTATTATAATATGAGTGCGGTAAAAATGCTATGCTTTTGCTTTTGTATAATTTAGATAAGAGTGGTAAAGAAAATATAAAAAGCGTTCTGCCGCTTGGGGCAGAACGCTCAGAGGTTAACAGAAGCAGGCTTATACCAGTCCCAGCCATTTCCAGTAGGTCATACCCAAAAGCATAATCAGGCAGAAGCCGATGATGGTCAGCGGAATGCCGCAACGGACGAAGTCACGTACCTCAAAGGTATTGGTGCCGTAGGCAATCATGTTCTGCGGAGCGTTGACCGGTAAAATAAAGCCGAAGCTTACGACGTACTGCAGAATCATCGTCATACCGATAACGTTTACACCAGGTGTTTTGAGCTGCTGCAGTACAGAAATGATGATAGGAATGATGGCGGCAGCAAGGCCTGTGGCGCTGGCGAAGCCCATATGCACGATAATCAGGAACAGTGCCATGATTGCCAGTACCATAATGGTGGTAGAGTTGGACAGGTCAAAGGTGTTGACGATAACGTTGGCCAGCCAGGTAGCTGCTTTAGTGGACAGCAGGGCATTGCCTAAGGAAATGCCTACACCGAAAAGAACAACAGTGCCCCAGTTGATTTTATGAACAACCTCTTCCCATTGCATAACACCGATTTTCGGCAGCATCAAAATACTGATAGCGACAATAGTGCTGGTGGAGGTGTCGATGATATGCAGCTTCTTTTCTGTCGTCCATAAAACGAGCAGGCAGATGGAGATGCATAAAAGCTTAATTTCATCCTTGGTGATTTTGCCCATATCATGCAAAAGTTTTTTGACTGTCTGCTGACCGCCGGGGATTTCGTCGATTTCCGGCGGCATCAGGAACATCATAACATGATACAAGGCAAAGCTCATGAGTACGGCAAAGGGAGCAGCGGCGATGAACCAGTCCAGCCAGGAAATATCTACTCCCAGCTGCGAGCGGATGAAGTTGATGGCTACCATGTTTTGCGCAGCAGCCGTTTTGATGCCGACGTTCCAGACGCTGTCGACCTGAGCTACGGTAATCATCAGCATACCGGCGAAGCGGCTTTTGAGCGGTACGCCAAAGGCACTGATCATACCGAGAACAATAGGTACAAGGCAGGCGACGCGGGCTGTTGTGCTTGGTACAAAGAAGCTGAGGATAAAGCCGCAGCAGATAACGCCTATGACAACACGGTTGGCTTTAGCGCCCAGCTTAGACAGGATAACGAGTGCGATACGCTTATCAAGTCCGGTTTTGGTCATAGCGGTGGCTAAAAACATGGCGGCGGCTACCAGGCAGAAGGCCGTGGTGGAAAAGCCCTTGAGGCCCATACCTAGGCCTGCGGCGGTGCCGAAAATTTTACCGGTTGCAGGGTTAGGCGCAAAGCCTATAAGTACTGCCATAAGTGCGATGATAACACCGGCACTGACCGGATAGGAGATTGCTGTTGTGGCCCAGACGATGACTGAAAAGACCATGATACCAAGCATCCTTTGTCCTGCGATTGAAAGACCGTCCGGCGTAGGGCAGGCTATGATGCCCAGAAGAACGATAAGCGCGATGTAAAAGCCGTACTTTTTGAAGAATCCTTCCGGCTTTTGTGTAGTGATTCTTTTTGCTTCTTCCATAATTAAAACCCCTCTCAATAAAAACATATGGAAAAACACGAAAGCCCGATTTGTCGTCTGCTTTGACAAATCGGGCTTAACTATATCTACAGTATAGCGCTTTTGTGTGATTATGCAAGAAAAATTCTTGAGAGGGATAACATTTATGAGTAATTGTAATAAGCTTTACAATTATTCCTCAACGTAGTTGTTGGCTTTATCATAAAGTTCAGCAACATCCTTGGAAGGACCGCCGCTGAGCAGGGAAACAATGACGCCTGCTACAAGGCTGGCAAAAAAGCCGGGGATAATTTCGTAGATGCCGGTGGAGGCTGCCATAGTCAGGTACCAGCCGATATCAACAACAGCACCGACGATGATGCAGGCTACCGCACCTTGGAAGGTGAAGCCGCGCCAGAAAAGGCTGAGCATGATAGCAGAGCCGAAGGCTGCACCGAATACGCCCCAGGCGTTGGCAACCAGCTCCATAATGCTGCCTGCACGCGGGGAATCGGCAATAAGCAGAGCTACGAAGGAGATAACGAGTACAACGATACGGCCAGCCCAAAGCATTTCCTTGTCACCGGACTGGTATTTGCGGATTACCGGCTTATAAACGTCGCTGGCAAAGGCAGAAGCGGAAGCGAGCAGCTGACTGGAAGCAGTGCTCATAGAAGCTGCCAATACACCGGAAAGCAGGATACCGCTCATCAGAGCCGGGAAAATGCTGCGAACCATGGCGATGAATACCAGAGAGTTTTGATTGATGTTTTCATCCATGCCCAGATACATACGGCCGACAACGCCTACCATGGTAGCGAAGAAGCAGATGAGGGCGGTCCAGCTGATAGCGATAACAGCGGATTTCTTCATTTCCTTTTGGGATTTGAGGGACATGAAGCGGATGATGATGTGTGGCATACCGAAGTAGCCCAGGCCCCAGCCGAAGCCGGAGATAATATCAGAGGTTTTGGCAACCGGATTCCAGTAATCGGGCGGAATGCCGGCAACAGCCTGCGGATTGATTAAGGATACTGCGAAGATAGGTGCAATCAGCAGAGAACCGAGAATCATCAGGCCTTGATAGAAGTCAGTCCAGCAAACAGCGGAGAAGCCGCCTAAGAAGGTGTAGCCGATGATGATGAAGGCGGCCACATACATGGTGTAGGTCTGGTCAATGCCGATAACGGTGTTGAACAGAGTACCGCAAGCCTTGATACTGGAAGCGGAATAAATAGTATATGCGATAAGGAAAACGATTGCACAGATTACCTGCAGCACGTGGGACTTAGATAAAAAACGGTTGCTGAGGTACTGCGGAATAGTGATGGCATCGTTGGCTACAATAGAAAAACGACGCAGGCGCGGAGCCTGGAAAATCCAGCTTAAGGAATAGCCGGTGAGCAGGCCGATACTGATCCAGGCCTGACCGAGACCGAGAGCGTAGATAGATGTCGGCAAGCCCATGAGTACCCAGGCACTCATATCCGAAGCACCGGCAGAAAGAGCGGTTACCCACGGTCCCATCTGACGGCCGCCGAGGAAGTAGGTCTTTTCACCACCCTGACGATTTTTATAGAAGAACCAGATACCGATTGACAACATGAATAGCAGGTAGACGATGAAGACTACCATTTCTGTATAATTCACAAACACCCCTCCAAAATTTAAGAATAGATAACACTATTATACACTTAAACTTTAGGCTACTGCAAGCAAATAATAAAAATAAAGTGCTTAATCTGCAGCGGACAGTGTTTTGTGGACTAATCCTAACACTGATTGCTGCCAACTAAGCACTAAAAATTTACCATGTAAAATATGTATAAACTGTAAAGATAGTCAGAATAATGATTTCGCCAAGCAGTACTGGCTTAAGCGTTTTGAAAAAGTTGGCTTTGAAATAATCGACGGTGATAACAAGGCACATATGCGTCGGCGTGAGCATCTGTCCGGCAATACCGAAGGCCATGGCAACGCCGGCCAGGTTCAGGCTGCCTGTCTGCATAGCAGCGACAATGGGCATAACGATGGCTACGTGTCCTTGCGACATGCCGGTGAGTACGCCGATGATGAAGCTGACACAGGCGATGATAACAGGCACCGGCAGCGGCGAGCTTTGGAAGGCAGCAACGATTTCCTGCAGCACATGGGTGACGGTCAGAATCTGAATGAAGTAGAGGATGCAGAGCACATTGAGAAACATTTTGATGTCCAGCGCACCGATAACAACATCCTTGAGGCCAACCTCGCGCTTAGTAAAGCGCAGTACCAGAAACAGGCAGGCTGTGACCAGGCCCATGCCGGCGGAGGCGTTCAAGCCGCAGAATACTACGAGAATAAAGGTAATAATGACAGGCGAAAGCGCCAGCCATAAATCCTGCATACCCTGACTGTCATTGGCAATTTTTTCGGTACGGCTGTTTTCCGCTTTGATGGGGCGGATGAGAACAAACCAGCCGGCGGCGAAGGCCAGTACGGTTAGCCAGGCCAGATGCAGAATGAATTCACCGTAGCTAACGCCGGCGATGTTGCAGGCCATAATCATACCGGGAATAATCGGGCTGGAAAATTCAAAGATGTGACGGAACCAGAAATTGATGGCTGCCTTGTGGTCCTGTTCGATAGGGATATTTTTGCTGGCTTCCTCTACAATAGGAGCCGAGAAGCGCGCGCCGCCAAGTGACGGCAGCAGGCCTAAGAAGGCAGGCATCACGGCCAGGGTTACCTTAGCGCTGGAAAAGATGCGCTGCAGCGCCTGCACCATACCGGCCAGAGCACCGCTGGTGCGCAGCTCGATTTCCAGGCACATGACAAAATAAAGGGCAAAAAGAATATCATAGGTGCGCGGCATTGTTAATGTTTCGCGTAATGCCTGCACCAGATACGGCAGTTCCGGTGCTTTCATCAGCCAGATAAAAATACCGCTGGTGAGCATACAGGGGCCTATGGGAATGTGACGCCGCAGCATGAGGATGATCATGAGCATGGCGATTGTAAGCAGAAGAAATATATTCATAAACAGTTTTTCCTTTCGGTTGCGTAATTGTTGGCAAGTACCAAGTAATTGCTGATGATGTTTATTTATTATACACCCTGCCACAAAAAAATCATAATAAAACTGTAAAAAATCTTAGTATGGGATGCAAATAATGCTATAATGTAAGCAGAGATACAGAAACGGAGGTCAGATTATGCAGATAGAAAGATTAAGGCTGAAGAATTTCCGTTGTTACGATGAGCTTGATATTGATTTTGAACCTAAGCTGACAGTTATTGTAGGCGAAAACGGCAAGGGCAAGACGGCGATTTTTGATGCGCTGGCAATTGCTCTGGAGCCCTATCTGCGCAGCTTTGATGCCAGTGGCCGGCAAATTACTCCCCAGGATGTACGGCGTGTGCCTGTTTATAAAAAGGATATGCGTCATATTGATGGCATGGAATGTCATTATCCTGTAGAAATTAAGCTGGAGGGTGAGGTTTACGGAAAAAAGCTTACCTGTACCCGCCGTCTGCTGGAGGGCAATGTGCCCGAGGATGATGCGGATGAGCTGTGCGAGCGTGGCTGCGCACTGACGCATGACGCACGGGAGAACGGCAACAAGCTGCTGCCGGTGCTGGCCTATTACGGTACCCAGCGCATTTGGGTAGACAGCAAGCTGATGACGAATTTTCACAAGTCACTGACGGAACGCAAGGTAGGCTACGAGGAATGCCTGGAGCCTTCATCGTCCTACAGCACTTTCGGCAAATGGTTTGAGTACGTTACCAAGTGTGCGCAGTCAGAGCAGCAGTACAGCGCCGAGGTGAAGCGCAATGTGATGCTGAAGAATGCAATTCAGAACGCTGTAGATGTGTGCCTGGAAAGTACCGGCCTGCGTGATTTGTATTATAATTATCGCCTGAAATGCTTTGTTGTCAGCCATCCTGATATGGGCGAGATGGTGGTAGATGAATTGAGCGACGGCTTCCGCAGTATTATCAGTATGGTGGCTGACCTGGCCTATCGCATGGCGCGTCTGAATCCGCAGCTGCGTGAAGAAGCGGTAACCAAGACACCGGGCCTTGTATTGATTGATGAGGTGGAAATGCATCTGCATCCGCTGTGGCAGCAGACGGTACTGCTGGATTTACAGAAAACCTTCCCGATGGTGCAGTTTGTGGTGACTACGCATAGTGCCCAGGTGCTGAGCAGTGTGCCGGCTGAGAGCATCCGCGTACTGGCCTGGGGCAAGCAGTTCGAAGGCGTGCGCCACGTAGATTTTTCCTTAGGTGCCAACAGCTATCAGCTGCTGCAGGATATCCAAAATGTGAGCCCACGTCCGCAATCACTGCAGATTGTGCAGGATTTAAAGCGTTATCTGCAGCTTGTTAGCGAGGATGCCTGGGATACGCCGGAGGCGCTGGAGCTGCGCAAAAAGCTGGATAAATGGTCCAAGGGCAAGGAGCCTGCTCTGCTGCGTGCGGATATGGATATCCGTATGCGTCAGTTCCGCAGGAGGCGCTCATGAAACGTGTTTATAAAAGCAAGGAAGAACCGGAGCTGCTGAAGCAGTACCGGCTGCATAATCCCGAGGAAACCTGGGAGCATTTCCGCCGTCGCTGCCGCAGGGGTTATAAACAGGTGCGGGAAGCAATTTTGCGTGACCAGCACGGCCTTTGCGCCTATTGTGAGGTAGGCATTAAGCTGGCGGAGGAGGAAGGTGAGGTTGACGACTTCCGCGTAGAGCATTTTTATCCGAAAAATGCCACGCAGGAGCATGGACACAACTATCATCTGGATTGGCGCAATCTGTTGGGGGTGTGCCACGGCGGCAGTCAGCCTTATGTGCCTGATCCGGAGTGGCGCTATTCCAGCCAGAAGCGTGACCGCAGCTGCGATGTGCCCAAGGGAGGGCGCGAGATAACAAGCTATATTCTCAATCCGCTGAAGATTCCCGGTAAAATCCGTTTGTTCCGTTATGCGGAGCATAGCGGGCGGATGTATGTAGACGAAGATACCTGCCCCAAAGATTTGCAGGGCAGGGCGCGCAGTACCATCCGCGAGCTGAACTTAAACGCGCCGCGGCTGATGCGCATGCGCCGCGAGGTAATCCATACACTGGAGGACCAGATAAGTGATGAGCTTAGTAAGGGCCGAGATCTGAATGAAGTGTTGGAAATGCTGGCAACTATCTGTCTGGTGCCTGATTATAATGGCGTAACGCTGCCGTTCTTTTCCGTTATCCGTTGGTATCTGGGTGAGGCGGCGGAAGAAGTTATCCGTTCGAGCGGAGCAAATCTGTAGCGTTTAAATCCTGTCTGCGATGCAGGCAGGATTTTTTTGTTGGATGAAGAATAATATAAAATGGTTCTTGAAGCATGAAATTTTGATAAATACACTATAAAAAGGAGAATAGACAAATGCAAGTTACGAACAAGGCTTTTAAGGCCTACGATGTACGCGGCGTTTACCCCACAGAAGTTAACGAGGAAATGGCTTACCGTATGGGACGCATTTTTTCGGCAATGTTCGCTGCGGAAACTGTTGTTGTAGGACATGATATCCGCCTTAGCGGCAGAGCATTGGTTGATGCACTGACGGAGGGATTGCGCCATGGCGGCACCAGGGTTATTGATATCGGCCAATGCGGTACGGAAATGATTTATTTTGCTACCGCTCATCTGAAGGCAGACGGCGGTATCATGGTTACTGCCAGCCATAATCCCAAGGAATATAACGGCATGAAGTTGGTACGCCGTGATGCACGTCCTGTTTCCAGCGATACCGGTCTGAAGGAAATCGGTGAGATGGTTGCTACAACCAAGGAGTTCGTGCATAAGGTAGTAGCAGGCAAGACTATGGGTGCTTTGGAGCAGATGGATATTATGCCTGCCTATATCGAGCATTTGCTGACCTATGTTGATACAAGTGTGCTTAAGCCGATGAAGATTGTTGCCAACCCCGGCAATGGCGGTGCCGGTCCGATTTTGAAAGAACTGGCGAAGCATCTGCCGTTTGAGTTTATCACGCTGAACGAAACGCCTGACGGCACCTTCCCGAACGGTGTGCCTAACCCGCTGCTGCTGCCCAACCGTGAGGCTACAGCGAAGGTTGTGCGTGAGAGCGGTGCGGATTTGGGTATTGCCTGGGATGGCGACTTCGACCGCTGTTTCCTCTTTGACGAGAAGGCAGATTTTATTGAGGGATATTATATTGTCGGTCTGCTGGCAGAGGTTTTTCTGCACAAGGAGCCTGGTGCGAAGATTATGTTCGACCCGCGTCTAACCTGGAACACAGAAGCTATTTTGCAGCGTGACGGCGGTGTGCCTGTACGCTGCAAGAGCGGCCATGCTTTTATGAAGGAATGCATGCGCAACAATGACGTGCTGTATGGCGGCGAAATGAGCGCGCATCATTATTTCCGCGATTTCTCCTGCTGCGACAGCGGCATGATTCCCTGGCTGCTGGTAACCGAGCTGATGTGCCGCAGCGGCAAAAAGCTCAGCGAGCTGGTAGGCGAGCGTGTTGCGATGTATCCCTGCAGCGGTGAAATCAACCGCAAGGTGGCAGATTCCGCAGCAGTGTTGGCAGAGCTGGGCAAAAAATATGCTGACGGCGAGCAGGACCATCTGGACGGACTGAGCGTTGCCTATGACAACTGGCGCTTTAATGTGCGTGTATCCAATACGGAGCCCGTAATGCGCTTGAACGTAGAAACTAAGGGTGACAAGGAGCTGCTGGCGGCTAAGACTGCAGAGCTTCTGGAAGTTATCGGCGGCGAAGAAGCATAATTTCGGATGCCTCCCATAAAGCACAACCTGTGGCGTTAGCGCTGCTCATGATTTTAATTGAGTCTATAAAAGGAGAAAAGATAAAATGTTTAAACCTGTGCGTAAAGCTGTTATTCCGGCAGCAGGCCTGGGCACACGCTTCCTGCCTGCAACCAAAGCAACTCCGAAGGAGATGCTGCCGATTGTTGATAAACCTACCATTCAATATATTATCGAAGAAGCTCTTGCTTCCGGCATTGAGGATATCCTGATTATTACCGGCCGCAGCAAGCGTGCCATTGAAGACCATTTTGACCGCAGCATTGAGCTGGAGCTGAACCTTGAGGCCAGCGGCAAAACCAAGGAGCTGGAGCTGGTACGCAAAATTTCCGATATCCGCATTCACTATATCCGCCAAAAGGAACCGCGCGGACTTGGTCACGCTATTTTGTGCGCTAAGCACTTTGTTGGCGATGAGCCCTTTGCCGTACTGCTGGGAGATGATGTTGTTGACAGTCAAGTGCCTGCACTGAAGCAGCTGATTGATGTTTACGATAAAACAGGTGCCAGCGTTTTAGGTGTGCAGGAGGTGCCGTTGGAGAAGGTTTCTGCCTATGGTATCGTTGCCGGTGAACCTACTGATGAAGCACGTACCTGCAAGGTAAACGATATGGTAGAAAAGCCTGCGGTAGAGGAAGCACCCTCTCGTCTAGCGGTTTTGGGCCGTTATGTAATTACACCGGAAATTTTCCCGATTCTGGAGCAAACTCAGCCCGGCCGTGGTAATGAAATCCAGCTGACCGATGCGCTTAAGGTATTGGCTAAGGAGCAGCCGATGTATGCTTATGACTTTGTAGGCCGTCGTTATGACGTGGGCGATAAGCAGGGCTTTTTGGAGGCAACTGTAGAAATGGCGCTGAAGCGTCCTGAGCTGCGTGACAAGTTCCTGACCTATCTGCAGGGAATCGTTGCAAAGGAGAGCAAATAATTAATGAATATCCTTGTTACCGGCGGAGCAGGTTATATTGGCTCCCATGTAGTGGAGGAGCTGCAAAAGAGCGGCTTTACTCCTATTGTTTATGATAATTTTTCTACCGGCCATGAGGCGGCAGTGCCTGATGAAGTACAGCTGGTAGAGGGCGATATCCATGATGTGCGTTTTGCCAAGCATATTATGGAGCAGTTTAAAATTGATGCGGTTATTCATTTTGCTGCCAGCAGTCTGGTAGGCGAATCTATGACCGACCCGGCGAAATATTATTTTAATAATGTTGAAGGCAGCCTGCATCTTCTGGAGGCTATGCGTGGTGTCGGTGTGGACCGCATGGTATTTTCTTCTACCGCAGCTGTTTACGGTGAGCCGGAAGCAGTACCTATTACCGAGGACAGCCGTTTGGCACCAACCAATGTTTACGGCCGTACCAAGCTGGCGATTGAAGGCATGCTGGCGGATTATGACCATGCCTACGATATGCGTTATGTGGCTTTGCGTTATTTTAACGCTGCCGGTGCTTCCCCGACGCGCGATATCGGCGAGGACCACAGCCCGGAAAGCCATCTGATTCCGCTGATTCTGAAAACGGCGCAGGGCGTGCGCAAGCAGGTTTCTATCTTCGGTACCGATTATCCGACGGCTGATGGTACCTGCGTGCGTGACTACATTCATGTCTGCGATTTGGCGAAGGCGCATGTGCTGGCTCTTAAGCATCTTTTGAGCGGTGGCAGCAGCCGTGTATATAACTTGGGCAGTGAAAACGGCTTCAGTGTACGCCAGATGATTGACAGCGCCAAAAAGGTTACCGGCGTTGACTTTCCCGTTGTGGAGGAGGAGC
>ULSN01022706.1_pt1 | contig 11637 bp, 9 predicted proteins | sample 1956771 | NCBI WGS metagenome assembly ULSN01 (sample SAMEA4835709, study PRJEB28245) | human gut metagenome | biome: gut microbiome; material: fecal sample | place: Denmark | collected 2008
ATGATAGTTAAGTTCTGGTTCTTTCTTAGAGGAAATGTACGAAAAAACGCATTAAAACTACAGATGAAGCCCCAATAATTCACCTGCCATCACAATTTTTACACTACCGGTTGGCGATTAAAACCCAATCGAGAAGTTCCGCAGCTCGGCACGGAGCACTTTGGCGGTTCCCGGGCCGCCGGTCATGCTGTCGAGCAACGCCCAGAATTTCGGGCCGTGGTTCATTTCGCGCGTATGTGTGAGTTCATGAAGTAACACATAATCCATCAGATGCGGAGGCAGGAGCATCAGGTAGCAGGAAAGGTTAATGGTACGTGCCGCCGAACAACTGCCCCAACGTGTCCGTGCGCCGTTGATTTTCACTTTGTTGTACGGAAGATTGAAGCGCTGCGACCACTCGTCGAGCAACGGCGGAAGGAAATCGGCCGCCGCTATCTTCAATGCCCGCAGGACACCCGCTTTCAGCAACAGCTGGACACGGCTGTCGGAAAAATCGGCACCGGAAGGATAGAAAATCATAACGCCGTCGTCGGTGCGGCGAAGCATAAAATGGCGCGACGCTGACGGCCGTAGCGAAAGCCGGAAACACGGTGCATCGATACGAAAATCGGCATCCATCGCGGCGGGCTTGACTTTACGATAGCCTTCCAGCAGTTTCGCACGGTACTGTTCCACCACTTTCATCGCCTCGTCGGTACGGCTCATGAACGGTACCGTCACATACAGCCCGTCGGGCTTCACACGCATGGTCACCCCACGCGCCCCACGCCGGGTACGCAGCACGATACGTCCGAAATCCTTGTCAGCTATCACTCCCCGCGTTGCCATCGTCCTGCCCTATTTTGCCTTCATCGTCACAATCGGCACCAGCATTTCCTCCATTGAGATGCCGCCATGCTGGAATGTGTCCTTATAATACTGGACGTAGTAATTGTAGTTGTTCGGATAAGCAAAGAAATCGTTGTTCAGCGTAAAGATGTAGGTCGACGACACATTGGGCGAAGGCAGTCCGTAGCGTTCCGGACGCTTTATTTCGTAAACCTGGCGTTCGTTGTAGCTCAAGTTCTTGCCCACCTTGTAGCGCAGGTTCGTGTTCGTATTCTTGTCGCCGATGACCTTGATGGGATTGTCGACACGGATAGTGCCGTGGTCCGTCGTCAGCACGATGCGCGCTCCGCTTTCGGCAATGCGCTTCATCAGTTCGATGGCCGACGAATGGCGAAACCAGGATTCCGTAATCGAACGGTAGGCGGCATTGTTGACAGCCAGTTCGCGAATCATCTTCGACTCCGTACGCGCATGCGAAAGCATGTCGATAAAGTTGAACACAATCACGTTCAGGTCGTAGTTGGCAAAATTGCCGAAATTTTGCAGCAGTTTTTCGCCGTAAGAGGTTTCATACACCTTGTTGTAGGAAAACTTATAGCGTTTGCGGAAGCGGTCGAGCTGCGTCTGGATAAGCGGCGATTCGTTCAGGTTCTTGCCTTCTTCCGAGTCCTCGTCCACCCACAGCTCGGGAAACATCTTTGCAATCTGCAACGGCATCAGCCCCGAGAAAATGGCATTGCGGGCATATTGCGTGGCCGTCGGCAGAATACTGCAATAGAGATCCTCCTCCACGTTGAAATATTCCGACAAAATAGGCTTGATGATACGCCACTGGTCGAGGCGGAAATTGTCAATCAGAATGAAGAACACCTTTTCCCCGGCATCGAGCAGCGGGAACACCTTTGTCTTGAAAATCTCATGGCTCATCAGCGGATGCTTGTCGGTCGTCACCCACGACTCATAGTTCTTTTTCACAAACTTGCAGAACGTAGAATTGGCCTCGTTCTTCTGCATCAGCAGCAGTTCGTCCATATTCGTTTCCGTCTGAGCCAGCTCCATTTCCCAAAACACGAGCTTTTTATAGAGCTCATACCAGTCCTCGATGGTATACGACTCGTTGATTTGTTCCGTAATGCGGCGGAATTCCTGCTGATAGTCGGATGTGGCCTTTTGCGACACAAGCGTTCCCGAATGCAGATTCTTTTTGAGCGACATGAGAATCTGATTCGGATTGACCGGCTTGATCAGGTAGTCGGCAATCTTGTTGCCGATAGCCTGGTTCATGATGTTTTCCTCCTCGCTCTTCGTAATCATAATCACCGGCACGTCGGGGTGCAGCTGCTTGATTTGCGACAACGCCTCCAGACCACTGATACCCGGCATGTTCTCGTCGAGTATCACCAGGTCGAAATGCTGTTCCGCCACACAGTCGAGCGCATCGCTGCCGTTGTTGACCGTCGTCACTTCATAGCCTTTCTGCTTCAAAAACATGATATGGGGTTTGAGCAAATCAATCTCATCGTCAGCCCACAATATAGTGCCGTTTTTTTCCATTCTGTCCAATCGTTTTAGATTCTACAAATTTACTCCATGCTTTGTTCTTCTGCAAACGCAACTTTCCGTAAAGTTAGCATTTTTTGAGAAACAATCACATGGTTATGATATTTTCCAATACTTTCTCCAACTGACCGGCATAATAATAAGGCAGATTATACAATTTATATTCCTTTCCGCTATCAAGACGAATCGTATCGGAAGAAAATGGCAACGACCAAAAACGGAATGCAATACGTCCGACACTCTCCTCCATAAACAACTGCAAGGATTTCAGCCGTGCGTTCGTTCCGTTTTTCACCTCTATCGGTACCAGACCGAAGCGACGTGAATTATACAGATAATCCAATTCCGCCTGTGTGTTTCGTGCCTCCCGTACCCAGAAACTCCGTTCGCTCAAAAACACATTGTCCTGCCCCAAAATCTCCTGTCCGACAATGTGCTCGGCAATTCTTCCACGCCAGGCATCGTTGATATCCTCTTTACCCAACAATTCCGACTGCACACCTGCCGAATAATTCACCAAGCCGGTGTCCAACCACAACAATTTGGGACGCTTCCTCAAATCACAGGTCAACGGCAATCGGGTTTCGGTTGTAGGATAGACCAACTCCAGCAGCATTGCCTTTTGCAATGTACGGAATGCGTCCCCGACCTCACGACTTTTATAATTGGAATTTCCAAAACGCTCAAAAGTGATCCGCTCGGCTGCGAAGTTCCAACCATGTGAAATGATATAACGAAGCACATTTCGCGACATTTCCGACGACTTGTATTTTTCCACATCATCGCGATAGCCTGTCAATAGCGACTGATAGACACTGTCAAGCGCCACCAAATCCCGATTGTTTGCATAGTCGGCAACAGCCTGGGGCATTCCTCCTATCAAAGTGTATTTGTTGAACAACGACATCGCTTTTGCATGCAAAGGCTCAGGCACTGTCGCATTCTTCACCATTTCTTCCAAAGCAGTTTCGCCCAAAGCCCCTAAAAATTCCACGAAAGTACAAGGCCGCAAAGCTATGTACTCCACCCGACCGACCGGAAACGACAACTGACGGTTTAGCATCGTTTCCAACAACGAACCGGCGGCTATCACATGAATTTCCGGCATTTCTTCATAAAAATAGCGCAATAGTTTGATGGCATAAGGAGAATTCTGTATTTCATCAATAAACAGAAGAGTTGTGCCTCGTGACTTCGTCCGATTTCTCATCGCCAACAACAGTTCGAAAAGCTCCTTCACCGGCAGTTCACGCTGAAACAAAGCCAAGTCATCCGACTTCTCCAAATTGAAAGACAAAAACAAGTCAAATTGCTTGCCAAATTCTTCTACCAAAGATGTCTTTCCAACCTGCCTTGCACCACGAACAACCAGCGGTTTCCTATTTTCTTTTGTTTTCCAAGTATTTAACCAGTCTATTGCGCTTCGTCTGAACATATCTTTTTTCTGCAAATATACATCATTTTGTCACAAATCCAAACACAAATCAGCAATATTTTGTAATAAATCCAAACATAAAACAAGGAATTTTTGTCACAAATCCAAACATAAAATACCAAGATTTTGTAACAGATCCAAACACAAGCCCCTCTCATATTTGGAGCGCAACATCCAAAAGGTTCTTCAAATTATAGAAATCTCCATGGCCGACGACAGCTGTTGCTATTTTTTAAGATTGGCTAAGTAGTAATATTTTGAACAGAAAAAGAAGTTTTATTTCTTTTTCTGTTCAAAATATTGCTATAATAGTATGAATAGGCAGTTTCTATTTTTTATTTTTCCAACGACGCACACCGCTGTCAATCAGCGCAATCATTCCCGTAAAGAAAAGCGCAGCAACCGAGTTGACGAGCAAGTTACTGTCGATTCCACTTTCAGAGGGCGACAACCGGCACACAAGAATAATAGCCGCCAAAATCACAAAAAAGATGACCAGATAAATCAGCCAACGTTTGTTCCTACCGTTTTTCATAAGCCCTTGACTTTTAGTTTCCAACATATATCATTCTCCGGAACTTTCCTCCGGTTCTTCTCCATTCTCGATACGTTCTTCCGCCTGCTGAATCTTTTCCTCGACAGCGTCGTCCGACTGCTCAGCTATGAAACGGAAATATTCTTCAAACGAACGGCCTTCCTTGAGCAGGAGGTCAAAGTTCTTTTCGCTGATAAATACGGGCTTCACCTTTTCCGTAATCCGCACCTGCTTGTCGGCAAACAGTTCGCGGCTATACTGTTCCAAATCGGCAAAACTCGTAAAGCCTTTAATCACGATAATGCCCAACTGCCCGAACGTCATCCGGTCGATATCGAAGTCGCGCACGGCATAAGTGGAGAAGTTATGTTTTGCCACATCAAACAGCAGACGGTTGGACGAAACGCTGTCTGTCGGATAGGTAAGCAGACAGATATGCGGTCCTTCTCTCGACGGGTCGAACGGCGTCAGCTCGCGGTTCGGGTCGGTAGCCGTCGTGTCGTTGGTCAGGCGAATCGACCAAATCATGCCGCGCATGCTCGTTGCCCCTTCGTTCACCTTGCGGCCCTGAGCCATATCCTTCAAAATGGATGAAGCAAGCGGTGTAATGTCGGTTTCCGGATAACGCACGAGCAGTTCCTTAAGCGTTTCGCGGAATTTTTCGTAATCCTTCTCCGGGATATACGACATGGCATGGAGCAACATGAACTTCGGCATAATCTTCGACAGCGGGAAACGACGCATCATTTCGGCGTAAGCATCGTGAACGGCCTGCGTACGGTTGTTGAGATAGTCGTCGTAGGTCTTGGCATACATATCCTCCTGCACGCGCTCCATGTTGCGCAAGTTCTCGATGTAGTTCGGATCGGCAAGAGCCAGTCCGTATTTGGAATCGGCAAAGTCGCGCAAAACAAGCTGCCGCATCTGCTCCGCCTTGTCGGCATACCCATAGCGGATATACATCAGATACATGTTGTAGTACACATCCAGTCGATAGATATTGTCGGGATAGCGTTCCAGCAGTTCGTTGAACGCGTTTTCAGCCGCCCTTACGTCCTCCAACTTGTCTTTCAGGATAATACCCATATTGAACAGACCTTCCTGCACCACATTGTGGGAAGTCTGAATCTCTTCCTCCGTCTTCGGAATCTGCACCAGATAATATTCCGGATAGTGCGGGTCCTGCTCGCGTGCCTCCTCCTCTTTCGCCTTCTTTACATCGGCTATCTGCTCATCGGAAAGCGGATTGCCCAGCGAGTCGGTCACGACGGTTTCTTCCGGCTCGTCGTAGTTGGCCTCCTCAAAATCCGACATGGAGAAAGTGGTTTTGTTCGAACGCCGCCAGTCGTCTTCCAACTTACGGCTGCCCCACATTTTCTGGAACTGTGTCTTACCGGCATTCTTCGTGGCCGTATTGTAGAAATACCACGACTTGTCGGTGTTGAGCGTATAGGTGGTCGTGTTGCTCTGCAACTTGTTTCCGGCGGCATTCTGCTGTGCCAGGTATTCCTGGCGGCGGGCCTCTTCAGCCGCCTTCCGTTCCTTTTCCTTCAACTCTTCGGCCAATCGTTCGGCCACTTTCCGCTGCTCTTCGGGCGAAAGTTTCGCCAGTTCAAGCAAGGAATCCTGCAACGTGACGTTCTGCGAATATACGGCCAGTTCGTCGAGCACGTCGGAACGACGTTTCAGCATTTCATAGTCGGGATAATCATCGGGCAATTGCGGCACGGCCTCCGAATAGCACGGCTGCGCCTTGTCGTATTCGAAACGGTCGAAATACAGTCCGCCGAGGGTTATCGAGTTGATGGCCTTGTCAATGCCGTTGCGTGTGCTTTTTTCGTTGGCAAGCACATAATTGTCAATCGCCTTCAGCGTGTCGCCGCGCGAAAGATACAGGTTACCGATGGCATAATACACCTGGTCGAGATAGTCCTTGTTCCGGTCCTGCCGCGCCATTCGTTCCAGCGACTTCACCTCCGGCTCGATGTTCGTGCCCATATACACCTCGCTCTGCTTGATGCGGGCGTTGAATTTCGTCCGGTAGGAAGCGTTCGAGGCATCGGCCACTTTCTTGAACGTCTGATAGGCTTCCGCCTTCATCCCGTTCTGCTCCTGAAGCTGACCGAGAAGAAACCGCATGCGCGTCTTCTGCGTACCTCCGGCGGCATTGACTGCCTGCGACAGATAAGTCACGGCATCTTTTCCACGGTTGGACTTGATAAGGAAATCGGCATACGCCATATTATACATTCCACGCAGTTTTTTAGTGGTCAGTTCTTCGGGTTTCAGGCGGGTGGCCACATTTTCGGCCTCGTTGGTCCAACCCAATGCACAATAGGAACGCAACTGCCAGATTTTTGCCTCGGTAACGAGTTCGGGCAACCAGTTGAAATAGCGTTCGATATAGCGGAATGTGGAAGCGGCGCCGAGAAAATCGCCGTTCAGATACTGGGCTTCGCCCATCAGCCGCCAGGCATTGTGGAGAAAAGGATTGTATTCGCCGCGTTTCAGATATTCGCGGTATTTCGGATCGCGCATCTTGCCACGGTCCTTTTTCGGCTTCTTTTGGATGGAATGCAGGGCAATGGCCTTCTGCATCTTTTCCAGCGTACGGTCGAAGTTGGTCGACGGCTTGGTGGCCTTCGGGTCGGCATGCGCTTCTGCCGGATGGATAAACAGCAGGTCGGAATAGTCGTCCTCATACTCGTCCTCCATTTTCTTCAACTGCTCCTTGTAGTGCTCCTCGCCGTTGAAATACACATTATAGCGCGTCGTAAACGCCTGATAAAAACGCGTTCCGGCGGTATTCTTTTTCGTACTGCACGAAGGGAACAGCAGGAAGAACATCGCTAAAAGAAGCAGAAAATATATAGGACGACGTGTCAAAATCAAGTCTGTTTTAATCAATTATTTTAACGGATTCAACGGTAATTTATTGCCTGTCAGCGTTCATTTTACACGCCGCCGTCTGGCTTCCCTGACAACACGCACAATGGCGTAGGCGGCTATCAGCGTCAATACGATGGTAGCGGATGCCGGCACGTTGGTATAATAGGACAGGAAAAGCCCGGCCACGGAACCGAGCAGGCTCACAACCACCGCCAAAGCTATCATCGGACGCAAACGCGTGGTGAACACTTCGGCAATCATCTGCGGTATGGCAAACAACGACATCAGCAGCATGATACCGATAAGCTTCAGCGTCAGAACAATACAAATGGAAACAAGCACCATCATCGCGCTGTTGATAAGCCGCACGGGCATGCCGATGGTACGGGCGAAGTCGCTGTCAAAGGCACAGGCCATAATCGGACGGAAAAACGCACCCACAAATCCCAAAAGGACAAGCAGATAGACGGCGAATATCAGCAAATCGGTCTGACTGATGGTGAGAATGCTGCCGAACAGGAAATTATTGAGTTCGGGCACATAGCCGGGCGTAAGGAAAATAAACAGCACGCCAATGGCCATGCCCAACGCCCACACGACGGAAATGGCGGAATCCTCCCGCACATGGTAGCGTGTCGACACCCATTCCACGCCCAACGACGAGCCGACGGCAAACACACCGGCCATCAGCAGGGGGTTCATTCCCAGATAGTAGCCCAATCCCAATCCGCCGAAACAGGCATGGGTGACACCGCCGCTGACAAACATCAGCCGACGGATGATGACATACGTCCCGATAATAGCCGATGCCACGCTTATCAGCATCAGCCCAAACAAAGCGTTTCTAAAGAAAGTATATTCCAGTATTTCCATTCGTTTCCTTTTTCATTCATCAGGCAAACGGCTATCCGTTTACCTTGCGTTCGCGCTCTTCGCGCACGATGAGCAGCAGCTCTTCCTTCACGATGTCGGGCAGGTTGATGCCGCGCAACTGCAACGAGCGCGCCCATCCGGCAATGTCGTCGGGGAGCAACGTCAGCAGCACGTCGCGGAAAGCCTCAATCTGTTCTTCGTTATAGCCGTTGGAAGGAATGCCGGCGTAGGCATCAAGGTCTTCATCGTCGTAATAGACAATCTCCGTCGACACGCCCTGCAACAGCGAATCGCGCTCGCAGGTGATGTGCATGCCGCAGCAGCCCGGTTCGCTGCCGCCGTTGTCAGCGGCAGGCGTTTCCTCCGGCTCTTCAATGCCTTTTGCCTTACGGCGTTTTTCTCCGATAGTATGGGTGATGTAAAGCACCAGCCCGAACACCACGGTAACCGCCAATATAATCAATGCACCTTTCATTATTCTTTTTCCTCCATGCTAAAACCGACTTCCGAAAGATGTTTCCAATAGTCGGGATAGGACTTGCTCACCACCCCGGCATCCAAAATCACCAGTCCCGGGAATTTCACGGCGGCGGGAGCAAAGGCCATCGCCATGCGGTGGTCGTCGAAAGTCTCAATTTCGAGATTCTCCTGCGGTTCGGTTCTGCGGCCGTCCCAACGGAGCGAATAGTCAGGCTCCACTTCGAGCGGATAGCCCAGCTTCGCCAATTGCGAACGCAAAGCCTCTATGCGATCGGTTTCCTTGATTTTCAATGTCGACAGGCCGGTCATCCGGAAAGGAATGTCGGCCAAACAAGCCGTCACGACGAGTGTCTGCGCCAAATCGGGCTGTCCGGAAAGGTCGAAATCCACCCGTGCCGGCCGCTGTCCTGCCAAGCAGTTCAGTTGCACGCCGCAGTCGGTAAAAACCGTTTCCACCCCCAGGCAGGCAAAGAACTCCGCCACACGGCTGTCACCCTGCACGCTTTGCCGATGCAGTCCGTTCAGCCGCACTTTCAGTTGCGGTATCAGCAACTGCATTTCGTACCAGTAGCTGGCTGCCGACCAGTCGCTCTCCACAGCGAAGTCGGTCACGGCATATCGCTTCGGAGCAATGTGCACCTCCCCGTCGGCAACTTCCACCTCGCCGCCAAAACGACGCATCAGTGATGCCGTCATTTCGATATACGGACGTGAAATCATTCCGCCCTTCAAACGCAGGGTCAGGCCGCCGTCCATATACGGCGCCACCATCATCAGAGCTGAAATATATTGCGAACTCACGTTTCCTGCCAGTTCCACCGGACCGTCGGCATGCAGCCGTTGTCCTTCAATGCGCAAGGGAGGAAAACCCGCTTCGCCCTCGTAACTGATTTTGGCACCGCACTGACGCAAGGCATCTACAAGCACACCGATAGGCCGCTGACGCATACGTGCCGTGCCGTCGAGCGTCACCGTCCTGCCCTCACATCCGGCAAAATAAGCCGTAAGGAAGCGCATCGCCGTTCCAGCAGCACCGATATTCACATAGTCGCCCGTTTCACGCAGCGCCCGCTGCATGGCATCCGTATCGTCGCACACGGCAACATTCGATATACGGCCTCCGCCACCCGCCAGCGCATTCATGACCAGCACACGGTTGCTGATGCTTTTCGACGCCGGCAACATCACCGTCGCCTCTCGCGCCAAACCGAAAGTTACTTTCAAATTCCGTTTCATAACCACAAACTTACAGAAAATCGCCGGAATAATCGTAAAATCCGACAACGGAAATTTTTTATACATCAGCATACCATCTTAGATTTTACAAAAATTTGACAATCCAACCACATCTATCATTCTATATTTTTCATCAAAAAGAACTCTTTTAACTGAAAACCATTATTTTTGTAGAATCAAACTCAAACATTATGAATGAAATTTGGATCGAAATTGTTGAATCTTTGCAAACTTGCCATAAAGAAAACTCATCAGAAAAAGAATACCAACATGAAATAGAAAACTGTCTTAAAATTCTTGGTTGGAAAAAATCTAACGGAACGATGGAATCTCAATATACATTACAAATTGGCAGTACTAATACAATTCGTCCGGATCTACTTTTACGAAAAGCAAACGCCAATGAAGAATTACAAGCCGTTTTACCCATTGAAATCAAACGTCCTCAAAACACTTACAATGACAAATACGCAAATCAACTTATTTCGTACATGCGTCAATTACGCCTAAATGTTGGTTTGTTCATTGGTGAAAACATACAATTTTATTACGATGTGCCCAATAACATGGACAAACCGGTCAAAGTTTTAACAATCAACATCGATCGCAACGACAACAATGGTGAACTTTTTTGCAATATTTTAGCCTATAACAATTTCAGCTTAAACAAACTTGAAAAATTTTGTGAAGAGCAGTATCAAAAAATACAAGTTCAGAACAACTTACGACAGCGTTTATCTGAATATCTTTCAGCAGAAAATGGACAAAACAACATAAAAGACCTGCTCAAATCAAAATTTATGAATGAAGGTTTTGATGAAAAAAGTATTGACATTGAACTTAGCGATATTGAAATATCTATTAGAAAGCCCCATAAGATTTACACCTCCAGTTTACCACAATCTACCACAAAACAAGTACAGACTATCCCACTTTATACACAATCATCTAACGAAAAACACAGTTCCAGAGACACAACAAAATTTTCGTTTGACAACATTCATTTTTATGGCAAGGGAAAATTTGTTTTAGAATTGATAAAGGACTACATATCCAATCATCCACAAACCACTTTTTATGAACTCCAGCAGATATTTCCTGATTCTTTACATTCAAAGTCAAGAGGTGTTGTTCGCCGTTTATCAGACATTCGCCAACAAATGATTCAAATGCCCGACCTAAAAAATAGATATTTTTTAAAACCCGAAGAAATTATAACACTTTCTAATGGAGAACAAATCGTCATTAATAATCAATGGGGCAATTTGTTTATAAATTTCTTAGAGGCTGCAAAACAATTTTATACAATAACAAGTGATAAAGAATATAAACCAAACCGATTCTAACCGTCTTAAGCAATTTAGAAATAAATTATTAGTACCCAATAGATCATAGGTTTTACAGAAAATCTCATTGCCTTTAACCATTTGATAGCGTTCATACCCCTCAGTCGCTTCGCGACAGCCCCCCTTTCTAAGGTGGGCAAAGCTAACGCAATGATTATCATACAATTGATTCTCAAATTGTAGGGACACACCACGGTGTGTCCGAGTAATTCATTGGCTGTATTCTCCTTATAAACATTTAATTGTACACACCACGCTCATCAACAAATCTAATTAATGGTTGGAATATAATAAACTGCCAAACATCAATATATTATCTATGAAATAATAATTTTTATCGGACAACAATAGACACAGATTATTGTTTCTAATAAACACGACTAACATATCTCCATAAAAAAAGGCTGCCTTTCAGGAGGGCACTGAAAAAGTCCTTTCATAGGATAATTGTCTGA
>ULSN01073655.1_pt1 | contig 11608 bp, 11 predicted proteins | sample 1956771 | NCBI WGS metagenome assembly ULSN01 (sample SAMEA4835709, study PRJEB28245) | human gut metagenome | biome: gut microbiome; material: fecal sample | place: Denmark | collected 2008
TCAAATCTGCTATTTTTTGCTTTTTTAGGCATTATTTTTTGTTAAAAATCAGCGCTACATTTTGTTTTCTACCTATTTATTATTATCTTTGCAGAAATTTTAAATTCAAAAAAGTAATGGCAACAGACAATATGAAAATAGCCGTAGCCGGAACAGGCTATGTAGGACTCAGCATCGCTACGTTGCTAAGCCAGCACCACCAGGTAGTGGCTGTGGATGTGGTTCCGGAAAAAGTGGAACTCATCAACAACAGAAAGTCACCTATCCAGGACGACTATATAGAGAAGTACCTGACAGAAAAGGAACTCAACCTCAAGGCTACCACCGATGGAGCAGAAGCCTATAAGGATGCCGACTTCGTGGTCATCGCCACACCTACTAACTACGACCCCGTGAGAAACTACTTCGACACATCACACGTAGAAGAGGTGATTGAACTCGTAAAAGAGGTGAATCCCGATGCCATCATGGTTATCAAGAGCACCATCCCAGTGGGCTACTCCGAGAACATCCGCAAGAAGATGAACTGCGACAACATCATCTTCGCACCCGAATTCCTCCGCGAAAGCAAGGCCCTCTACGACAACCTCTACCCTAGCCGCATCATCGTGGGAAGACCCGAGGGCGACGAACGCCTCGACAAGGCAGCCCACATCTTCGCAGCCCTGCTGCAGGAGGGAGCCATCAAGGAGAACATCGACACCCTCTTCATGGGACTCACCGAGGCTGAGGCAGTGAAGCTCTTCGCCAACACCTACCTCGCCCTGAGAGTGAGCTACTTCAACGAGCTGGATACATACGCCGAAATGAAGGGACTCGACACCAAGGCCATCATCGACGGTGTGGGATTGGACCCGAGAATCGGCACCTTCTATAACAACCCATCCTTCGGATATGGCGGCTACTGTCTGCCAAAGGATACCAAGCAGCTGCTCGCCAACTATGCCGACGTGCCTGAGAACCTGATTCAGGCCATCGTGGAGAGCAACCGCACCCGCAAGGATTTCATCGCCGACCGAGTGCTCAACATGGCTGGCTACTACGACTACGCCAACCAGAACAACTACAACGAGGCAGAAGAGAAGCCTTGCACCATCGGCGTATACCGACTCACGATGAAGAGCAACAGCGACAACTTCCGCCAGAGCAGCATCCAGGGCGTGATGAAGCGCATCAAGGCAAAGGGTGCCCAGGTGATTATCTACGAGCCGACGCTGAAGAACGGAAGCACCTTCTTCGGAAGTCTCGTGGTGAACAACCTGGAGGATTTCAAGTGCCAGAGCCATGCCATCATCGCCAACCGCTACGACAAGTGCCTGGACGATGTGAAGGAGAAGGTATACACCCGCGACATCTTCAGAAGAGACTGATTTGAGTTAATAGTTAATAGTTTATAGTTAAAAAGCGGAAGACTGAAAATAACAAATTATTAAAATAGATAAAAAATGGCAAAGTTAGTTATCAATTCCTATGAGGAATTTGCTTCTCACCTGGGTGAGAAATTAGGAGAGTCAGAATGGTTGCAGATCGACCAGGATCGTATCAACAAGTTTGCAGACGCTACCCTCGACCCACAGTGGATCCACGTAGACGTAGAGCGCGCCAAGGTAGAAAGCCCTTACCACAGCACCATCGCCCACGGCTACCTCACCCTCTCGGTGTTGCCTTACCTCTGGCAGCAGATCATCGAGGTGAACAACATCAAGATGCTCGTTAACTACGGCATGGACGAGATGCGCTTCGGCCAGCCGGTAATCACCGGTTCACGCGTTCGCCTCGTGGCAACACTCCATGAGATTCAGAACCTGCGCGGCATCTGCAAGACCAGCATCAAGTTTACCATCGAGATTGAAGGCCAGCGCAAGCCAGCCCTTTCAGGCATCGCCCAGTTCCTCTATTATTTCGAGAACTAAACCGGCATGGCGGCAGGAAAATGGATAGGAGGTTTCCTCGGTTTCATCACCGGCGGACCTCTTGGCGCCCTTGCCGGCTTTGCCCTGGGCTCACTCTTCGACCACGGCATGGACGAGGTGAACAAGCCGGGCAACGGCGGGGGCGGCAACTACAACGAATACTCCAACGCCTACGAAGCCTATAGCGGCTACGGAAGAAGCCAGCAGGGCTACGGCCAGCAGCGCGCCTACGAGGGCGAGCGCAACAGCTTCATGTTCTCACTTCTGGTATTGTCTTCGTATATCATTGCCGTGGATGGCAAGATTATGCATTCTGAGATGGAACTGGTGCGCCGGTTCCTGCTCCAGAACTTCGGCGAATCGGCCAAGAAGCAGGGCGAGGAGATACTTCTCAAGCTCTTTGAGCAGCAGAAGCGCATGGGCATGCAGCAATATCGCAGCGTGATACACGACAGCTGCCATCAGATTCGTGCCAACATGATGTACGAGCAGCGCCTGCAGCTGCTCAACTTTCTGGTGATGATAGCCCAGGCCGACAACGTGGTTTCTCCAGAAGAGGTTCAGGCCCTGAAGGAGATAGCCATCCACATGGGGCTGGAGCCATCGGATGTAGACCAGATGCTGGGCATGCATGGCGGCAGCAGTTCATCGGCATCATCCGCCACATCGCTTGATGATGCCTACCGCATTCTGGGCATCACGCCCGATGCCTCTAACGACGAGGTGAAGGCTGCCTATCGCAAAATGGCGCTGAAGCATCACCCGGACAAGGTGGCAGCCCTGGGCGAGGATGTGCGCCGTGCCGCAGAGAAGAAGTTTCAGGAAATCAACGATGCCAAGGAGAAAATCTACAAGGCAAGGGGGATTTAACCTGGGATTTTTGTCAGCAAGTCTGTAGCCTGTTAAGGGCAAAAAGCATAAAAACTAGAGGGTGTGTCATAAGTACATGACACACCCTCTTTTTTATATCAGATGAAGAAGAAATCTAGATGATGGTAATCCAGATGGATTCCTCCTTCTGCTGCGCCTCCTCTATCAGTTTCATCAGTCGATGAAGCCAGATGCGGGAGTTCACCACCATACCCTTCAGCTTGTTCTCGCCCACCAGGATGCAGCCCTGGGTGTCGTCGGGATAGTTGCCGGCATGGATACGGATGCCCTCGAAATTCGGCACGCCCTGCAGATAGGGCAGCCACTGCCTGAACCTTGGCGACATCGTGACGAGCACCCGATAGGATCCTTCGGGGATGGCGGTGTGGCCCGGAATCTTTCTCGCCACCTTGCCACTCTCCCTGCCATACTTGCCCTTCTCCTCGCTCGGCTTCAATTCCACACCCTTCAGGTTGCGCCACGTAGGCTCCAGGGTGTCGCAGAAGTAAGCGTCCTTCGACAACTTCTGCAAGTCAAACTGATGAAGAAAACTTCTCTTGTCGCCCGCCTTCTTGCCCGAAAGCACCTTGCGCTTCACGTCGGCATCGGATAGGATATAAAGGCGGCCGATGGTATAAGAATTCTTCTTCGCTATACGCTCTAAAACTATTTCCATAAGCATTATGTTTTTATGTGTAAACATCCCAGTAAACTAACTCAAATCCAGCCCGTCGCGTCTGTACTTAAGCTTCGTAAAACTGTGATAACTGTTATTGTGACTGTCATTGCTGCCACGTCTTATATATTTTCTGTATACCCAGGTAGCCAGCAGATGAGCCGTACCCTCTTTCGGCAGCCCCAAGGCATTACGTGCATCCACCACCTGCTGCTCTGTAAACATATCCGGCAGCGCCTGGAGAAGATTGGAAGGTCCGCGCTTGTTGGAATGCTCACCCCTGTTGGCGGAATTGCGGATATCCTCCTCAAAAAACCGCATCTTGCACCACAAGTCATAACGCTCGCTCCAGCGGATGAAATCCTCAATCTCCTCCTCCCATCTGTAGCCATTTGCCACATAAAGCACACAAGCCTTCAGATAGGCAATCACATTGGCACGGAAGGTGAAATTCTCGTAGATTCTGTTTTGCATAACCTGCGAAAAATCAGCATTCTCCTCACTCAGTTTATCTGCCAAGGCGTATGCCTCCGGGCATTCTATCAACCCCGTGGCAGCACAGAGGTTCTCGATATACGGCTTCAGTTCCTTTCTAAACTGATCGTCGTAGGTGCCATATACCGGTACTCTCTCGCCGATTTCCCTTTCGGGAATCGTACAGAAATTGATTCTGCTCAGCGGTCCGTCGGTCAGCACTTTTGAAAAGTAACGCTGTCCCTTCTCGATAGTGGTGGAAGCATTCCAGTTAAAGCGGATGGTAACACGCTCGGTAACACTCTGAAGTCCAACTCTTGTCTGTCCGTATATATTACCCGGGTCAAAAGCTAGACACATAATGCGAAAGTGCTGATTTCCAATACCCCTCAAGGCATCAAACTGATCTATTTCGTTAAGCGAAGTATAGAGGAAGTGCTCTTTAGCCTCAGCAGTACGCATCACGAAAGCCGGATTAGTCATGTCGGCATCAATCTCTTGAATAATGAGATTGTCAGGACGCTTGCGTTTATCCTTGTTGGCTCCCTTGCGCATCATCTCTTCCTTCCACTCCTTTTCACGCTGCAGGTTTTCCATGTCGCGCTTACGGATATCCTCCATAATCATCGAAATCGGCATCTGCACGCAGCTTTTACCAGCACCTGTACCAGCTAACAGACAGCACATTAGGGTAGCTTCATGCTCCACATTATCAATGTATCTGAATCTTGTTTTCCAGAGGTGTGTAGCCAGAGGAGGGAAGATGGCGCAAGCCACGGCAGGCTTGTAGATATCCGGAGACTGGGATACCAGGAGCTCTACGAGCTTGGGAAGTTTCTTGGGCATGGGTGGAGCTGGTGGATATTCATCTTCGCCATCATTACCTTGAGCATTGAGGTTTGAGCTTTTAACTTTAAACTGTAAACTGTCAACTTGCTGAATGGCCTGTTTCTCTGCCGTGGCATTGATGCGGATCACATCACGAGAGAACGGCTTCGAACTGTCTCCATATTTTGCATAGAAATCATGAATCAGCTGGTGGCAGTCACGCTCCCCGTAATAGCTAGGCATCTTCTTCGCCACCACCTTCATCAGTTCCTCCTCGCCCATTACTCTAGAAGCTCCTGCGCTCATAATAGCGAGCAGGGAAGAATGACGGGAACCGATGGTATCGATATCCATCCCCTGCAATCCCGCCGCCTCCTTGAAGAGTTCAAAAGCTATGAGATTCTTCTCACTAGCGGAATTTTCATTCATCGGATTTTCTTCATCGATTTTCTTCATCGGATTACACGGAGGAATCGGAACATTCTTGCTTCCCGGATTACGCACGGAATTTAAACGGATTTGGCCTTGCGGCCATTGGCTAGCGCCTTGAGTTCCTGTATCAGCCGAGCAGCCATCCGCATCAGCCGAGCAGCCATCCGCATCAGCAGAGCCACTCCCCCCACCTAAGGCGGCTAAGGTTCCGTTTAAATTCTGCGGCGAATAGCCTTCCGATAAGGCGGCTAAGGTTCCGTTTTTTCCGCGTAATTCCGATGAAGAAAAACCAGATGAAGAAAAACCAGATGAAGAAGCTCTGCCGTCAATCGTCAGCCCCCTCTTCAAGAAAGCCTCTCTTCTCAACGAAATCTCCTCTGCGGGCAGCACCGCATACCACTCCTTAGAGCGGTAAATCTCGGAATCCTTATCCGTGATAAAGATGATTCTCTCGGGCGTGATGCAGCTCTTGTCATAGGGAATCCCCGATGCCTCACAATACGCACGCTGCGTCTCCTCGATGGTCATCCCCACCGGCATACGGATATCAATGTGCAGCTTCTTTCTGGCCGAATACTCCAGATGCAGCAGCTTGCCTTTCCAGATGGTGTCGCTGCAGTTCAGCTCACGAGCCTTCTCCAGCGCCTTCTCCACATACTCCGCATCATCCACATCCACGGTGGTCTGAAACAGGAAACTTTCCGGATCAGCATCGCCCTGCGAACGGTGGTTGTTTCTGAAGCAGGAGTAGTGGATGGCTCTGAAAGGCAACTGTTTCTTCAGTTCCTCCCTAGCCTTCGCCAGCGCTTTCTCATCCTGAGCATTCTTCTCATCCGAAGCATTCGAAACATCCTGAGCATTCACGCCAGCTATCGGTTTCTCGCCACGAATCTGCCCTATCACCCCCTTCAGCCACGGCTGGGCTATCAGCTGGTCGTACACCGCCAGGGGCTGGGAAGAGTTGATTCTTCCCATGTTGCCCTTGCGTGCAGGGTTCAGTGCCATTACTTGTACTCTTCCCATGCAATGTCCTCCTTAAACTTCTTAACCTTACCTCTCATCTCCAGCACCTCTTTGTAAAGGTACTTCATGATGTCTGCCTTGTTCATCTCCTTCGGGAAGGAGAAGGAGGCAAACACACGCTGCGGCGATGTTCTCAGGGCACCATGCGAGGTATGGATAATCTCCGTATACTTCTTCTCGCCCGTCTGAGCATACGGTTTGAAGTCGAGCTGGTCACCGAAATCACCACCGCTGCACACCAGTCTGCCCGGAATCACCTTCGGATTATCCGAGATAATCTCCGCATCGTTCCATGGCGACTTGCGGATAGCAATTTTACCACTCTCGTCAGTAATGATACTGGCATCTACCTTCTGGGCGTTCAAAAGCGCCTGCTTTGCAGCCTTAGCTGCATCCTTAGCCATAGCAGCCTTAGCTGCAGCGTCAAAACTAGTCTTACTCATAATAAATATATTCAAAAGTTTAGAAAGTATATATATAAAAGTTTTAGAAAGCATGTATTAATCCAAAAAGCTGGTCGTTGATGATGAGCATCCCCGTCACATCCATATAGATGTTGATAGGCTCCAGGATGGTGTTGTCTGAAATCATCACCACGCCTTGTGCCGCATGAGTCATCGACATCACAGGGTCGTTCACACACTTCTTCACATACCCCAGCACCCACTTGGCAGCCAGTTTTTCTGTGGCGCATTCAGCATCCACCATGTCGGCAACCAACTTCTCGTCGCAGAAGTTGAAATTAGCAGCCACGTTCTTCTTTCTGCCGGCAGCTTCCACACCCATGGCATCATCGCTGTAGAAGAGGTTGTGCTGGTTCTTCTTCGCAGGCTTCATCACCACATTGAAGTTTTTCAGTTCTCCTTCTGAGTCGGCAATAACCTGATAGAGCTGCTGTGCCCCCTTCAGGAAGATAGTCTTCACATCGAAGAGGTCGAAGTAAATTCTGTCCTCTTCCACCACCACTCTGAGCTTTCCGTACTGCGGATGCTCAAAAATATAAGGAATCAGTTCTTTCATATCTGATACTTATTTTATATGATTGAGGCTGCGACCATTCGCCAAATTCCATACGCCAGAAGTGGTACCAGGTTTCCGGATACAGAAAAGCCCCGCAACCAGCTTTATCAACTGATTGCGGGGCAAAGGTACGGCGAATTTTCCAGGGCATATATCCCACTTTATCCCAAACATTATCCCACCGCAGGAATATTCTTTCAGAACAGGGAGTCAATCAACTCATGACCTTGCGGAAGAGGCATGTTGCGGCGCTGCTTTCGCAGGTCGCGCAAGCCTTTCTCCTCGAAAAGGTCCTCCACCAGCTTCGTGGGGAAAGAAGAACGCAGCACCCATATCGGCTCATGGGTTACGGCATCATTCTTCACTTCATCCCCCGACCATAATCTGCCGATGAAATAAGCCAGCAAAGTCTTGCTTCTCATCAATCCGTGCAGATGTCCCGACGGAGTCATTGCCAGCAGGCCTTTTTCCATCGCCTTCTGGATAATGCGCACCTTATCCGGGTCCCCAACGAGACTCAGCAAGTAAGCTTCGCTGTCGCCACACTGCTGCTGCCGGCATGCCATTTTCAAAACCACGACCTCTTTTTCAAGGTCATCCAGCATCATCCTACACTGTCTGATGCCGTTTTCCACCTGAATAAGTCTATCTTCCAACATACTTCTTATCAAGTTTAATCCCACGATTACCTTGAATAAGCAATGTTTCTCCCGTTATCTGCTCAATGAGTAAGCGCTTACCTTGACCGGCTAGCGTTCACACACTGCAAGACAAGGATACTCCACTTTGAAGTACGGTTGCAAAGATACAAAAAAAACCGCTTCTTGTCAAGAGTTTCAGGGTGACATCTTGGGTGACATCTTGGGTTACATCTTGGGTTACATCTTGGGTTACATCTTGGGGGACATCTTGGGTTACATCTTGGGGGACATTGGGGCAGCAACGCAAAGGAAGCCTATCTCAAAGGCAAAGGAGCGTTGCGAATTCTTTACGTAACACTCCTGCCAATTCCAATTAACCCAAGTTTGACAGTTTGAAGAATCTTTCATTTTTTTGCTGCAAGTAATTGATTTATATTTTTTAAGTTTAGACAAAGCCCCGCTTAGCGAGAGCGTTTACTCAGCTAAGCGGGGCTTGTGTTCTGTTAGTATTTTATATTGAATTTTTAAAAACAGGGTTTTTCCGTCTTCATCAGTTTTTGGTCATTCTATACATTACTTTATTAAGACTTTGATGGAATCCATGCCGATTTTAGCAATAACCATCTTTTCTGATACGGCGCATGATGCAACTCCGCCAACGGCAGAAGATGAACCCAGAAGTTTGCCATCAGCAGCATAGAACTTAACCACCTCGCCATTATCAAGGCCAGAAATGTTGACGATACCATCATGAGCTGAAGCCACGATGCCACGTGTTTTTGCCAGGTTGATATTGGCTGTTTCCAAATTGGCGTTAATCCAATAAAGGGTAGCCTCCGCCTTTTCGGATGCAGTATAGCCATCAGCTGTAGCATATACAGATATGTTATAAGCGGCAGAAAGCGATACCTTGCCTTCCTTGCTATAAGCATCAGAAACCATATCAGCATCAGTTATCGTATAATGATACTCAGCTCCAGCTGTTTCACTAGCGAACTTCAGCTCTCCTGATTCGTAAGAAATGGAAGGAGTGGCACATGGAGTAACTGGTTTTGTATCATCACCTGATCCATTAGGATTCCAGGCATAGATATATTTATAATTTGATCCTAAAGCATCTTTATAATTCTGAAGATATTCTGTTGGAACTTTGATAACACATGTAGTCGGTATAGCTGCTACAGATACATACTCTGGCACTTTACCTTTAAAATAAAAGGTTTCAAGACCACTGCAACCATTGAAACAATATCTTTCCAATGAAGTAACAGAAGAAGGGATGGTGATGGAGGTCAAACCACGGCACTCCCAAAAGCAACTTATACCCAATGAAGTAACCGAAGGAGGGATGGTGATGGAAGTCAAACCACTGCAACGAGAGAAGCATCCACTCCCCAATGAAGTAACAGAAGAAGGGATGGTGATGGAGGTTAAACCACTGCAACCAGAGAAGCAATCAAGCCCCAATGAAGTAACAGAAGAAGGGATGGTGATAGAGGTCAAACCATAGCAATCAGAGAAGCAATCATCACCCAATAAAGTAACAGAAGAAGGGATGGTGATAGAGGTCAAGCCGCTGCAACCAGAGAAGCAAGAATTCCCCAATGAAGTAACAAAAGAAGGGATGGTGATGGAGGTCAAACCACTGCACTCCCAAAAGCATCCACTACCCAATGAAGTAACAGAAGAAGGGATGGTGATTGAGGTTAAACTACTGCAACCATGAAAGCAAGAACTACCCAATGAAGCAACAGAAGAAGGGATGGTGATAGAGGTTAAAACATTGCAACCAGAGAAGCAATTATCCCCAAACGCAGTAACACTATACTCCACTCCATCGCTACTCTTAATCTTTTCTGGAACAACAATATCGCCAGAATATTTATCATTCGTTTTAGACAAGAGAGTGGCTGTCTTCGTATCAGAATCTAAAATATAACGAAGACCACCAATCACTTCAAATTTGGTTTCTTGTGCCATGGCACCACTTGCAGTCATGATCAACATAACTACCATAACCACAAAACTCTTAAAAGAGCTGCAAGCAGATAGACCTTTGCCAACCAGCACCTCTTTAAATGTAAAAATTTTCATAAGCTAATATTTAAAAATTCTATAATATCTAATTCATATTCAAGAACCGCCCTAAAGATTGCATATCCAATGGTATGCCAAGGAGAGAAAGTAAACATCTTTAACGAGTTACTTTCTCTCCTTACTTTTTATGGATGGGTAGATAATATCATGAGCTATTTTACAACAATCTTTCTTGCTTCCGAAGCTTCTTTCTGAGATGTCTTGTTTACGATGTACATACCAGCAGGGGCATTCAGTATGAACTGGGCACCTTTTTGCCCAGCAGGCACCTTAACCGACTTTACCTTGGCTCCTGATGCTGAGAAGACCGAGATTTCGGAATCATTCTTGCTATCTTTCCCAAAATCCACATTGATAACATTTCCCTTATTAACGATGCTTGGGGAAACCCGCAAGGCACCACATACCTTCTCTACTTTTTTAATTGAAGAGGTAGTGCGGTCTATCTTGAAAAAGATGGTTTTGCCATTCACACCAAATGCCAGATAAGTATTCTTACCTATTGTAATTACATCGGCACCAGACATATAAATCGTTCCATCGAATGATTCGAAGTCTATGTCTTTCACTACACTTCCATCCTCTGAAACAACCTGAACGCCCACCATTGCAACCTGCGATTCCTTAGAAACCAAAGTCTTGCGCTGTATTTCTTCTTTATTCGAACCTATGCTGGTATCCAGGTTTGTCTGATCTTGCGTACCAGCTACAAGCTTTACCTTTGGCACAATATACTCAAACTTTTCATCACCATTAAACAATGTCTGACTAACCAGGAATTCACCGTCCTGACATTGGAAATTATTATTCAAATTGATGTAAGACAGACGGATAGGTCTTAATACAGTTGTAAAATCTTCTATTTGTTCTCCTTTATCCATCCAATCGCCCAAAGTCATTCTATAAATTGCAGCACATAGTTTTACCTTCCCATCATGCTCTATCAGATAGCGTGAAGGATATTTTTCGCCAAATACCTCATAATGGAAATACTGATTCTCTATTGGCCCCACAAACGATAGATCCATCTTTGAGTAGTCAAACATAATCTTCCTGTCACCATTGTCAAGCTGCTCTATCTTCAAACAGTCCTCTGTGAACGTAGGCATGACAGTCTTCTCGTATTCAACAAAGCTTTCATACGAAGCGTATGTAGCCTGAACAATAGGCTCATCTTCAGTAACGCTCTTCACTTCTCGTTCCTCAACACGATAAGTCAGCTGATAATGATAATCGAAATCATTAAGATGAATAGACTTTACCAGGTCTATGTTTTCATCGTAGATATTCAACTTCCTCATATCATCAGCATCCACAGCTATCAACATGGGGGTATCACTATAAGCAAACGAATGGGGCACAGAGAGAAGAGCATGAGCATCATATCTGATATACCCATTAGTCGCCTTCTGCGCATAGACTGCAGAAACTGCAGCAAGCGCCATACCAAAAGCAAGTAAACATTTTTTCATAACACTATATTTTAATTATTAAATGTACGTTTTTTATTTGAAACTGGCAAGAAAATCGGGAGAAAGTTTCGAAAAAATATGGTGGGGTATATTAAAATTTCCCCAAGTTGGGGGAAAATTACAACACGTTATAAAAAACTAGTCTATTTCGTTACTCCAGTA
>ULSN01070802.1_pt1 | contig 11560 bp, 8 predicted proteins | sample 1956771 | NCBI WGS metagenome assembly ULSN01 (sample SAMEA4835709, study PRJEB28245) | human gut metagenome | biome: gut microbiome; material: fecal sample | place: Denmark | collected 2008
AAATCCTTCCCCAGGTATTTCATCACCAGGTCGATGGTGCCCACGGAATCCCCCATGCACACATAGTAGCGGCAGCTGTTCCTCCTCGTGTTGAACGAGAGGCTGGCGTGGTGGTCGTCGTGAAAGGGGCAGAGCGCTTTGTGATGCTTCACCTTCATCCCCATCTTTTCCGCGACCTTCTCTATCGGAAGGTCGCGCAACTTTTGAATCTCATATTTCTCCATAAAAACTTTTTTTACTTTATCCCTTATTATTCCTTATCCTTTCCCGCTGGCATTCCCGTAAGATACTCCTGCGTCTTGGTGTAGAGACCCGTCTGGTTGCAATAGGTGATGAATTTGCGATGCACCCACTTGTAAAGTTGGTTTTTCGTGCCCTCCTTTGTCTTACCCTGCGAAATGCGGAGTGCTTCAAGCTGCGCCTCGTTAAATGGATTAGGCAGATCATCGAGCAGATTCTTCGGCCCTCTTCTCTGAGCCTCGCTCACCGAATCGGCATCCTGGTTCAGCAAATCTGCGAAAAGCTGCGCTTTGCTCCAAAGGTCGTGATACACCAGCCACTCCACCAGTTCGCCCATAGACTTCGTCCAAGTCTGGTTATTCAGCACCCAGAGCAGGCAACCCGCCTTCCACGCCGACACGATGGAACGCTTCGAAATGTCCCAAAATACATCGTCGTCAGTTAAATCGGCAAGTGTAGCCATGTCTTGAGCCAGCTGGTCAGTAAGTTTATTCAGTGGCTTGATGATGAACCTGCCCTTGCAGATGCTTAGCTTCACAATATACTCATCCAGCTTCTTATAGAAAGCCTCATCATATTTTCCCTGTCTCGGAATTCTGCCGTCACGTCCCATTCTCGCCTTATACGAGAACACCATTCGTCCGAAGGTACCGTTGAAGAGTTCGTTCTTATAAAACTTACGGGCTGCATACGGAGTGGAGGAGATGGTGAGGTTGGCACGGAGCACCGGATTGCCGGTCACGCCATCGGCTGTAGCTCTTAATGCTCCCGAGCGTTGGCGGTCGTAGATATTGCGCAGCATCTGCGAAATCTGCTTGTGCCCGCCGCACATCCTGTCGGCCATCTCTACCTCGGGCAGATTCAGGTACTGCGTTCTCTCGCCCAGGTTCTCACATCCCATGGCGTTCAGAATAAAGGCGGCATTGGTTACATCGGCAGGTGGAAACCAGAAACTCACGTCGGGTCTTACAGGCTTTTCCTTGTTGGCCGACTTGGATTTTATCTGTTTCTGCCACTCCACGAGCTTCTCCAATTCCTTCTCATCGTGTTCTCGGAAGTTTCGGCAGATGGCTTCCACTAAGTTTCCCAATTGACCTTTATTGCAGCCCGAATCGGCAACGAGATTGGCCATCATGCCACATGATTCCTTCCAACTGAGGTCGGGATACTGAAATTCCGTGCCGCTGACCTGCGCTCCAAGAATAGGGAAGAGCATCGGAACAAGGGGTTCGTGCATGTCTTTTGATACCTGAGAGAGCAAAAGTTGCACACATTCGGTGCCTTTTCCCAGTTTTGGCATCTTCGGAGCGGCGTTTTTTGTAATGTCGTACTTCAATTTTGTCTTGTTCATTTTTCGATAATAGTTTGATAATGAGCTTTCTAGAGGAAGTGGGGATTTGGAAAATCTTCCAATTCCAGTTCTTCCAATTAATTTTTTGAGGGTTTCCTTTCTCTTCTTTCTTTATATAACTATCTATATATTAATTAGTTATAGAATCTATAAAAAGAGGTTTTGTCTTGAAATACCCTTTTTGGAATATTGGAAGAACTGGAATATTGGAAGATTTTATTCCTCTTATTCCTCTTCCTTTTATTCCTCTTCTTCTAGAAAGCCCCAAATCCTTCTTTGTTCTATCTCTTCAGCTGATACTCCACGATGGCATCTCGTGCCATCAGAGCCTCGGCAGCAATTGTCTCGCTGATATTCACACCCTCATCGCAGTAAACCTTCAGGGTGAGCTGAATGGCACCATCCTTGGTCTTCGAAACACGGCCGTGCGCCAGCTTCTTGATCAGCAGCGACTGCGACTTGAGCTGCGGCTTCGGAACGAATTCGAAGGAGCCGTCGTTCAACTGCTGTGCAACGCCGAGACGGTGGAAGCGAGGCATGCTGCCCACCACAGGCTCATCGGGAGCAAACTGGAAGTAATTGGTATCATCGTAATAAGCCATACCGCTCTTCTGAGTGTGCTGGCAGTTCATCAACTTGTGGATGTCATTAAAATCCTTTTTCATAATCGAATGAATTTTAAGAGTAAAGAAAGCGAGAAACGTAGCGCTACTTACCTCCGGAGATTCCTTCACTCACTCCACTCGGTTAATAAATAAAAACTAATTCAAGTAATCTTGAATCAATGAAACTGATAGTGAGTTGTATGTTCTCACTTTTTGACTCTGCACAGCAAAGGCCTCGCCCTGCTGCACCATGCGCTTCAATTTGGTATGTATAATCTTAATAAAGCAAGACCTAACCTTCCTTTAAGGTTCTTTAGTTTGTGGCTCCAATCTTGCTGAAAGCTGATGCAAAGTTAAGGCAAAAAATCGTGTAAGTGCAAAAATAATCGTTTTAAATCGTTGAAATTCAGCGTTTTCGGAATCATTCGGAATCAATCGGAATCAATCGGAATAAAGTCAAGGAATCAATCGGAATCAGAAAAACGCAAAAAGCGGCAACCACTATCCTTTTGTCGGATAATCGTTGCCGCTTTCTATTGCGTATTTAGTTTTCAATAAACAACAGATTATACTTCTTCTGTTGTCATTGCTTTATAGATTTTCTCCCCGATTTTTTTATCCTTGTTCTTCCAAAGAAGGTAGTCTGCATGATTTGAAGAAACTTTTTCTTCTTTTAAGCGCTTCATTTTCTTACTCATTCCATTTGACATAGTTATTATAGCGTTATCATCGCTATACTTTACCACCCCAATTCCAATCAAAGCACGGATGAAATCTATACATCTCACTCCTGGCAGTATTGCATTTATTTCCATAGAAATATATATTAATATGGCCACTTCATAATTTCTTTTCAAGTTAATCAAGTGTGCCGCTTTAGCAATTTGAATTCTTGAATTCAGTTCCACTTTTTTATCTGAAAATTTAAACGTATCTGTAAAGACATTATTGATAGCTTCTTTGCAATTTTGTGGAATGATTACTTCTTCAGACACATTGACATTCTTTGTGCCTTTTTCGGTTGCAAACCAATCCTCAGGATAATCTACCTTCAACCCATATTTTTGAGCATTTCCATTCAGAATTTCTTCGATGATGCAAATCTTATCAAGAGTGTAGAAGAATTGAGATTTCTCCTCCATTGTGAGATTATTTTTCTTATTCATGAAATATTTTGCAACATGCTTGATTCCATCTTCGTACTCCATACATTGTATCCATTGGTTGCCGAGAGGAGTTTTACTGAAAGTACTAATCAAGCGATTATGCTCTTTCTGTAACCTGTTAAGATTTCGTGGAGAAGGAAGCTCTTCAAGCATATTCTTGATTTCTGGTAACGAACTTTCGTATGACATGAAGAAACGATAGAGAAAAAACTTCTGTTCTTTTCCATCGGTGCACTTGTTGTTTTCAGACAGAAGAGTTGTTAACTCGTGTAAGTCAGTATTAAATCCTTGAACAGTGGCTTCAAGAATTTCATTGACAAGAAAAATAACGCTTCCCTCGGCAGGATTGTATTTAAATGTCTTTCCTGTATCTTCTATTGTTTCTATTAGTGTATCATCTCTAGTATACTCAAAGAATGATGCTTCTCCCAGCATCTCCTTTAGCATTTCTTCATTCATGGGATATTTCAAAACGTCTCTGATGATAGGCCAGTATTTATCTCCTTCGGCAAAACGTTTTGTCTCGTCAAGTATGTACTGGGAATAATCAGCTTTAGTACAGTAAGGATTGATGTTTCTAATTACCCAAATGTCATTTTTGATTTTTCTTCTGACACTCCAAATAGTCCGGACATAATAGTATAGGGTAGAAATCAATTCTTCTCTTTCTTTTAGAGTGTAGAGTCTTTTCTCCAAAAACTTGAGGAACTTGAAATCTTCTTCTTTTACAGTCAAACCATTCTCAGTGTAGTCTTTTCTCTCAGTCTGTTTTCCTTGGAGTTGGCAGAAGGTTTCGTATTTTTGTTCGTAAGTACTATTTTCATTCGGTAATAAGCCAAGACTAGAATAGTAAGCATCGCAGAACTCCTTCCAGTAAGTTTGGTGAAGTTCTGTAATGCAGAATACATTTGAAGGGAAGTTGATATTTTCCTTCGCAATTTCTTCTTGGGGATTATTAGGATTTTCCTTTTGCCCCGTATTGCTGTTATTGTAAATTGTAACTTGCTGGTTGTCGTGAATATCAAACATTTTTTCGATACTCACGTCACCATTAAAATCCATTTTGATATCTGCCATAATTTATCTTCCTATTTGAACTTGCTCATTGTCATGAATGTCGTTAAGTTTTTCGAAATTGAAATTGGTCTTGGTCTTAGATTCCAGTTCCTCTTTCAGGCGATTCACATCCTCACTAAATGCAAGATTATATTGATCGTTAGTACTCATCAAAGGGACTAGGATACCTTCTATTGTATCACTTGTAAGCCCCATGCAATTATCAACGATTATTCTTACAACTTCCTTTGCTTGCTTCAAGTCTGGATTGTTTTCCTTTAAGGAATCCAGTTCTTTCTGCATGAGAGAGACAAGTTGATTTAACTTCTTGCTGTAATCACATGAATCAATGTAGTAGCCTTTCAATTCTTCTTCTTGTTCTGATTTTCTTATTTCATTGTACAAGGTCTGCCACATTTCTCCATGATTTTGCAGTAGTCGGGCTAGTGCATCTTTTAAAGCAGTTGGCTTTTGGGCATCCTCCCGACCAGCAGTTATGATTATGTAGAACAATACCGCTTCTTCGCACAATGCCTCAATTTCAGACTTATCAGCAAACATGCGGCCAATGATGAGGTCTACCCTGCAAAAATGTTCTGCTTTTTGCTTTATTTGCAGGGCTTCCATCCATACTTTTATTGGCGATGGCGCTTGGTATTGTTCTTCCATGATGCAGAGTGCTGGATAAAGCGAACAGAACAACTGATCGGGGAGGAAAATATTGAGCATTCTTGATTCCAGATTACTCATACACAAGTTTAATTTTGTTGAGAAATTCTACAATCAAATTAAATTTGGAGTCAAACAAATCACGCGAACTGAGTTCCTTGACGGCGATATCGGCAATTTCCTCAATTACAGGGCTTTCTACTCCAATCTTTCTAACCTGGCTTCCTTTAGGTTTGATAAGGATTGGTTTTCCACTTGCAGCACAAGCCTTGATAGCATTCAGTAACCAAATGTCAGTAGGGTCAAGATTTACGCTCTCATGGTTCTGTCCCTGGAGATGCAAAGTCGGCTCACTATTAGTACGTTTGGCTAAGTCGGTGAAATATTCACCCACAAGGTCGCTTATAGCAGGAAGATTTGGATAACCAAAAGGAAAATCAACAAAATCGATACCCTTGAAATTCATACTTGAATTTCTTACCTGCCAAAACTCTGCTGTATGAAATTTGCCAGCTATGTCAAGGGTTAGGCGATTTGAGAGCAACTTTAAACGAAAAGTGTTCTGTAAAATATCAGCAACCATACTAGGTTTAGAGAATGCTACATTGCGTTCGATAGCAATAATCTGACGGTCTTTACGATTGTCTATTATAACTAAACAAGAAGGATGATTGTCAAATTCAGATACATTGAAGTCTGCTTCAAGCTTTGCCTTTTTATTATTTGCAATGCGTATTACATAAATATCGCCTTGGTTGATAAACGAGCGGTATTTAAATTTTTCTCCATTGAATTGATAGTACTTTTCCTGTTCATTTTGTTCACATGCTAAATCATCAAGTACATTACCTAACAATTCCTGCTTTCTGGTAAGTGAATCTTGAACGTTGACTGCCTGAAAAACCTCTGCTGGTAGTCCTGCCTGATTCTCCATTACAGGGCGAAACAGGTATTGAAAAATTTGAAATTTTGTCATTTCTATCTTTATTTTGTTGATTTTACTTTTAGTAAAACTGTATTAGTTAACTCTCTTTCTGATGGATGGGGGATAGTATTATCCTTTATCCCCCATCACTCTTCCAAGAACTGTGTTTCTATAGGTGTTGAAGATGTTAGGCTTCAGCATCATGTAGTTTGGTAAGCTCTCTAGATATTCCAGCTCAAACACAAGGCGTGGGTCTTTGTCGTCTGACTCTGGATGAATCTCTGCCTTGCTGCCTATGCGGGCTATGCGGATGAGATACAGATCCTTGACACCCTTGCCTTTGATGTAAGGCATGAAATAGTAGAGCTTATTCAGCGCCACGGTTGATGGAAAAGACTTGGTCTTACCGGTATAGTAAATCTTTGTCTGACCACCATCCAGGAAATAATCAGTATTATCTTCCTTGACAAAGCCTACTAACAGACTCTTGTTCATATCCAAAGTGTAGCTCTTCTTTGGCTTATTTATTTTCAACTCAGGATTCGTTTCTGAGAATAAGTCAAGATTCAGCTTTGGCTGAGGGTCACGCTTAACATCTATAGGGTGAGTGGAAACTGGTTCCTTCTCATAGATGAAACGGTAAAGACTCTTGCCAATCTGCTGTACGATTCCGCACACCAAAGCATTTCCCATCAGGAAGGCTCTGCGACCATCCGTAACATCAGGGTGCAAGGTATGATTGTCCGGGAACATGTTCAGACGCTCTAACTCAATAGGAATCAGGCGACGGTAGCGGCCAGATGGGGTCTTGATAACATGCTTGAAGCGTGAAGCAGCAGCACCTCCCTCGCCGGTGATAATGGTGCGTGAAGGCTTATCCAGGGAATCAGGAAAAGCCATTCCACCTTCAGAGAAAAGATACTTGAATCCTTCTTTTGTTGTGCGCTCTATTTTCTTGGCTCCCTTTTCGTATTCCCATCTTGCTACTTCCTCTTCTGGGATGAAGAACTCCTCGGGAACCAGCGACTCGTCAACGATATTGCCGCCAAGTGTCATAATTGGACCCTCGTAAACAGCTTCTGCATCAACAGAATATACGCAGCGGTTGCGCATGATGCCGGCATTTCCAAATGGACTCTCCTTGCCGTCTTTGTTGAAATTATCAGAAACCTCCTTAATAGTTCCTTCTATCTCGAATTCAGAGATGGTTTTGTCTTTTGGCTTAAAAGGAAAGGCCTTTGCCAGCACTCCTTCATAAAGCACCCAATCTTTCAACTCTTGTACCTGTTTTGAAACATGAGATTCCTCACGATAACCAACAATGTAGGTACGGCGGCGACGCTGAGGCATTCCGTATTCTGCAGCGTTGATTACTCGCCATTCCACAGTATAGCCTAAATCAGCTAATGAGGCAAGGATGATGGCAAAGTCACGGCCACGTTGCTTGGCCGGCGAGCCGAGCAAACGGTCAACATTCTCAAAGAAAATATAATTTGGACGATTATCTCCCTTTTCGTTGAGTATGCGATAAATCTGCCACCAAAGCACACCCTTCTTTCCCTCAATTCCGCCAGAGCGACTAAGAGTTGATGCTACTGAATAATCCTGACATGGAAAGCCACCGACCAGCAGGTCGTGATCAGGAATATCATTTGTAGGGACCAAATTGATATCCTTGTTACAATGACCTTTGTCGCCAAAACGTGCTCTATAGACGAGCGAAGCATCTTGGTGTTTGGTTGATGGTTCCCACTGATTGTTCCAGATGGTTTCATAGGCATCTGATGCTCCTTCCAAACCGATGCGAAATCCTCCTACACCGGCGAAAAGCTCTACTACCTTTATTGTATTTTTAGACATATTTATATGTATGGAATTTCTTGTAATTTATTAGCAATATATGAACCCTTGAGCCAGAAAAACTGCGGAAGCATTCTGATGCCGTTCACGCTTTCTGTTCTTGTTTTCTCTGTCGAGACATCTGCACCTCCTCGGAAGAATACTTTGTATTCGGAGCTCTTTGGAAAGTTTGGCGCTCCCATATAGGAACCGCTATTGTTCATACGTTTATTACCCTTTTTGTCATAAACGTATTCCCATTCCAACTCATTCCTATGAATCAGATTTCTGGAATCCTCCCAGGTACGCCGAACTTCATTCTCGATGAATTCTTCATCAAATGCAAAGCGTTTAAAACCTTCAAAAACGGTTTTGCTAGGGTCATTACTGTCATGCTCACAGAAGATAGGGCAGAGGAAACTGTGCTCGCAGAAGTAATCGTACACATCTGAATCTTCAAAGTCTGCATCTCTATCTGCCCATTCCTCAAAGTCGATGTGCTTGAGCTTCATGTCCTCTGTTCTTCCACCTTGGGGTGTAATCGTGATGGTCTTTGCTATGATACCGGCTTTTTGAAAGTCAGAAATCTGATTTAACCTATTGCAATCGGTTCCGAACATGCGGATAACGCATTTAGCTGAAATATCCTTGACTTTAGCATCAATTCCAAGCATTTCTCTTAGCTCAGGCAGAGTCTTACCCTTATACATTAATGTAAGTGCATGACAGCGAGCATCTAACTGGGCGAAACTGGAAAACGATTCTTTCAATACTATTTCGTTCTTTGCCCTGCTTTTATCAAAATGTCCCCGCACGATGTAATCAACAAAAGTCTGTTTCAATCTGTATCGGGGTTTCTGGTAAGAGCCTGTTGCTTTGCGCTTGAATCCTGGTACTAATTCTATCAGTAAGAGGTTGGGACGAAGAAGGTGAGTAAAACCAACCAACTGTTCATTACGCTTTTCTTCATCAAGATAATCATGATAAACCTGTTGCAGATGATTGCTGACAATCTCCCAGTCGTTTCGTAATTTATCTTTTTCTTCTTGCGAGAAAGAATTGTAGCAGTAGTCGACAATAGGGAACTTGGCATAGCCGGAAGCAGGCACAACTTCGTATGATTTATATTCATAGAATATAATTAAAAGCCGTTCTGATTTTTCCCAAAAATGAGAGGTGTTGAAGTCTGTCTGTATCGGAGGCTCAAAGGTAACATGTGTAATACTGATACCTTCCTTTGCACCTAGGTAAACATTATAAGCTTCTCCTTTTTTTCCGCTTACATTCTTTAGGTCTCTCTTGGGTACACGAACTCCGGTGGTCTTAACTTCCGTAAGAACACCATCAATCTCAATATCACATTCCTGTTTGCTGTCTTTCTTATAACCGAAAACAGATTGTTCTATTACGTCTCCAGCGATACCTGTAATCTTTTTACTTTCTAAGGTACGAGCAAACTGGTGGGATTTGTCAACCTCACCTAGAGTCTTGCCCTTTGCTCCTTCGAGAAGGGTATAGACTTGTTCTTTCGTAAACTTTCTATCTTCAGATACTGCCATCAGCTAAGTTTTTTAATTTACCTTTCATGCGTTCCTTACGCATGTTGACCGAAGTCAATCTGCAAAGATACTAAAACTTTTCAGAAAACTTGGAGTCTGATCACGATCTTTAACTCTAATCTTTAGAAAAATCCTGATCTTTTGGCAGGCGTATTTATCTCATTAATTAAATTAAGGTCTGCATCTGCTTGCGCACCGCCTCATTAGTAATCACAAATCGGGTGTAGCTCTGGTAGGTTCCGTCTATCGTAACCATACCTAAATTGAAGAGTAAACTGAGAATACCATCGGGGGTGTTGATACTGGTGGCTGGGAAAATATCCAATAGATACCCTAAGGCGAATCCCTTGGTCATTATATCTTCTATGATGCTGGAATCGTGGGCAAACTCCTTGGCGTAGCGGATGAGCTGGCGAACAATCTCATGGTCTGTACTTGAGATTACTTCGTCTGTACTTGGGATTACTTCACATGGTTTCTTTGGAATCTCGTAATTGCTTTGAATGTTATTGTCCACAAAGTTGAGTACCATTGCGGGGTTGTAGATGGTAGCCATTCCGCATTCTGAATTATCAAAACAATAATTGCCATACCATGGCTTCATCACTTCTATCAGCTCGTCCACGCTATGGCGGAATGGCAGCACGCTGGCGTAATAAGCCAGCATTTCACGCACTTCCTCCTCGGTGAATCCCACCATCTCGTTGAACTCCGGAGCCAGGGAATAGTTGGTACTGATGTTGAAAACATTGGCTAAATTGTACATGGTTACAGGGGTTACTCCTGTAATGAAAACTCTTGCTATAGAACTTGCTGCGGCACCCTTGATATTATTGAAAAAATGGCGCAAGTGTTCTTCGCCAAGAGTCTGTTCTTGGTGTTGTCCTTCATGCTCCTTGTGGGCAAGAATCTGATTGGTAAAATGGTCGTATTCGTCGATGAAGAGGTAAATCTTCAGGCCTGCTTCTGCACATTGGTCGCAGAGAAATCCTAATTGGGCAACGGCGTCTTCCTTCTGGTTCATCTCTTGCTTTATGCCTGGTGGCAAAAGGTTGGCGTATCTGTTGCAGAAGGAATTGAACTTGTTGTTGCAATGGGCATCAAGTCCTTTCTTGTAATTATCCAATCCTGCTGAAATCATGGCAAAATTCAGATGCAGGATGAGGTAGCTGTTGCGTTCGGGGGTAGGATTTTCTCCGATGTATAGTTTGCCGAAGAGGCTTTCAAACTTATCCTTCTTGTTGATGTCGTAATAGTTTTCGAGCATGGAGAGGGTAAGGCTCTTGCCAAATCGGCGAGGGCGAATGAAGAAGAAATACTTGTTTGATTCTTCTATATTCTCGATGAAGGGAGTCTTGTCAACAAAGTAGCAATCGTCCTTGATAACATCTTCAAAGTTCTGCATTCCGTAAGGGATGCGTTTGCGATAGATTCGCTTTTGTCTTTCTATTCTTTCTATTTTTGCCATAATCGAAACCATTTTTTGTTTGATGCCGCAAAGTTAAGATTATTATTTGGAATACGCAAAGTTTTTGGGGCTTTTTCTTGGTGGTTTATCAAAAAATGAGTAGTTTTGTGGGCGTGAATCAAATAGACAATGGATAAGATTGCGAATCAAATTACGATGCTGGGTACGGGAAACGCTACGATTTCACAGATTAACACAGATTTTTTGTTTGGATATTTGGGGGAATCCTTCTCCCGATTATGGCAAGAATGAATCTGTGTAAATCTGTGGAATCTGTGGGACTTTTGAATTAATGGGGTTATTCAACAGAATCCTGTAGGAAAATTTCGGTTACTTCCCGCTCTCCGAAATCTATCATGGCGTTGAAGAGGCTCACTTTTTCCGCCTTTCTGAGGTTTTCTAGTGTGAGCTCGGCTTCCTCGATGATGCCGGCTTCCAGAAGCTGGGCTCGCTTGGTTCCATGGAGCAGGGGATGCTTGGGGGTGAGCCAGTTGTTGCCATCAAAGAGGGCGAGGTTGGTGAAGGAGGTATCGGTAATGAGGCCGTTTTTTACGATGATGATTTCATCGCAATCGCCCTTCTGCGCCATCAGGGCGTTGAGCGCACTTCGGTCGGTGCTCTTGTAGGTGTAGTCGATATTGTTATCCTCTACCACCTTGAGGGAATGAATCTCCTTCATCTT
>ULSN01011370.1_pt1 | contig 11543 bp, 8 predicted proteins | sample 1956771 | NCBI WGS metagenome assembly ULSN01 (sample SAMEA4835709, study PRJEB28245) | human gut metagenome | biome: gut microbiome; material: fecal sample | place: Denmark | collected 2008
TCGCTGACCTCCGTCTCCACCGACCCTTCCGGGCTGCTGACGTGAACGGGCTCATCTTCGCCGCGGGCGCGCTGAGCGAGAATTTCCGCGCGACGATGGCGGGCCCGGTCGAAGGCCAGCCGGCGGCGCTGGATCAGCATCCAGCGGCGGATGATGTGATAGACCACCAGCAGCAGGAACCAGATGGCGACCGAGGTTTCCAGACGCGCAAGCAGCGCCTGGGCGGTGGCGAGGTAGCCGACGGCGGCCGCCAGCATGGCCACCAGCGGGGCGCCAAGCATCAGGTTCCACAGCAGGCGGTTCACCATATTGTCGCCATTCCCCTCTTTATCCAGATAGAGTGGAATACCGGCGTGCTTAAGGCTCAGGGTGACCACCGCCAGCGCGCCGCAGATCAGCAGGAAGCACAGTCGGCCCAGCGAAGCGGAGAATTCGCGGTCGTTAAGATTATCGAACATGATCAGCGCCATAATCAGCGGCACAATCAGCCCGATGCTCATCAGGTAGTAGCGCATCGCCTTCGCCACGCGGCTACGCGGCCAGCCGAAGTGGGCGATAAACAGCCCGTTTGGCCGGGCGAAGGTGGCGCAGATCATCACCACCCACAGCAGAGGCACCGTCGCGGTGACTCCATCGCCAATCGCCACCGCCAGCGGGAACGGCCAGGCGGACTGCAGACCATAGCCGAGCGTCATCCACAGCACCGGCAGCGGCGAGGCCACCAGTATCGACCAGAAGACCGTGCGCAGCGTCAGCCAGAAGTGATCCTGGGTGACTTTCCCCACCCGGGCGCTGGAGCGCTCGAGAAAGCGGGTGAAATGGCGCCGCGAGCTGATGCTAAAGCCAACCAGCAGCAGGGCGGCAAACAGCGGCAGCAGGGTCTCTTTGCTGGTAAGCATCATCGCGCTGGCTTTGCCCAGTTCGCTGATGGTATCCAGGGAGATCAGGCGCCGCAGATCCTGGACGATCTCCAGCGGCCATGAGAAGCCGATGGGGCTGACGTCCGAAGTCCAGAACAGATAGCGGTGGGTGGCTTCGTTGATCTCTTTCAGCGCGTCTTCCAGCTGGCCGTTGGCGACCTTCAGCTTGGTGAGCTCCAGCATCAGGGTGTCGCCGCCGCGCAGCAGCGAGTTCAGCAGCTCGTTCTGCGTGCGCAGCTGCGCCTGCAGGATCTTGTTCTGCTCGCTGGTCAGCGGTTCGCCGTCGGCCTGGCGGATCTGCCGCAGCTGCGGCTGCTTACTCAGCAAATCTTCAAAGCGCAGACGCTGCACGCGCAGCTGCGCCATTTCCGTATCCAGCTGCTGCGGGCGAGGGCGCTCCGGCAGCCGCGCCACCTGGGCGCGCAGGGCTTCGCCCAGCAGATTGGAGGAGCCCAGCCACTGCGACTGCTCGCGCAGAGTGTTTAACGCCTGGCGCACCTGCAGCGTTTGATTCGTCGCCTGCCGCTGCTGGGACGCCACCAGATCCATGCGCTGCGCCTGCTGGTTCAGCGCCTGGGAGAGTTCACGGTTGACCTTAAACTGGGCGGTGATGTCCGGCGGCAGGTTTTCACTGTTCTCCGCCAGCAGTTCGGTACTCTCCAGCGCCTTTTCCGCCTCCCGCTGGCGCTGGCTGTTTTGCAGATTGCGCAGCGCCTGCAGATAGGCATCCAGCTGCTCGCTCTGCTTTTGCGCCAGCTCGGAACGGGCGCGCGACAGCTCCTGGCGGTTGTTGGCGGAGAGCTGGGCGAGGTCGAGTTCATCCACCAGCGCCTTCAGACGCGCTGATTCCGCCTGCAGAGCAAGATTTTGCGCCTGGGCGAGAGCATTGTTGCCGGTTTGCGTGCCGATGCGGCGCTCGACCTCATTGAGCTGACGACGGGCATCGGTTTGCTGCTGCGGCAGCTGGTTCAGGGAGTCGGCGATTTCACGCGCGCGATCCTGCTCCTGCTGCGCCTGGCGGCTCGATTCCAGCAGCTGGCTGCTGACCTGCAGGATCTCCTGGTTCAGCGCATCGGCGGTCAGGCCGGTTGGCACCTGGCGCGGCTCTTCGCTCAGATTATTGAGCTGGGCACGCAGGCTTTGAAACAGTTTGGGGAAATTGTCGATAACGTCCTGATACTGACGGGCGCGCTCGAGGGATGATTTTCGCTCCTCAAGCGCGTTCAGCGCGGACTGCAGAACTTCAACGGTTTCAGGCTGGGCGGGCTTTGCCGCCTTCGCCTGTTCCAGTTCCTGGGTTATCTGTTTAGCATCCGGGGCTGTCGCAGCGTACGCCCCGAAACTGAGGCTCAAGGCCAACAGGAAAGTGTATATCAGGCGCACGGCATAACCCTTTTGCTGAAGAATTAACCTTGGTCTTGTTTATCGTCAACCAGCGGGCTGGCGCGGTGTTCGGCGCGGATCTCTTCTTCCGGTAACGGCGCGGGTTCAGCGGCGGCGGTCGCTTCCACTGATGTCGCCAGCGGTTGGCCGATCTTGGTCACGGACAGGCTTTGCAGCGTGTCGACCAGCTTCACCTGGCCCGGGGCAAACAGGTTGATCACGGTGGAACCCAGTTTGAAGCGGCCCATCTCCTGGCCTTTCAGCAAGGCGATGGAGCCTTCGTTGTCGCCAGCGGGCCAGGTCCAGCGTTTAATAATGCCTTCGCGCGGCGGGGTCACGGTGCCGGACCACACGGTCTCGATGCTGCCGACGATAGTTGCGCCCACCAGAATTTGCGCCATCGGGCCAAACTCAGTATCAAACAGGCAGATGACGCGCTCGTTACGGGCGAACAGGTTCGGGACGTTCTGCGCCGTCAAGTGGTTAACAGAGAACAGGTCGCCAGGAACGTAGATCATTTCGCGCAGGATGCCGTTGCACGGCATGTGTACGCGGTGATAGTCGCGCGGCGACAGGTAGGTGGTGGCGAAGCTGCCGTTACGGAACAGGTCGGCCATCTGATAGTTGCCGGCCAGCAAGGCTTCCAGACTGTAGTCATGACCTTTAGCCTGCAGGATTTTATCGTTCTCAATGGCGCCAAGCTGGCTGATCACGCCATCGGCCGGCATCACCAGCACGTTTGGATCGGTATTCAGCGGGCGAACGTCGTCGCGCAGCGGGCGCACGAAGAAATCGTTGAAGGTGCGATAAGCTGCGGTATCCGGCTTCTGCGCCTCTTTCATATCGACCTTGTAGTATTTCACGAACAGATCGATGACCAGCTTCGTCAGCCAACCTGCGCGTTTGCTCGCACCCCAGCCTGCGAGGCGGGTGAGCCACAGTTTAGGCAGAATGTATTGCAGTGAAAGTTTAAGATCGTTTAACAAAGTAGCCTCCAGGCCATGATATGTCGTTCCTGACCCCGCCTGCGGGCGGGGACCTGAAAAAAGGGGACGATTCTATACGTAAAACTCGCCAAATGGCATCCGCGTAAGCTGCGTCATCATCGCTGCCCGGCAGCGCCTGACGTGATGCTCAGCTTAATGATCAGTCATCGGACGAGGAAAAGTTTTTACGCGTTTTTACCTGTACCTGCGCCATGCTTTCCAGGATGCGGTGGTAGTTCTCAAAACGGCTTTCGGCGATCTTGCCGTTCTCTACCGCTTCGCGAAGCGCACAGCCAGGATCGGTATCGTGTTTACAGTCGCGATATTTGCAACGGCCTAAATAATCATGGAATTCGACAAAGCCGTTGGTGATTTGTTCCGCTTCCAGATGCCACAGGCCGAACTCACGTACCCCCGGTGAATCAATCACATCGCCGCCGTGCGGGAAGTGGTAGAGGCGTGCCGCGGTGGTGGTGTGTTGACCTAAGCCGGAAACGTCCGAGACATCATTGGTGAGGATCTGATCCTCGCTCAACCCGAGCAGGGCGTTCAGCAGGCTCGATTTACCGACCCCGGACTGCCCGGCGAAGATACTGATGCGGTCGGTCAGGGCCGCTTCCAGCGGCTTAAGGCCGTCCTGAGTCCGACTGGAAACCAGCAGCACGCGGTAACCGATGTTGCGGTAGATATCCATTTGCTCATTGACGAAGCGCAGACCATCATCATCCAGCAGATCGATTTTATTCAGCACAATGAGCGGCTCGATATCCTGCGCTTCGCAGGCCACCAGATAGCGATCGATAATATTCAGCGACAGCTCAGGCAGGATCGCGGAAACCACCACGATCTGGTCGATATTGGCGGCGATAGGCTTCACGCCGTCGTAAAAATCCGGACGCGTCAGGACGGAGGCGCGATCGTGCACCGCCTCGACGATCCCTTTGACGCTTACGCCGTCGGCGGCGTCTTTACCCGGCCGCCAGACCACGCGGTCGCCGGTGACCAGCGAGCGGATCGTCCGGCGGATATTGCAGCGATGCACGCTGCCGTCAGCGGATTCGACGTCGGCATGCATACCAAAGCGACTGATGACAATGCCTTCCGACGTTTCGCCAAACAGGTTGTCATCGTAGTCGGCCTTCTCCGCAGTGGTTTTCAGACGGCGCTGGTGGTTGGCTTTGACGCGGCGCTGCTGGCCTTTGGAGAGTTTATTTTTACTCAATCGAACTGGCTCCTGGTCGCCCTGATGGGGCAAAACCTCTATGATACACGCTATTTTAGATGAATATAGTCACGCGAGAAGGGTGGAAAATAGCATGAGTGCAAATGAAAACAACCTCATTTGGATCGATCTTGAGATGACAGGGCTGGATCCGGAGCGCGATCGCATTATCGAAATCGCCACCCTGGTGACCGATGCCAACCTGAACATTCTGGCTGAGGGCCCGACCATCGCGGTGCATCAGTCGGACGCTCAGCTGGCATTAATGGACGAGTGGAATGTGCGGACGCATACCGGCAGCGGTCTGGTGGATCGCGTAAAGGCCAGCACCGTCAGCGAGCACGATGCCGAACTGGCGACCATTGACTTTCTTAAGCAGTGGGTGCCGGCGGGCAAGTCGCCGATCTGCGGCAACAGTATCGGCCAGGATCGTCGCTTCCTGTTTAAGTACATGCCGCAACTGGAAGCCTATTTCCACTATCGCTATCTGGACGTTAGCACGCTGAAAGAGCTGGCGCGCCGCTGGAAGCCGGAAATTCTCGACGGCTTTAAAAAGCAGGGCACTCATCAGGCGATGGACGATATCCGCGAGTCGGTCGCCGAGCTGGCTTACTACCGCGAACACTTCATTAAACTGTAAACCGCGACCGGGCCCTGTGCGCGGCCCGGTACACTTTTCTGCGTTATTTAAACCACTTCTGCTGCATCTGCTGGAAGTCAGGTGTCGCCATGACCGCGGCCAGGGCATCGTTGATGGCGTTCAGCAGCTCCGGATCGTCTTTGCGCACCGCAATCGCATACTGCTTACCGTAATAAGCCGGGTCGGTGGCCCGTTCATCCATGATGGCGTAGTCAGGGTTCTCCTGCTGCCAGGCGTCGAGGGTGGCGAAGTCGCCCATGACGCCGGTTATTTGCCCGGCTTTCAGCGCGGCCAGGGCGCTGGCGACATCGTCGTAAGGGACAGCCTGTACGGCTTTCTGTTTATCACGCAGGTAGCGCTGATGCAGCGTGCCTTTCACCACGCCGACTTTTTTAGCCTTCAGATCGGCAAAGGTATGGGCGACATCTTTGTTGACGATCACTACCCCGGAGAGCGCCTGGCGATAGGGTCGGCTGAAGGCGACCTGCTTCTCACGCATCGGGATCACTTCCATGCCGGCAATCACCGCGTCAAATTTCTTAAAGCGTAAAGCCGGGATCAGGGTATCGAAACGCTGCGCCGTGAACTGGCACTGCGCCTGCATCTGCTGGCACAGGGCGTGCGCGAGATCGATATCGAAGCCAACGGGCTGATTTTTGCCGTTGGCGGTGACAAACGGTGGATTGGCCGTGGTGGTGCCAAAATGGAGCGTCTCGGCTGACGCGGTTCCGATGGCCAGCGTGCTCAGCAGCAGGACGGTGAGGACTTTTCTCATGCTAATTCCCTGTTTGGCGTCGGGGTGGCCTCGTTATACGTCGCGCCACCGCTGTATGATGCGAGCGATTTTGCGTCATTCAGCCGGGCGGAAAAAGCGATTTTGCCCGTTATGACGCTTATTTATACAATTTAGCGGCGTAGATGGCGAGAAAATGTCCATTTAAACAAAAAACGCAAAAAAGTGATCGTCAGGGGGTTGCAGGGGCATCGAATTCTCGTATAATGCGCCTCCCGTAACGACGCAGAAATGCAGATTACGACGCCATCGAAATATGGCAAAAAATGCAGTAACGCGGGAATAGCTCAGTTGGTAGAGCACGACCTTGCCAAGGTCGGGGTCGCGAGTTCGAGTCTCGTTTCCCGCTCCAAAATTTGAAAGCACCATCCTGATCAAAGGATTTCATCTCGCAGATGCGGGGCGAAAGCCGAAGATTAAGCGGGAATAGCTCAGTTGGTAGAGCACGACCTTGCCAAGGTCGGGGTCGCGAGTTCGAGTCTCGTTTCCCGCTCCAAAATTTGAAAGACACACCACACCAGTCGCAGTTTTCAGGTTGCTAGACGGTAGCTTGAATGACGATGATTAAGCGGGAATAGCTCAGTTGGTAGAGCACGACCTTGCCAAGGTCGGGGTCGCGAGTTCGAGTCTCGTTTCCCGCTCCAAATTTTCTTCCATCTCTTATTTATCCACAGTGCAATCCAGCGCCGGGGATGATTTTCGTTTGGTCCGCAGAAATACTGTGAACAGAGTTATCCACAGGTTGTCGTTCCGTCACTGGCGGCGAAAATGCTTCGCTTTATAAACAGTATCTCTGTATGTGATTGGAATTTAACAAATAAATTTCATTTTAAAATGTTAATCCGATCACTTGACCTTGGTCTGCGCCTTGAAACGCAATGTGTTTTAGATTTTATTCACAGCCTGTGAATGAATCAGGCGTCGCGCGGCAAGCCTTTCTCTACCACTCTGACCAGACGTAATTTTTTCGGCAACTGTACTTCAACGGCGTCGGCGTTCCGCTTTTTCAGTTGCTGGGCAATCGCCCACTCAATGTGTTCGTCGAGAAGCGGGTGCTCGCCCCGGCGGCTCTCCAGGGCGCGAAGATGGGCTTCATCCCAGGGCGCATTGCCCAACGCGACGGCGATATTGCGCAGCCAGCGCAGGTGGCCAATGCGACGAATCGCCGACCCTTCGGTCACCTTCAGAAACCACGCTTCGCTCCAGGCGAACAGCTCCACCAGCGGCGGGGCATGCAGCGCTTTGCGTGGGCTGAAATCCTCTTCATCGGTGAGCTGTGAGAAACGGTTCCACGGGCAGATAAGCTGACAATCATCACAACCGTAAATACGGTTGCCGATTAGTGGACGGAACTCCTCGGGGATTGCACCTTCCAGTTCAATGGTGAGATAGGAGATGCAGCGCCGGGCGTCGACGGTATAGGGCTCAACGATGGCCCCGGTGGGACAGATGGTCATGCAGGCGACGCAGCGCCCACACTCCTCCGCGACCGGGCTGTCGACCGGCAGGGGCAGATCAATCAGCAGTTCGCCGAGGAAAAAGAACGATCCGGCGTCGCGGCTTAAGATAAGTGAGTGCTTACCTGTCCAGCCTAGGCCCGCTTTTTCTGCGATTGGCCGTTCCAGGATAGGCGCGGAATCGACAAAAGGTCTAAAATTGAGCGAAGCACACTGTTCCTGAATCTTCTCCCCCAGCTTTTTCAGGCGATTACGTAGCAGCTTATGATAATCACGCCCGAGGGCATAACGGCTGACGTAACCCAGCGTGGGATCTTTCAGGGTGCGGGCAAAGGCGGCGTTAGCGGGCAGATAGTTCATCCGCACGCTGATGACGCGTAACGTACCGGGTAGCAGTTCGTGGGGACGGGCGCGCATCATACCGTGACGGGCCATCCATTCCATTTCGCCGTGGTATTGTTTATCCAGCCATGCCTGCAGTTTGGGTTCACTGGCGCTGAGGTCGGTATCGGCGATCCCCACCTGCTGGAACCCAAGCTCTGTGCCCCATTGTTTGATTTGTTGCGCTAACTGAACGAGATCGAGGGGCTGTGACATGATGGACCATACAATGACGAAAAACCCTGACAGTATACCATACAACATTTGGCCTGCGGAGGCGCTGCGCCTGGCCGAACGAGAGGCGGCGGACAGCCTGGGGCTGACGCTGTTCGAACTCATGCAGCGCGCGGGCGAGGCGGCGTTCCAGCTGGCCAGCTGTGCTTATCCTGCCAGCGCGCACTGGCTGATCCTCTGCGGACATGGCAACAACGGCGGCGACGGATATGTCGTTGCGCGTCTGGCACAGGCCGCGGGGCGGCGGGTGACGCTGCTGGCGGTGGAGAGTGACAGCCCGCTGCCGGAAGAGGCGCAGGCGGCGCGGGAGGCGTGGCTTAACGCCGGCGGCGTGATCCATGCGGCGACCATCCCATGGCCCGACGATATCTCACTGATTATTGATGGCCTGCTCGGCACCGGTCTGCGCAGTGCGCCGCGCGATCCCGTCGCGGCGCTCATCCACCAGGCGAACCACCACCCGGCGCCGGTGGTGGCGCTGGATATCCCTTCCGGCCTGAATGCGCAGACGGGCGCGACGCCAGGTGCAGTGGTACAGGCCGACCATACGCTGACCTTTATCGCCCTCAAGCCGGGGCTGCTGACCGGCAAGGCGCGGGATGTCGTCGGGCAACTCCACCATCATGCGCTGGGGCTCGAACGCTGGCTCGCCGGACAAAGCACTCCTCTGACGCGGTTTTGCGCCGCCCACCTCGCCGACTGGCTGCCGCCGCGGCGGGCCACCTCCCATAAAGGCGATCACGGCAAGCTGGTGATTGTCGGCGGCGATCGCGGCACGGCAGGCGCTATCCGTATGTGCGGTGAAGCGGCCCTACGCAGCGGCGCGGGACTGGTGCGAGTGCTTACTCACCCGGAGAACGTGGCGCCCATTGTCACCGTGCGGCCGGAATTAATGGTAGATGAGCTGACGCCGCAGACTCTGAAATCCGCGCTGGAGTGGGCGGACGTGGTGGCGATTGGCCCTGGCCTGGGGCAGCGCGAATGGGGACGCAGCGCCCTGCGCACGGGGGAAAGTTTTAACAAACCGATGGTCTGGGACGCCGACGCGCTGAACCTGCTGGCATTCAATCCCGATAAACGTCACAATCGCGTGCTAACGCCGCACCCCGGCGAAGCGGCCCGTCTGCTGAACGTCAGCGTGGCAGAAATTGAAAGCGATCGCTTACTTTCTGCGCAGCGTCTGGTAAAACGGTATGGCGGCGTGGTTGTGCTGAAAGGCGCGGGCACGGTGGTGGCCAGTGAAAGCGGGGCGATGGGCATTATCGATGCCGGCAATGCCGGGATGGCCAGCGGCGGGATGGGCGATGTGCTCACCGGCATCATCGCCGCGTTGTTAGGACAGCACCTGACGCCGTATGATGCTGCCTGTGCCGGGTGCGTCGCTCATGGCGATGCCGCCGACCGACTGGCCGCCCGCGAGGGCACCCGCGGCATGCTGGCGACCGATCTCTTTTCCACGCTCAGGCGTGTTGTTAACCCGGATGTGATTGACGTAGACCATGATTAACCGAGTGATTCCTTTACCCGATGAGCAGGCCACGCTGGCCCTTGGCGACCGCATCGCGCAGGCCTGTACCGGCGCCACCGTGATTTATCTGTATGGTGATTTAGGCGCGGGGAAAACGACCTTCAGCCGCGGCTTTTTGCAGGCGCTCGGTCACCGCGGCAATGTCAAAAGCCCAACTTATACCCTGGTGGAGCCCTATACCCTCGAGAACCTGATGGTGTATCACTTCGATCTCTACCGTCTGGCGGATCCTGAGGAACTCGAATTTATGGGGATCCGTGATTATTTTGCCGACGATGCCATCTGCCTAGTGGAATGGCCGCAGCAAGGCGCAGGTGTCCTGCCTGACCCGGATGTTGAAATTCACCTTGATTACCAGGCACAAGGGCGTGAGGCGCGTATTACCGCGATCTCCTCACGGGGTGAATCTTTACTGGCGCGTTTAGCCTTTTAGCCTGAAGGATAACGGGATGAAGTATCGCATAACCACCTGGCTTGCCGCTGCGCTGATGCTGTCGAGTCTTCACGCCACTGCGGCGAGTTTATCCGATATCCAGGTCTCTAACGGAGACCAGCAGGCCCGTATTACCCTAAGCTTTGTCGGTGAGCCGGAGTACTCCTTTACCCCACAGGGTAAACGTCTGGTGGCGCTGGATATCAAGCAGACCGGCGTATTGCAGGGACTACCGCTGCAGTTTAGCGGCAGCAACCTGGTAAAGAGTATTCGCGCCGGCACGCCGCAGGATACGCAGACGCTGCGTCTGCTGGTGGATCTGACGGAAGATGGCAAAACCCGGGCGGTGAAGCAACAGAACGGGGCGAATTACACGGTGGTCTTTACCATCAACGCCGACGCGCCGCCGCCGCCGCCTCCGCCGCCCGTGGTGGTGAAACGGGCCGACCCGCCGCCGGTGATGCCTTCCCGGACGACGACGTCAGGGCGTAACCCGTTCAGCTCGTCGGGTCATGAACGGCAGACGGTGATGACCTCCTCTCAGCCGGCGATGACCAACAATCAGACCGTGACTCGCCCGGCGGCCCGCACGGTGTCGGCGGATGATAAAGTCATTATCGCCATTGATGCCGGGCACGGCGGCCAGGATCCTGGCGCGATTGGCCCGAACGGCACCAAAGAGAAAAACGTGACTATCGCTATCGCGCGCAAGCTGCGGGCGTTACTGAACGCCGATCCGCAGTTTAAGCCGGTGCTGACCCGCGACGGGGATTACTTTATTTCGGTGATGGGCCGCTCTGACGTGGCGCGTAAGCAAAACGCCAATTTCCTCGTCTCTATCCATGCTGACGCCGCGCCAAACCGCGATGCCACTGGCGCCTCGGTGTGGGTGCTCTCGAACCGTCGCGCCAACAGCGAAATGGCCGGTTGGCTCGAGCAGCATGAGAAACAGTCTGAACTGCTCGGCGGTGCGGGCGATGTGCTGGCAAACAGCCAGGCCGACCCCTACCTGAGCCAGGCGGTGCTGGATCTGCAGTTTGGTCATTCCCAGCGCGTCGGCTACGATGTGGCGACCAACGTGCTGAGCCAGCTGCAGCGTATTGGCAACCTGCACAAACGCCGCCCGGAGCATGCCAGCCTTGGCGTGCTGCGCTCGCCGGACATCCCGTCGATCCTCGTGGAAACGGGCTTTATCAGTAACAACGGCGAAGAGCGGCTGCTGGGTAGCGATGATTACCAGGAGCAGATTGCGGAGGCGATTTATAACGGCTTACGCAACTACTTTATGCAGCATCCGCTGCAGTCGGCGCCTCGCGGCGAGGCGGCGCAGACCGCCAGCGCCGCGGCGCCGGGCGGGATGTTGATTAACTAAGGAGCAGGGGATGCCGATTCAGGTTCTGCCGCCGCAGCTCGCCAACCAGATTGCCGCCGGCGAGGTGGTGGAGCGGCCCGCGTCGGTGGTGAAAGAGCTGGTTGAGAACAGTCTTGATGCGGGCGCTACGCGGATTGACATTGATATCGAACGCGGCGGCGCGAAGCTCATTCGCATCCGCGATAACGGCAGCG
>ULSN01048349.1_pt1 | contig 11501 bp, 9 predicted proteins | sample 1956771 | NCBI WGS metagenome assembly ULSN01 (sample SAMEA4835709, study PRJEB28245) | human gut metagenome | biome: gut microbiome; material: fecal sample | place: Denmark | collected 2008
TCAAATTTTTAGCGGTGTCCAGGAAACTGGGTACATATCAGCAGGTAACTGCCGAAGCATCAGCTTTTTTGCTGTTTGCGGGATGATGAGAGTTCAGTTGGTGACAAAGGAGGATATCACTGAGGCCTTGGTGACAATACCGCAAAACAGTTTGTTTTCGTCAATTACGGGCAGAGGGAAGGGCGTGCTTGCCGAAAGCGGCATAATATCTGCCACGGGTGTATCAAGATTATCTATCACAGGCACATTGCGCAGAATGCTTTTATCAAAGGTTGTATAGCCGGAAAGCACCTGCATGGCGCTATCCAATGTGATGATACCGATAAAGCGCAGATGCTCATCAACTACATAAGCACTGGATACGCCGCTGTTTTTCATATTGCGCAGAGCAACGGCAGCACCGTCGATATTGCGCACGATACATGTCTGCGTACTCATTACGTTACGTACAGTGAAGATTTTACTGGAATCGGCATTATTGATAAAGCTGCGTACATAGTCATCCGCGGGATTGGTAATCATTTCCTCCGGCGTACCAATCTGTACCATGCGTCCGTCACGCAAAATACCGACGTGCGTGCCCAGGCGGAAGGCTTCGTTGATATCGTGGGTGATAAAAACAATGGTTTTGCCGGTCTTTTCCTGAATACGCAGCAGCTCAAACTGTAAATCGTTACGTACCAGAGGATCGAGCGCAGAAAATGCTTCGTCCATCAGCAGAATATCGGGATCGTTGGCAAGTGCGCGGGCAATGCCGACGCGTTGCTTCATGCCGCCGGAAAGTGCGCTGATGCGCGTTTTTTCCCAGCCATGCAGGCCAACCATTTCCAGCATCTGCATAGCCTTTTCGGTACGCTCCTTCAGCGGTACGCCGCGAATCTCCAAACCGTAGTAGGTGTTCTCCAAAACATTACGGTTGCTGATAAGTCCGAAGTTCTGGAACACCATTGCTACCTTAGTTCGGCGTAGCTCCTGCAGCTGTTTATTGCTGAAGTCGGTAATGTTATCGCCCTCAAGATAAACTGTGCCTGATGTTGGTGGGTTAAGCATATTTAGGCAACGGATAAGCGTGGATTTGCCGCTGCCGGAAAGACCGATGAGGACAAAAACCTCACCTTTATTGACCGTAAAGTTTATATCAATCAAACCTGCGGTGATGCCGGTGGCTTCCTGCACCTCGGTACGGGAAACACCTTGCTCCAGCATGGCCATAGCTTTTTTCTCGTTTTGAGAATGCTCCAGAGGAATAAACAGCTTGTACAGGTTTTTTACTTGCAATACAGGTACAGTCATTTATTTTTCCTCCTTTTTCTTGTCTGCCAGGCTTTGCGTCAGGCGGTCAATGATAATTGCAATAATAACGATAGAAATACCGGCAATGAGTCCACGACCGGATTCGGTACGGTTAATGGCAATCAGCACCTCCATGCCAAGGCCGTTGGCACCAATCATTGCGCAGGTAACAACCATTGCTACAGCCATCATCATTGTCTGGTTGATGCCTGTCATAATCGTTGGCATGGCCTGCGGAATCTGCACCTTGAACAGCGTTTGCCAACGCGAAGCGCCGAAGGCAGCGGAGGCTTCGACAACGTTGGGGTCAACCTGCTGAATGCCGTGGCTGGTTAAGCGGATTACAGGCACGACGGCATAAACTACCGTAGCAAGAACTGCAGGCACCTTGCCGGGACCGAGCAGCATAACCGCGGGAATCATATAAACAAAGGTGGGCATGGTCTGCATAGCGTCAAGCAGAGGACGCAGCAGTCTATTTGCCAGTCTGCTGGTGGACACAAGGATGCCGATGGGCAGGCCTAAAAGTAGCGAGATGATAACCGAGGAAATAACTACTGCCAGTGTTTCATTCATCATGCTCCAATAGCCGAAGGCACCGATGGCGAAGAGTCCTATTCCATAGATAATACCGCGCGACAGCTTGCCTGTGAGCACCTTGCCCAAGGCAGCGACAGCGATGATAGTCAGCCACCAGGGGATAAAGTTCAGCAATCGTTCGATAGAAAGAATGCACCAGGTAAGAATATCCTTCACCTTATTGAAGAAGCTTGCGTAGGCAGTGTTGATGTAGTTGACGAAATTGTCGATGGGCTTAGTCCAGTCTACCTGAACTTCTTCCGGGAAGCTCAACAGCCAGTTTGCTGCAGTTGTTTTATCGCCTTCGAGGGCTTTGTTGATGCTTTGCAGCTTATCCTCAGGCAACCACTGTGCGAGCAGCTCGGGATGGCGCTGCATGAACCAGATGGCAGCCTCGTCATAGGTGCATTTGGTATCTGCTATGTGTGCCAGCGCTTCTGCAGTGAGTGCGCTGGTGGTGTGATATTTTTGCAGGAAGGCAACAAACTCCGGTGCTTTGCTTTGCAGCTGCTTGTTGGCAACGATGCAGACGGGTACAGAGCGTGCTTCCGTCAGGCCGCGCTGAAAGCCTACTTCGTTGTAGGGCTCGTCCTGCAGCAGGACGAGGTCCAGCTTGCCGGTGAGCCAGGTCGGTTCGTAGTTGTAGCCTACAATCGGTTCGCCCTTAGTGTAGGCGGCGAGGAAGGCGCTGTTCAGCGCCGGCTCGCTGCCGGAACGGAAGTAGACGTAATTTTTGTTTAAACCATAAGCTTCATATTTCAAATAAAGTATCTTATCAATGCTCCAGCCGGGGATAGAGCCGTAAAGACGGCCCTTTGTGGGATCTTCGGGATCCTTGAACAGGTGCGCGTAGCGTGCCAGGTCTTTGACGGTTTTTAAATCCGGAGCGAGTGCCTTGATGCCGCGCTTGGCGTCACCCTCAATAAGATAGCGGGGAACATAAAGGCCCTGCTTATCATCATCAAAGTTGATGCCCAGGTTGAGCAGCTTGCCGGTTTTCATGTCAGCTTCAAAGGTAGGCACGTTATCGGTCCACAGCTCCATATGTACATCTACGTCGCCGCGGAGCAGCGCCGTCTGAATGATGGGAGTAGAGCCACTGATAATCTTAGGCGTGATGTTATAGGCGTGAGTGCCGATAAAACCGGCAACAGCGTTGTGAAATTTGACACTGTCCCAGCCGGCGTCGGCAAAAACAATCTCTTGCTTTGCTTGCTCCTTAGCAGCGTCGACATTGCCTGCTATAAATCCAAGTGAGGTCAGTATGAGTAAAAAAACGGCTGATAATTTTCGTAACATGGCTTCACCTCCGTCAAAGCAATAAAAAGAAAAATACTCTTCTTAAATTTATTTTACAAAGCAAAAATTCTTCTTGTCAACTGCAAATGCAACAATGTATAAAAGAATAACTTTAAAAACTAAAGTTATTGTAAATGCAGAGTTCTGTATAAAGAGAAGTGTATGTGGATATTGGTGAGGATGATAAAAACAATTAGAAGAGTAATTGAGAAATGTCGGAGTTAAGATTAATAGATATAGAAGAAACAACTGAAAGTATTAAAAATTCGTTATGAAGAGAATGCGCACCAAATTTTCCTAAAAGGATTTCAAAAAATGTTGTATAATTATATTAATAGCTTTTTATTACGTTTGTTATATAAAGTTGATTTTCCGAAAGGGGGATTTTGAGTGGCGGAAATAGATGTATTAATTAAGGCAGCCTTGTTGCATGACATAGGTAAGATGTGTTTGCGTGCTGACCATAGTTTGGGGAATCACTCTAATGCCGGAGCAAATTTTTTAAAACAGTATATGGACAATTCTCCGGAAGCAGAGCAGGTTTTACGTTGTTTGCGTTTACACCATGCAAAAGCGTTGAAAATAGCAAAACCTTTAGCTGATGATTTTAGCTATATTGTATATGAGGCTGATAATATTGCTGCTGCAGCTGACAGACGCGAGCGTGAAGATGAGGGTGTTGACCGTGGCTTTGATGCACAGTCCTGCTTGCAAAGTGTGTTTAATATTTTTGGAGAACAAACCAGCAATCCGGTTAGCAAATATTATTTACGTGGGCTGAATCCTTCGGATAAATTTAATTATCCGACAACGGAAATGTGCTATGCTTCAGATGACAAGTATGAAGAGCTTGTAAATGTATTGAAAAGTAATTTTCAACGTGCCGGTGTACTGGATATGAGTAATGGCGAACTCTTGCGCATTTTGGAGGATGTCATGAGTTACATACCATCTAGTACGAATAAAAATGAAGTTTGTGATATTTCGTTATATATTCATTCTAAGGTAACAGCAGCGCTTGCCGCTTGTATGTATGAATATTTTTCAGCAAATAAGATTAAAGATTATAAAAAATACTGCTATGACCAATCCGGTAATAGTGAATTTAGAAAACAGGATGCATTTTTACTTGTATCAGGAGATTTTTCTGGAATACAAGATTTTATTTATACTGTACCAAGTAAGGGTGCTTTAAAATCTCTAAGAGGTCGCTCTTTCTATTTAGAAATTTTTATGGAGAATTATATTGATGAGATTTTACAGCAGCTTGGCTTGAGCAGAGCTAATCTGTTATATACAGGCGGTGGGCATTTCTATCTTTTAGCTGCTAATACCAGTGCTACAAAAGACAATTTGAAGAAATTGCAGAATGCCTGCAATGAATGGTTATTGGAAAAATTTGGTACAAAGCTGTATATGGCAATGGGATTTGCTCCCTGCAGTGCTTCTGACTTGCAGAATTCAGGCATGCAACGTAATGTATTTGCTGCTGTAAGTAAAAAACTAAATCAAGATAAGCTATGTCGCTATGATATTCAAAATTTAGCAAAGCTCTTTGATAGTGACAGCAGTTATAATAAAAATATTGATGGCAGCAGAGAATGCGCTGTTTGTCATATGTCCAGTAAAAAATTACTTGCGAATGGTGATGCAGGTGATATTTGTCCAACTTGCAAAGGGCTATTCCAGTTGGGAGAAAAGCTTTTTAAATCTAATAGACATTTTGCTGTTTTAAGCAAAGCTGTTGGTGAAGAACTGGATTTATTTGGTTATAATAAGCCTCTGTTTTTAGCTGTCATGGATGAAAAGGAGCTGGAAGAAAACAACAGTAGCCTGGTACGTATTTATAGTAAAAACAAAGCTTTGACAGGTAGAAACATCGGGACTCGCTTATGGTTAGCTGATTATTACAGCACTAATGATAAAGGTGCTGTTATGGAGTTTGAAGATTTAGCTGAACAATGTTGCGATGGTGGGCATGGTATTAAGCGTTTAGGCGTTTTGCGTGCGGATGTAGATAATTTAGGTGCCGCTTTTATCGGTGGCTTTATCCGTTATGGTACAGAAGAACCGGAAAAATATGCTACATTGTCAAGATATGCTGATTTATCCAGAGATTTAGGTATGTTCTTTAAATTGGCAGTAGGTAAGCTTTGCAGAGGTGAGCTGAATGGTTTTGACGACATTAATCAGCAGCAATTCAGCTTATATGGCTTACAAAAGCCGGTGCAGAGAAAAGTTCATGTTGTATATTCCGGCGGTGATGATATGTTCATTGTGGGAGCATGGGATGAGCTTATAGAGCTTGCTGTAGATATCAGACGAGCTTTTACAAGGTTTACTAATGGCAAATTGAGTTTTTCAGCAGGCCTGGCAATGTTCAGTCATGGATATCCGATAAGCAAGATGGCTGAAATTACCGGTATGTTGGAGAGTGCAGCTAAGAGCAGCAACAAAATGAAAAATAGCATTGCTTTATTTGGCTTTGAAACGGAACAGAAAAATGCGGAAAGTGGTTTATGCTGTGAACATATCTATGACTGGACAACGTTTACCGATAAGGTTTGTAAGGAAAAGCTGCAATTTCTGTTACAGCACCTGAATATAGATACTGTTGACAATAATAAATTGAAGGCTGGCAAAGCTATGCTTTATAGACTGCTGAACTTATTGGAAGAAAAGGATGACAACATGAATCTGGCAAGATTTGCCTATACGCTTGGACGTATGCAGCCGGAAAAAGCCTCGGTACAGCTGCAGCAGTGCTACAATGAATTCAGTCAGCAGATGTATAAATGGTTTAAAGATGCTGATGCCAGAAAACAGTTACGGACAGCTCTTGACTTAATTATTTATTATATTCGTGATACGAAGGAGGATGCATGATGGTTAATAATATGCGGGAACAACTTGTTAAAGCCGGGTATGCGCAGAATAGCAGACCTAATATGCAGAAAAAAGTACAACAATTTGATTTTGAAAATTTTGATGTTGTAACTGAGACAGAAAAAGCAATTAAAGAGCTGCAATATAAAGATAGATACGATAATATTAAAATTGATGTTACCACTTCGCAAATCAGAAAGTTTCTGACAGCAGTAAATGTTGTGCGCAATAAAGTTGACCTTTATAAGGCAAAAAACAAAGGTGCTGAATCTTTATCTAAAGAATTGACTGCTGAAATTAAATTTTTAAAGGTTAATTTGCTCTATCAGGCCGGAAGAACAGCCGCTGTAAAACGATTTATGACAGTTTCAAAGTTGGATGTTATTATTGATAGTATTGGTGATAGTTTAGCTAGATTTGTGAAATTCACTAAATATGTAGAAGCACTCGTTGCATATCATAAGTTTTTAGGAGGTAAGGATAAATGATGGAAGAACAGAAAAGACAACAACAGCCATTGCAGGGAAAAATTGTTCTGTCCGGTATTTTGCAGGTACTGACAGGTATGCATATTGGCGGAAGCAGTGACTTCGCTCCGATTGGTGCAGTAGACAGCCCCTTTATCCGTGATCCGTTTAGCCATGCGCCCATTATTCCAGGTAGCTCTTTAAAAGGCAAAATTAGAACTTTGCTGGCAAAGATAAATTGTGATGGTTATGTTTTAAATAAGGTTGCTGATGATAATGAAATTATAGCGCGCTTGTTTGGTGCCAGTGGTAAAAATTATGCTATGCCGGCTCGTCTGCAGTTTTTCGACTTGTTTGTAACGGAGGATACTAAAAACAATTTTAATGCAATAGAAACAGACACTTACATTGGTGAGGTGAAATTCGAAAATACTATTAACAGAGCTAGTGGTGTAGCTAATCCACGCCAGATTGAACGTGTACCGGCAGGAGCGGAGTTTGACTTTAAGCTGGTTTATAATGTTGAAAAACTGCAGGATGTACAAGAAGATTTAGAAACATTGGCTGAAGGTTTTGAACTGTTGGCTAACGATTATCTTGGCGGACATGGTTCTCGTGGATATGGTAGGGTAAGATTACATGATATTAAGCTGCGGGCTATTGGTAAGCTGGATATAGATTTAGCAGCCTATGAGGATTTGTTTAAGGATTGATGCATGATGATGTATTATATTTTTACCTTGAAATTTTTGACACCGGTACATTTCGGTGACACTGCTAATGGAGGCGGTTTGGATAAGTTTGCGCTTCAATGCAGTGCGGATACATTGTTTGCAGCCTTGTGTAATGAAGCTGCAAATAAAGGGAGTGATGCAGTAGAAACGTTGGTGAAAAAAACAGCAGAAGGGAAGATAGTTTTTTCCAGCTTATTTCCCTATTGGCGTACTGCTGATAGTGATTTATATTTTTATTTACCAAAACCGTTGCTGAAGCTAGAGCAAGAAGAGCAACGATCCGGAAAAAGCTTTGAGGAAATCAAACAATTAGCTACTAAGCTGAAAAAGCAGAAAAAATCGACATATATACGTGCTTCGCAGATTAATAGCTTGTTGGAGTCAGGAGGCAGTGATAGACAATTTGCTGTGCCTGAGTTTGCTGCTCCACTTGTTGCCGGAAGAGTTGCATTGCGTGAGGAAAAACCGCTTCCATATTATGTGGGCAGCTATGTATTCAGTGAGCACTCCGGTTTGTATTTCATACTGGGCGTTGAGCATGAAGAAGAGTTTACATTGATCAAGGAGTTGTTGCTTAGTCTTGGCTATAGTGGCATAGGTGGCAAGCGTAGCAGTGGCTATGGTAAATTCGAACTGGCTGATGAGGAATGGGAGTTGTTTGATGATGGTGGTGTCTATGACGATGATACTGCCATCGCATTGATGCTGTATAACGAAAAAAGTAAGTATCAAATGTGCCTTGCTCCTGTTTGTCCCAAGGCTGATGAAATAGCAGTGGTTAAGCAGGGAAGCTATAAGCTGATTAAGCGTGGTGGTTTTATTGCCTCATCTGCGGCAAAAGATAATATTAAGCGTAATAGTATTTACATGCTGCAGGAAGGCTCATGCTTTCCTGAAAGATTACGTGGACAAATGCTGCAGCAGACTGTGGACGGTTTAGCACATGATGTTTACCGTGATGGAATAGGAATGTTTGTGGGGTTAAAAAATGAATAGCAAACAATTTGAAACAGCAAAAATGTGCCTAAAGGTAGTTACACCTATAAATATTGCTGACGGTATAGTGTTGGGCGCTAAGGATTATTTGTATGATAGCAGAAGGCAGAAGGTATATTTTTTGAATCTGCATCAATGGCATATGTTTATTTATAAGCATATGCTGTTGGAAAAATATGAAAGCTATCTTGCAAATTTTAGGGATAAACAGAGCTTGTTGGAATGGCTTCGGATGCAGGGATATGATATAGATGATGTACGTACTGTTATAACTTCAGAAGCATTGGCAACAGTTAATCTGATGGATAGCGAAAGGAAGAAAACGCTCAATGATATTAACAGACATATTCAGCAGCCTGATGGAAGTCTATATGTTCCGGGAAGCAGCATAAAAGGCGTGTTTAGAACAGCGATTTTGTATAGTCTTTTGCAGAAAAGACAGGATATTAAGGTTAAATATTGGCGGCAGATTCAGGAAAAAATTAGCAGCAATTATTTTAAACCTTATAGAGATTTCAATAAACTGATCAGTGATTTGGAAAATGAATTATTGCATACTTTACGTTTGTTGGATGGCAATATTCGCAGTAATAATGCGGTCTGCAGCGCAATGCGTGGTTTGCAGGTTAGTGATACTTATGCGAGTCGGAATATGCAGACAGCTATTTTGCAAAAAGTTGATGGCGGATTTGATAAATTTGGCAAGGCTTCTCCCAAAAAACTTCCGATTTTCAGAGAATGCATGCTTCCCGAAGCAGAGTTGTTCTTTGATGTAAAGATTGAAAAGGCTGTTATGAACACCATTGCCATTAACAGCGTTGACGATTTGTTGAAGGCAACGCACAGCTTTTTTGCGGCGGTGACAGATTTGCTGCAACAGGCGTTTGGAAAAGAGTATCAAGAAGCATTTCAAGGTGTAGCAGCCGGCAATATGTTCCTTGGCGGCAATACAGGCTTTTTGAGTAAAACTCTTTTAGCTATGTTGGCTCCGGATAAAGATACTGCCAAAAATACAATCAAGGTATTGCTGGACAAAAGCTTTAAAACTCACAAGCATTTACTGCGCGATAAGATTATTGCACCGCGTACTCTTAAATGTACAAATTATAATGGTAAGCTGATGCTGATGGGAGTTGCGGAGGTGCGCAAAGTATGATTCGTTCATTGGAAATAAAGCTAGCTGCTCCGACAGGCGCAAAGCTCACGCAGTCTGCCTGCTCATTGTTGCACGGCGTGCTGATGGAGCATATTGACAGCACATATGCAGAGCTTTTGCATCAACAGAGCTTGCGTCCGTATAGCCAGTATCTTTATTTTGATAAGGAACGTGCCAGTGTTTACTGGCGCTTAACGGCGCTGAATAAGCAAGCAGATGATGAGTTATTGGGAGCAGCCTTTTCGCTGCCGGCAACTGTTTATCTGCAGAAAAAACAGATGGAAGTACAGCTTGTGAGCAAGGAATATCTGAAGGAGACCAGCTATGCTGAAATTGCAGAAAAATGCTTTGCACAGCCGTTAGCAGGAAAATATTTAAGCTGTAGCTTTTTGACATCCTGCAGTTTTAAAAGCGAAGGGCAATATGTAATTTTTCCTCAACCACAATTTCTGCTTGGCAGTCTTATAAAGCGCTGGAACAGCTTTGCTGATAAGGAAAGACTGGATGCGCTTGGATTAGCACAAGATTTGGCGCAGGAAACATACGTTGCTGATTATAAACTTAGCTTGCGCTCCTTTAGTGTAGATGGTGCACGCATACCGGCATTTAGAGGCTTATATGTGTTAGGCATGAAAAATAATGTGATGTGCAACAGGATTATCGCTATGTTGGGTGAATATGCTAATTATAGCGGTATTGGAATTAAGACTGCCTTGGGAATGGGGGCTGTTCAAACATCATTGAATGAAAGATTTTGAGTGAAACTGCGCCGCACCGCTTGCAGAGTGGATTTGGAGGGTGTGAGGCAGGTTCTTTTTAGGGCAAGTGGTCTGTTGGTAAGGCCTGCGCCGCAAATGGCGGGCGCAGACCTTATGGCAGGCGGACTTGCGGGGACAGGATTTCAGAGATAGCCCCAAATTAGGGGACGGAAATCAGTATCAGCCTGCTTTTGAGCAGCCTTTGCAGATTTCAGAGATAGCCCCAAATTAGGGGACGGAAATAGTATTAGTTTGGTAGTTATTAAAACCAAAAGAAGAAAATTTCAGAGATAGCCCCAAATTAGGGGACGGAAATTTGATTTAAGATTTTTGAGCCGTGGGACTGCGTGATTGAATTTCAGAGATAGCCCCAAATTAGGGGACGGAAATCACATTATCAGCATATGTATCAGTAGCCAATTTATTAGATTTCAGAGATAGCCCCAAATTAGGGGACGGAAATCAGCTAAATTTTTTATCTGTTCATCGCTCATTTTTTATTTCAGAGATAGCCCCAAATTAGGGGACGGAAATTATATAATTTCTTTGCTTTACGCTCATAGTGCTCAGTATTTCAGAGATAGCCCCAAATTAGGGGACGGAAATTACAAATTTCTTTTTTATTCATTTTCCATGTCCTCCAATTTCAGAGATAGCCCCAAATTAGGGGACGGAAATGTAGCTTCATGCATACAACGGACAGCCCATTGACGGGAACATTTCAGAGATAGCCCCAAATTAGGGGACGGAAATGATATTCTTATTTTCCGGATTAGCGTTATACTTTTCAATTTCAGAGATAGCCCCAAATTAGGGGACGGAAATCAAATATCTAAAGGCTCTTTATAAGTCGAACGGAACATTTCAGAGATAGCCCCAAATTAGGGGACGGAAATTTTTTCTGCAATAACAATATTTTTAGCACCTTTTGCTTCCAATTTCAGAGATAGCCCCAAATTAGGGGACGGAAATTTATCGGTATAATATCTCATGTTTCACACCTCCTTCAATTTCAGAGATAGCCCCAAATTAGGGGACGGAAATATAGTCCATTGTAAATGAATCACACGCAAAGTCAAAGAATTTCAGAGATAGCCCCAAATTAGGGGACGGAAAGGTAACTTCTTTTTGAGTAATCATCGTTTATGGCCTCATTTCAGAGATAGCCCCAAATTAGGGGACGGAAAGGCATTGCCACTCTAACCATGATTCGGCAATTGCCTCATTTCAGAGATAGCCCCAAATTAGGGGACGGAAAGAGTTGTTTGTCAAGCATTTTTCTATAAATATTTGATTTATTTCAGAGATAGCCCCAAATTAGGGGACGGAAAGA
>ULSN01024026.1_pt1 | contig 11480 bp, 7 predicted proteins | sample 1956771 | NCBI WGS metagenome assembly ULSN01 (sample SAMEA4835709, study PRJEB28245) | human gut metagenome | biome: gut microbiome; material: fecal sample | place: Denmark | collected 2008
AATGGCTCTGGTGGGTGGTTGCCTTCCTCTTTATCCAACCGGTAGAAATCTACTCCCTTATTTCGGGATGGCAGGTGGATGCATCGGCGTTGAGAGAGGTGTATGGAAACATGTATAATGGTCATCAGCATGGCTCCTTCCTGGAGAATGCCTATGGCAACCTGCGATACGGACAGGTGGCTACCTATTACTGGTGCATGATGAAGGGAAGACATACGCAGACCATCTGCCTCTTCATACTCGGAATGCTGGTGGGCAGAAAGCGTTGGTTCTACAATGAGAACAACAATCTGGCTTTGTGGAAGAAGGTGCTGGCGGTTTCCATCCTGGTATTGGTTGTGGGTGGCATCGCTGATGTACGCCACATGGAAACATGGAACAATTGGCTTTATCCTATCTACAACTTCTTCATCCTCTCGTTCGTAGTTTCAGGCTTCGTACTGTTGTGGTATGGTAAGGAATGGTTCAGAAAGGGATTGTCGTTCCTGCGTCAGTTTGGTAAGATGAGTCTGACCAACTATTTTCTCCAGTCTATCATCGGTTGCGGACTGTTTGCCTATTATGGTTTCAATCTCCAGACAAAGCTTGGCATTACCTATGCCTTTCTGGTAGGAATTGCAATGGTAGTGGTGCAATGTCTGTTTTCAAATATCTGGCTCAAGTATCATTCCCATGGTCCTTTTGAGGGAATATGGAAGAAGCTGACCTGGATAAAATTTTAAGGCTTCCAAAAATCCCTCGCTTAGTCCAATTGGCTAGGCGAGGGATTTTTATTCATCGATTTTTTCTTTGATTTTATATTTGCCTTTATTTCTTCTTCACTATCAACTTGCTTCCTTTCTGCACATCAGCCTTGATTTGGGTGAAGCGTTCGTTCTTTACATCTTCCAGCATGATGGCAGGACGATAGTCGGGTTTGATAGTAGTGAAACTTACATTATCTACTTCCAGATTATCCACGTGGCGGGCAAAGAGACCGAAAGCTGGTGTTTCCTTGGCAAACTTAGGCTCAGGATAGTTGGTGCCTTGCTCTCTGTATTGTCTCTTAGCAAGTTCAGCTGCGCCACCTCCACGATATTGCAGACGGATGTTGCTGAGCGAAATATTGCGAAGAGGCTCGCCTGGCATTCCTGTAATGATGATACCGGCAAGGGAATCCACATCGTTGGCAACCACATTACTGATCATGATGTCGCGACCTGTAGATACGGTAGTGCGCTCCTTAGGACCTCGGTTGCGGCAACCGGTGGTAATATAGATAGGGTAATGGTGTACATGGTTCATGGTGACGTTGTTTACTACCACATTCTCCATGATGCCCTGGTCAACCTCTTCAAACGCCAGACCGCTGCTATACATGAATGTGCAGTTGCTGAGCGAAATATTCTTATATCCTCCATTCGATTCCGTGCCGAGTTTGAATCTTCCGCATACCCAGTTTACCTTTTCAGGAATATAGGTTCCATCAAGCAGGGTGCCAACCTTGTAGCCCGTAATCACACAGTTGGTAATGGCGATGTGCTCTGTAATCACCGGTTTCTTTAGTGCGTATGAACTTTTGAGAACCAGGGCATCATCGTGAGGTGTGTTGATTTTGCAGTTGCTTACGGTGAGGTATTTGCAGCAGTCGATGTCGAATCCGTCGCGGTTGGTATCAATCACCACATTATCTACGGTACCCAATTCGCATCCTGTAAGTATGATGCCGAAGTGACCGTCCCGGTAGATGGTGACATCACGGATCAGGATGTTGCGGCATTGCTTGAGGGCAATGGCCTTATCGCCCGTACCGATATTTCCTCCTTGCAAATTACCAGCTTTTTCTGTATCTCTCCTGGTGAGTCCTTCGCCGTCAATCATTCCCCGTCCGGTGATAGACACATCATTGGCACCGATGGCATAGATGAGGCTGTTTTTGAAATAAGAGTGTCCACCATCCTGGTAGGCTGGTCCTATCCATTCTTCCGCCTCATCGTATGCTTTCATCTTAGCTGGTGCGGCAAGGATTTTGGAGCCGGTCATCAGGTGGAGTTCCACATGGCTTTTCAGGCGGATGCTTCCACAGAGATAGGTTCCTGCAGGCAGAACGATACGTCCACCTCCATGTGCCACACAGGTGTCGATAGCGGCGTTGATGGCATGATGGTCTAGCGTCTTTCCATCGCCCATAGCTCCGAAGTCTTTTACATTGTAGTCTTTGGCTTGCAAGCCAGTCACTGCCAGTGCAAGAAATAACAGAAATGTAGATAGTTTCTTGTACATGATTTTTTTATTTTTATGAGTTTGATGATTCTTGTTTATGATTTCGATGAATCTGGGTGCAAAATTAAAGAAATCATCTGGAAGAAATGTAAGATAATCGTTCAATTTGTACTGCTTTTCGTTCATTTCCATCATCACAACATGCCCGGTGCCCACGGTAGCATGCGAGAGAGGTGTATGGAAACATGTATAATGGTCATCAGCATGGCTCCTTCCTGGAGAATGCCTATGGTAACCTGCAATTCATCCTCTCGTTCGTAGTTTCAGGATTCGTACTGTTGTGGTATGGTAAGGAATGGTTCAGAAAGGGGTTGTCGTTCCTGCGCCAGTTTGGTAAGATGAGTCTGACCAACTATTATCTGGCTCAAGTATCATTCCCATGGTCCTTTTGAGGGAATATGGAAGAAGCTGACCTGGATTAAGTTCTAGATATTCAAGTTTACATAAGAGAAAAAGGTGTGTCATAACTCCATGACACACCTTTTTCTCTTATTGATCCTTTCTGAATATCTTATCAACGACAACGGCGATAGCACCATCGCCCGTTACATTGCAGGCAGTGCCGAAACTGTCCATCGCAATATAGAGGGCTATCATAAGCGCCTGCATATCAGCATTGAAACCCAATACTGAGGCTAGCGGACCGAGTGCTGCCATCACAGCTCCTCCTGGAACTCCCGGAGCTGCTACCATGCAGATGGCGAGCACGAAGATGAAGTTGAGGAAGAGGGGGAGATTGCACGGCAAACCATTGATGAGGCAGATGGTAAGCGCACAGCAGGTAATCTTCATCATTGAACCTGAGAGGTGGATGGTGGCACAGAGTGGAATGGTGAAGCCGGCAATGCCATCGGTAACGCCGTTTTTCAAGGTCTGCTTCAGTGTAACCGGAATGGTGGCTGCAGACGATGAGGTGCCCAGTGCCGTGAAGTAGGCTGGCAACATGTTGAGCAACAGCTTGAACGGATTCTTATGGGTTAAGCCTCCAGCCAACAGATATTCGTAAAGTAATATCACGATATGAAGCACGAGAATCACGAGGATAATCTGTGCGAAGACCAGCAGGATGTGGTAGGCTTCGCCCGAGAAAGTCATGCCCAGGAAGATGCCGAAGATGTAAAGAGGCAGGAGGGGAATGATAACTTTGGCAATGACACCAGATACGATTTCCTTGAATTCCTGAAAGATGTTCTGCATGGTGCGGCTGCCTTTGTGCGCAATGCCCAGTCCGGCAATAAAGGAGAATACGAGGGCACTCATCACATCTACCATAGCAGGTATCTTGATTTCGAAGAAGGGTTTGAGCTCTTCTACCTTATCTACTGCCACATGGGCAGAATTGGCAATCATGTGAGGGAAGAGCGCCGATCCTGTGCCATAGGCTAGCAGACCTGCCAGGATGGTGTCGGCAAAGGCGATGCCCACGGTGGCAAGGAGGAGTTTCCCGGCGCCATGACCGATGTCGGCAATGGCTGGTGTAACGAGACCGATGATGATGAGCGGTATCATAAAGCCCAGGAATTGGCTGAAGATACCATTGAAGGTGAGGAATGCTCTAACGGCCGCTTCATTGAAGAAATTGCCGAAAACTACACCCAAGATGATGGCAATGATGATTCTTGCCAAAAGTGGTGTTTTGACTTTTGCCAAAAGTGGCATTTTGATTCTTTTCATATTCGTAGCGTTGCTTTTTGATTGCAAAGGTACGCTTTTTCTTACTAAAATCCAAGGTTTTCGTTGTTTTTTAGATGATGATAAGCAAAAAATGCCCCCTTGCTTCACAGCAAGGGGGCACAAATACCAATTTTTCTCGTACATTTAAATGCTTAAATGAATAGTTGATATAAAAGTTAGAGGATCAAATTCCTAGAATATTTGTCAACTATAAATTGCTTATAGCGGAACATACTCCACGAAAGCCTCCATAGCCTCGTAGCAAGCCAGGCCTAACTCATCATAGAGCTGGGCGGTGCCACGGTTGCGGTCCTCGGCACGCTGCCAGAACAAACGCTCATCGTTGCCCAGGAATGGGGCACTCTCCATCTGTGACTGATGCTTCAGAATAGAGTTACGCTTTGCTCTTAACTCCTCTGGGCTCAATGGAACACACATCTCGATGTTCTCAATCTCCCATTCTGCCCATGCACCACGATACATCCAGATGCGGCAGTCCTTCAGCCACTCTGCGCCAGCCTTCTTCTCTTCGTCGATGGCTGCGAGAACAGCGTCGGTGCACTTCTTGTGGGTGCCGTGTGGGTCAGCCAGGTCACCAGCTACATAAATCTGATGAGGCTTCACCTCCTGCAACAAAGCTCTAACAATCTCAACATCCTTCTCTGTCATCGGCAACTTCTCAATCTTACCGCTCTCATAGAATGGCAAGTCGAGGAAGTGAACACGGTTCAGAGGAATCTGGTTGTAGGTACATGCTGTGCGAGCCTCGCCACGACGAATCAAGCCCTTGATGGTCAGGATGTCGCGGGTATCGAAGTCACCCTCCTTCTTGTTGGCGAAGAATTCCTTGATCTCCTTATACTTCTTAGAGATAACGCTGTCCTTAGAATCAGCGAATATCTGGTTGAAGCCGTTGATGAAGTGCATGAATCTTGTTACTTCCTCGTCGCCTACAGCGATGTTACCAGATGTTTCGTAAGCCACGTGAACCTCGTGCTGTTGCTGAACCAATCGGCGGATAGTACCACCCATTGAGATTACATCATCGTCTGGGTGAGGAGAGAAGACAATCACCTTCTTAGGGAATGGCTTCGCACGCTCAGGGCGATAGGTGTCGTCAGCGTTTGGCTTGCCACCAGGCCAGCCTGTGATGGTGTGCTGCAAGTCGTTGAAGATCTTGATGTTGGCATTGTATGCAGAGCCGTAGAGAGCCAGAAGTTCGCTCAAGCCGTTCTCGTTGTAATCCTTGTTGGTCAACTTCAGAATAGGCTTGTGCAGTTTCTGGCAGAGCCATACCAGTGCCGAACGCACCTGCTTGTCGGTCCACTCGCAGTTGGTTACGAGCCATGGATGCTTGATGCGGGTGAGGTTGGAAGCTGCGCTCAGGTCGAGGATGACGTGTGCATTAGGATGAGTCTGGAGGAAGCTTGCTGGCAATGTGTCAGTGATGTTTCCTTCTACCACCTTCTGCATGATGTCAGCCTTTTCGTCGCCCCAAGCCGTGAGATATACTTTCTTGGCAGAGAGCAGGGTAGCGATACCCATGGTGAGCGAGCAAGGAGGAATCTGCTCCTTGGTGCCGAAGCTGTTCTCCATCTCCTCGCGGGATGTGTTGCCGATGAGGATGAGACGGGTTATCGACTGGATGCCGGAACCAGGTTCGTTGGCAGCGATGTTACCCATTCTTCCGATGCCCAGCAGAGCCACGTCGAGACCGCCGAAAGTCTTGATGCGTTGCTCGTAGAGGCGGCATGTATCCTGCACTGCGTCTTGAGCCACGCTGCCGTCGAGCGTGAAGATATTCTGTGGATCGATGTCAATATGGTCGAGGAAGCGCTCCTTCAGCTGGTTGATGCTCTTCAGCGAGCTTTCCTTGGCAATAGGATAGTACTCGTAGGCGTTGAAAGCAACCACGTTTCTGAAACTGAGCTGCTTAGCCTCGCATCTTTTCTGCAATTCTTTGTAGATAGGTGTGAGCGAAAGACCTGTGCCCAATGCCATTACATAATACTTACCCTCATGCTGGGCTGCCTTGATTTCCTTCTCTATCTGGTCAGCTACGTGAGCTGCACCCTCCATGGAAGAGGCGAAGATGTCGGTGTGAATTTTCTCCATTCTGGAGATTTCTGAATACTCAACGGTAGTTTTTGGCTTGTAGTAAGCCAAAGGCACCTTGTTGAGTACAATCTGTGAACTTAGATTGAGTCTCATTATTCTGGTTTTTTAAAGGTTGTAGGGGTGTTCCTTATAATTCTGTAATTCTATTTTTTACAAGTTGTCCTTATAAATGTTACCATTTACAGGTTGTCCTTCTCGATGTCCTTGAAGTACTTGTAGGTGCTGACCTTCAACTCGTCGGTAGCGCTCTCGTCGCAAACGATGATGCCGTGCTGGTGAGTCTGAAGCGCACTGATAGTCCAAGCCTGTGTAACAGGACCCTCGATAGCTGCCTGGAGTGCACGAGCCTTGTTGTGGCCGTTGCAGAGAATCATTACCTCTCTGGCTGCCATAACGGTACCTACGCCCACTGTGAGAGCAGTGGCAGGCACAGCGTTCATGTCGCCGCCGAAGAAGCGTGAGTTGGCGATACGGGTATCTGTGGTCAGAGTCTTAACTCGTGTACGTGATGTGAGAGAAGAGAAAGGCTCGTTGAAAGCGATGTGGCCGTCAGGACCGATACCGCCGATGAAGAGGTCGATGCCGCCTGCTTCCTCAATCATCTGCTCATAGTGAGCGCACTCTGCCTCGAGATCCTCTGCGTTTCCGTTGAGGATGTGGATGTTCTCCTTAGGGCAGTCGATGTGGTCGAAGAGGTTGTGAGCCATGAAAGAATGGTAGCTCTCTGGGTGAGACTCTGGCAAGCCTACATACTCGTCCATGTTGAAGGTGAGTACATGCTTGAACGAAATCTCGCCAGCCTTTACAGCCTTAACGATTTCTGCATACATGCCTACTGGTGATGAACCTGTTGGCAAACCCAAAACGAATGGTTTTTCTGCTGTTGGTTGGAAGGCTTTGATGGTCTCCACAACGTGACGAGCTGCCCAGCGGGCCAACTCCTCGTAATTCTTTTCGATGATTACACGCATAGTTGTTTATGTTTTTATTAATAAATAGTTGAAAAGTTTATATTCTATTTCTTTTTCTTTACTGAAAATCAGTTCCCTTGCAGCATCCTGCTTCTTGCCATGAGGCAGGCTCCTATCAGCCCAGCCTGACCTTTCAGCTGTGATGTCACAATCTGTGAGTCTTCGCTCACCAGATTCAGGGAGTACTTCTTGATACCCATGCAGATAGGTTGGGTGAGATAGTCTCCGGTCACCGAGAGGTCTCCACCGATGACGAGCATCTTAGGGTTGAAGATATTGATGATTCCTGCAAGATTGGTTCCCAGTTCCACAGCCATTTTCTGCAAGGCTTCGATGCTGAGCACGTCTTCTTTCCCGATGGCATCGAGAATGTCCTGCAGGGTGAGCGGCTGGTGCTGCTTCATCACTTTTTCGGTGAGTACCGATGTTTCTCCGTTCTTGAGCAGCTGGTTCATCTTTCTCAGCAGGGCTGAACCGGAAGCTTCGGTTTCCATGCATCCTGTTTTTCCGCAATGGCAGATGATACCATTATTATAGATGTGCATGTGTCCGATTTCTCCCGAGAAGCCCGATTCTCCGAAATAGAGTCTTCCGTCGATGATGATGCCGATGCCGATACCCCAGCTGATATTGACAAAGATAACGTTCTTCACGCCCTTGCTGACGCCTCTGAGACTTTCGCCGTAGGTCATGCATCGGGTGTCGTTGTCGATGCATACGGATAATCCCAGTTTTTCCGACAGCATTTCTGCCAGTGGCTTCTGCACGCAGGTGAAGTAATTGTAGGCGCAGCCTGTGTTAGGATTCACACGTCCGCCGATACTCAGGCAGGCGTTTTTAATCTGTTCCTTGGTGATGCCCGATTTTTCGATAAACTCGTTGGTGAGGCTGATGAATTGCTCGAAGCATTCCATGTTGTCCTCGTAGATGAAATCTATCTTCTGTGGTTCCGTTACTATGTTGCCGCAAAAATCGCAGATGCCGAAGGTCAGATTGTCCTTTCCCGTGTCGATTCCCAGGAAGTAGCCCGAAGTAGCAATCAGGTCGTATATCTTGGGTGCTCTTTTCGAATAGTTGTCTTTCTTTCCTGTTACCTGTACCAGGCCGATGTCAATCAGCTCGTTTAGAGTCTTTGTGGTGTATGGCACGCTAACGCCTAGGCTCTTTGAGAGTTCGGCTATGGTCTGCCCGCCATATTCTATAAACTGGTTTAGGATAGCAGTCATAGAGGCCGACCATTTTGTTTGGTTGATGATGTTCTTTAACATAAGCGTTGCCTTAATGAATGATTTAACGGTGCAAAGTTAAATAAATAAATCCATTTTATTAATATTTGCTAGTTAATTAATCTAAATATTTTAAAGAAAGTGCCATTTTGAACATTTTTCCTTCAGATTTCCCCCGATTGTACCCTTGAAAGCGATGGATTGGCTCCCCTTCGCCCCAAAAGCGGCTTTCTTTGTGCTACAAATGATGCATCGAGGCGCTATATATATAATATAATAAGGTATAAGGGATAAATCTGTCATAATAAATAAATAAACTAATTTATTTAATTGTAATAATGAAAATAATTTCTTTAAAATTTGGTTGATATTAAAAATAGTCGTATATTTGCACCAGAATTTCTAACTAACAATAATTATATATAGTACACTAACAATAACAACAACAATGAAAAATAGAAAGTTTTACCCTTGGTTGGTTGTTGCGCTCCTGTGGGTGGTAGCACTTCTCAACTATATGGATCGCCAGATGCTTTCAACCATGCAGGCAGAAATGAAGGTTGACATCGTGGAATTGCAGCAGGCTGAGGCCTTCGGAGCTTTGATGGCTGTCTTCCTTTGGGTGTATGGAATCGTGAGCCCGTTCGCTGGTATCGTGGCTGATAGAATCAGCCGAAAGAAATTGGTGGTGGGCAGTCTCTTCGTCTGGTCGCTGGTTACTTACCTCATGGGTTATGCTTCCAGTTTCAACCAGCTCTACATGCTCAGAGCTTTGATGGGTATCAGTGAGGCACTCTACATCCCTTCTGCTCTCTCGCTCATCGCCGATTGGCATGAAGGCAAGTCCCGTTCTCTCGCCATCGGTGTCCACATGACCGGTTTGTATGTGGGTCAGGCCATCGGCGGATTCGGTGCCACAGTGGCTGCAGCCTTCTCATGGCATACCACTTTCCACTGGTTCGGTATCCTCGGTATTGCTTATTCTGTTGTGTTGCTCCTGTTGTTGCATGATAAGGACAAGGAAAATGTGAATGTAGCTGCTGCGCAGCAGGCGAAACCTGCGAAGGGCGGACTTTTCCAAGGCTTGTCGGTAGTGCTTTCTACCTGGGCTTTCTGGGTTATCCTCTTCTATTTCGCAGTACCTTCTCTCCCGGGTTGGGCAACCAAGAACTGGCTCCCTACCTTGTTTGCTGAGAATTTGGGCATCCCAATGTCGCAGGCGGGTCCTATATCAACCATCACCATTGCCGTGTCTTCATTGAATGGTGTACTTTTCGGAGGTGTGCTTTCAGACAAGTGGGTACAGAAGAACATCCGTGGCCGTGTCTATACCAGTGCCATCGGTTTGGGACTGACCATTCCTGCGCTCTTCCTCCTCGGCTTCGGCCATAGCCTGGTAGCCATCGTAGGTGCAGGCTTGCTCTTCGGTATCGGTTATGGTATGTTTGATGCCAACAATATGCCAATCCTCTGCCAGATTATCTCGGCAAAATACAGAGCCACCGCATATGGTATCATGAACATGGTGGGTGTGTTTGCCGGAGCCCTGGTTACCCAGGTGATGGGTAAGTGCTCTGATGGCGGCAACCTGGGCTTTGCCTTCGCCGTACTCGGCATCGTGGTGATAGCAGCACTGACTCTCCAGTTGGTCTGCCTGAAGCCAAAGACAGATAATTTAGAATAAAGAATTAAGAATCATATAATTAACGTATAAAATATTTTTTGATTATGGAAAAAATCATTGGACTCATTGATGCACCGTTCACTCCTTTTTATGCCAACGGTGATGTGAACTTGGAACCTATCGAGGCTTATGCCAAGATGCTTCAGAAAAACGGTCTGAAGGGCGTGTTCATCAACGGCTCTTCTGGTGAGGGTTACATGCTGACCACCGAGGAGAGAATGCTTCTCGCCGAGAGATGGGTAGCGGTGGCTCCAAAGGATTTCAAGATTATCGTTCATGTGGGCAGCTGCTGCCTCCGTGAAAGCCGTCGCCTTGCTGAGCACGCACAGAAGTTGGGTGTTTGGGGCATCGGTTCAATGGCTCCTCCATTCCCACATATCGGTCGCATCGAGGAACTGGTGAAGTATTGCGAGGAGATTGCTTCTGCAGCTCCAGAGCTTCCTTTCTACTACTACCATATTCCAGCATTCAACGGCGCTTACCTGCCAATGCTCGACTTGCTGAAGGCTGTAGACGGACGCATTCCTAACTTCGCCGGTATCAAATATACCTTCGAGAGCCTCTACGAGTACAACCAGTGCCGCCTCTACAAGAACGGCAAGTACGATATGCTCCATGGTCAGGATGAGACCATCCTGCCTAGCTTGGCTCAGGGCGGTGCACAGGGTGGCATCGGCGGAACAACCAACTACAATGGTAAGGAGCTGGTTGGCATCATCGAGGCTTGGAAGAACGGCGACATCGAGACAGCACGCGAGAAGCAGAACTTTGCTCAGGAGGTCATCAACGTTATCTGCCACTACCGTGGTAACATCGTGGGCGGCAAGCGCATCATGAAACTGATGGGCTTCGACCTGGGTCCTAACCGCACCCCATTCCGCAACATGACCGATGAGGAGGAGCAGGCTATGAAGAAAGAGTTGGAGGCTATCCACTTCTTCGAGCGTTGCAACCAGTTTTAAAAAATAAAGATTGATTGTTGCAACAAGTTTTAATGTTCAATATCAGTAATTCCACTAAATCGATAAGAATGAATATCAAGGAATATATCAAGCAGTGGGCTGAATCCTACAAGACCGATCTCACAGAGAACATTATGCCCTTCTGGATGGAGCATGGTTGGGACAAGGTGAATGGTGGCGTCTATACCTGTGTGGATAGAGACGGAAGTCTGATAGACTCTACCAAGTCGGTGTGGTTCCAGGGGCGATTTGCCTTCATCTGCGCTTATGCATATAATAATGTAGAGAAGAACCCGTTGTGGTTGGAAGCAGCGAAGAGCACGCTCGACTTCATCGAGAACCATTGTTTCGACGAGAACGGAAGAATGTACTTCTCTGTCACAGCCGAGGGCAAGCCATTGCGCATGCGCCGCTACGTGTTCTCTGAGACCTTCGCAGCCATTGCGATGTCAGAATATGCCCTGGCTACAGGCGACCAGAAGTATGCCGAGCGTGCCCTGCAGATTTTCAAGGACACCCAGCGCTTCCTCACCACACCAGGCATCCTGGCTCCTAAGTTCGAGGAATCAGTGCAGTTGCAGAG
>ULSN01030146.1_pt1 | contig 11461 bp, 10 predicted proteins | sample 1956771 | NCBI WGS metagenome assembly ULSN01 (sample SAMEA4835709, study PRJEB28245) | human gut metagenome | biome: gut microbiome; material: fecal sample | place: Denmark | collected 2008
GTGTATCCGGCGGTGAGACGATAGGAAACCGCACGTTCGGTGGTGAGCGTAAATTCTCCCCGGCTGTCAGTAGTGCAGCCTTTTTTCGCGGCAATGTCGAAAACCGTCGCCCCAACAAGCGGAGTGCCGTTTTCGCGGTCGGTCACCGTTCCCATCAGAATCAGTGTTTCTGCCTGTAAGGCTGTAGCCCAAAGGAGGCAGGCGAGAGTGGCAAGAATGCGTATCATACGATATTAAGGTTATTGTTTTTAGATTAAGGCCGGATGCCTGCATATTTATATTTGCAGAGCATCTTTAACCAATAAATGTATAAAACTTGTGAATACTGCATGTAAAGATATGAAAAAATCGCAGAAAATGAAATTTTTTGCTTTTAAGACATCATTAATATTGACATGAATGTTTTTCAGCCTATGGTTATGTAAAGGACAGAGAGAATGTTGTTTCGTTGAATCTTATTGCATACAAATAGAACGGTCTTATGACAGAATAATCGGCATAAATGAATGAAAAATTGTTAAAGCAACATTGTATTGTATTGTATTGTATTTGTTTTTATATTTGTAGAATAGAGAATGCGGTTCGGGATAGCCAAACTTGAAAACTTTGTCTTCATTTTTTGATTGTCTTGTTTCGTTTTCTTATTGTGAAAGACAAAATATTTGGAATGCCTGGTATATAGTCGTTTACAAATTAACCTTAATAAAGCAAACAGTTTAGTTCTAACCTTAAAAGAAATTTCAAATTATGGGATTGTTAAAAACAATTATTGCTACATGTCTTTGTATTGCCTTTACATTTGATGCCATGTCGGCCTATAATATAACAGGAAAAATAGTGTCGGTAACTGATGGTGAGCCAATAGTTGGGGTTAATGTGTCCTTAAAGAAGGATTCTGTAAATGTGGTATTTCAAACCCAAACTTCCGTAAACGGAACATTCAGTTTTGAGAAGGTGGAGGAACCGGATGTTTCTGTCGTGGTGGAAAGTCCCGGATTTGACAAATGGAGTACAATGATTTCCGGCAATGCAAGCAATCTCGACTTAGGTATTATAAAGCTGTCTAACGCTGGAATTAAGTTGGGAGAAGTAGTAGTGGAAGGTTCCGGAATATATCAGAAAGCCAACCGCTATGTTGTCATTCCTTCTCAACAAGAATTGGAAAGGGCTACTGAAGTGATGAGCCTGATGAGTGAAATGGCTGTTAAATTGCCCGGATTGAGAGTCAATGAAATTACTCGCTCAATAACTGTTGATGGCGGTGCTCCTGTTGTTCAGGTGAACGGACGCGAACAGCCTCTTTCCAAAGTGCTGAATCTTAATCACAACGATATTCTAAGAATAGAGTATAGTGATTCTCCGGATATTCGTTATGCCAATAGGGGCGCTTCGGGAATCATTAATTTTATCATGAAGCCGACACAGCAAGGCGGTTCGATAATGGCCCGATTGAACAGTGCTGTTACGACAAATCGGAATAACGGTCAATTGAACGCAACATACAATTATAAGAAATCCGAGTGGACCTTTAATTATGGAGGAATGTTCCGAAAAAGTAAAGATGAGATAACGAACATTACGGAAACTTTTATCGGACGGGATAACCCGGTTGTAAGAGAGCAGGAGGGACAGCCGTCGAAAACAAAAGATTTTGACAATAATTTTTCATTGGATTATGTTTATATGCATGATCCACAGACCATGTTGGCTGCCACATTATCGTATAACTATCATGACAATGAACGTGACGGAAACTATCGCATGATTGAACGATATGGTACGGAGTCAGAAGAATACAACAAGCTTTTCCACTATTATTATACGCGGAATACCCCTTCTTTGGGTTTATATTTCCGCAAGGCATTCCAACATAACCAACGAATAGAAATTACAGCCAACAGTTCCATGTCGAAAGGTGACTACACAAGAGGATTGGACTATACGACGGATTTTGAGTCGGAAAGTTTTACCGACAATCAGAGTTGGGTGGCCGGTGGTGAAGCTATGTACGCAAGAGAATTTAAAAATCTGACGATGAGATTTGGTGCCAGCTATGTACATAATTATGCCGATAATGGTTATTCGGAAAATGGAAATAGGCAGATTTCGGACAAATTGGGAAAGGATAATGTTTATGTTTATGGTGATATATCAGGAAATTTGCAAAAACTGGGTTACGCGGTTGGCGTTGGAATGAAATACTTGTGTTCCTCTGATTTTTCGATGAGTAAGTCATTTGTCAAGCCGAAGGCCACGGTTTCATTGAACTATCCGTTTAACAAGCATTTTACGGCTAACTATATGTACATGTACGATTCATCGTTACCTTCTCTTTCCAATTTTTCTGAAATTGTCAGAACGGTGGATGATTTGATTGTGCAGACTGGTAATGTGAATGTAAAGCCGGGGGAATGGTTCCGCAATCGTTTCTATATACGTTACAGTACCGGGAATTTTTATGCAACGGGAGAGGTGAACTATAATTACACCAATAATCCCATAGTGCAACAGTATCAGTATATTTCAGATCAGAATAGTCCCTACTACGATAAATTTATGAGCAGAGTGGAAAATGGAGATTTTGACAAGCAGTTGAATCTTCAGCTATATTTGGGTTATCAGAATTTGTTTGATCATATTACAATATACGGAACGGTCGGGTGGGATAAATTCAATGCGGCCGGACCCGGTTATGCGACAAAAAAGTCAGCCATATATTCTTCTGTTTCAATGAATGTCTATTGGGGAGGTTGGACGCTTTTTGCAAATGTCGACATCGTTCCGAGATACAGCATCTATGGAACGTCACTTTACAAGTCGTGGACATATAATTATATCGGAGCCAGATATAAATGGAAAAACTGGAATTTTGAATGTAATATTAACAATCCGTTCGTCAAGAGGGGATCTTTCCAAAAGACATGGAATACGACACCCGCTTATACTTCCTATGAAGAAATGTGCATACGGGATTTCAACAATATGGTGTCGCTTACTGTGCAGTATCGAATTAATTTAGGAAAAGCATTCAAAAAAGCCGGCAGATCTTTGCAGGGTAATCGTATTGATACGGGTGTGGACGTTAATTATTGATCATAATATCCACAAAAAAGTTCTCCTAAAGAGAGAACTTTTTTGTGGGAAAATGCTTTATTCAAAAGAAAGGAAGGCTGGGGCGGGGAGGTGCATTCCTGCCATGATAAGTTTGTTGGTTTTGGCATATTCCAACAATTGCTTTCTCGTCTGGATAGCCTTTTCCTTATCCATATCGTAGGCGGCACAAATTTCCGGGTGTGGAATTTGCAGGGCTGCTCCGTGCATCAGGTCGCCCACTACAAGCAGTTTGCCGGTCATGTAGGCCGTGTGTCCCGGAGTGTGTCCTGCTGCATCGATGGTTAGGATTCCGCACGGCAGGGTGTCGCCGGGGTTGAACAGGTGCATGTGTCCGGCGTATGCTTTGTCCATTTTCCGCTGCATTGCGTTCTTGTCGGCGGACATTTTCTTCAGCCATGTGTCGTATTCAGTCTGTGAGGCATAGACTTCGGCTTTTGTGAATACGGCAGAGTCGCCCTTCAGCATGCCGCCGATATGGTCGCCGTGGAAGTGGGTCAGGTAGATGTAGTTGATGTCGTCGGCGGTCAGATTGATCGCTTTCAGACCTGCCATCAGCCGGCTGTCGTCTTTTCCGTTACCCGTGTCTAACAGAATGTTTTTACCGTCTTTTTCCAATACGAACACGCTTATTGTGGCCGGTACGCCGTTTTGCAGGCCTAGGCTGTCAATCAATGCGTCGCTGGCATCGGCAAACAGGGTTCTTTCCATGAGGCGTTCCTGCGCGTTGTCCTGAATCCACGTCACTTTCATGCCGTCGGTTTCAATCGTTTTCACTCCTTCCATAGTTGTTTCTTTGTTCTCACTCATTGTCGTTTCTGCTTTTTTTGATGCATTTCCACTGCATCCTGTCATTACAGTGAGGGCAACAGCCGCCACTGCAATAGCCTGTTTCATTATTTTCATAGTCATTTCGTGTTAGGGTTCAATGCAAATTTATATTTTTTCTGTTTTACAGGCGCAATGGATGCCAACAAAAAAGTTCTCCGGCGGGGAGAACTTTTTGCGTTATTCTGTTGTCGTGATTGTGTCAGTCGGTGCGGCTTCGGGTTGAGGCGTGGTTATTGCCGTGGAGTCGGCTGGCACGTTCGGCTTCCATTCGCCGGGAGGGGTTGAGGATTCCGTGCCGTCTTCCAACACATTTTTCGGCTCTTCACGCTTGCCGAGCGGCAGGGTGTAGATGGCCGACAGTCCGATGTTGATAGGCATTTTCCGTGTGCCGTAGCCCGGAATGTACCAGGGGTCGGAATTGGGTGTTCCCTTGACACGGAGCGGGAAGTTGTAGCGGAGTGTCCAGCCCATCGAGAAATTTTTCACCAGCTCCACCTGAATGCCTGCCACCACTTCCATCCACATGGCCGAACCTTTTTGGTTGAGGATGTCGAAGGTGGTCTGACTACCCCAATAGCCGTTGTTGTAGCTGATGTTGGTGATGTCGTACTTGAACGACGAGGCGCCAAAGCGCAGACCTCCGAAGAGCAGGTATTTAGGGTCGCTTTTGAACATGAAATTGTAGTTCATACCCACGCGTCCGTAAAACGACAGCTTGTTTTTGTAGGTGTAGTTTCCGTTGTCGGGAGTAGAGTTGGCCGTTCCCATACCCACTTCCACAATCGGAATAAAGCGGTTGCGCAGATTGAGCGCCGCCCATACTTCCACTTCTCCGTACGACTGTCCGAGCGCCATGGCAATCGGGTCCCAAAAGTTTACGCCGACCGAGGTGGAGTAGAAGAGCGGATATTTCAACTGTTTGCTTGCCTTTTCGATGGAGTCGCGCCGCAGGGAGTCCTGCAGGACGGAGTCGGAAAGCATTTGTTCCGATTTGGCCCGCTGGCGCAGGATTTTCAGTTCTTCCTTCGTCACGATTTTCAGTTCGTCGGACGATTCAACCGGCGTCACTTTCCGCTGTGCAAAAGCGCAGGTGAGGCAGAACAGAGCCACCAGGGCGAGGGTTATCTTGCGGGTTCTCATTGCTGTGCGTCGGCCCCCGTCCGGAAATAGATTTTGATGGTTTCAGCCGTCGTGTTGTCGAACACGGGTGTGATGATTTGCATCGAGTCGATAAGCACGTTCGTGGTGCGGTAGCCTTTCACGTCGAAATAGTACATCGCGCCGCATTCTTCCGAGTGGAAATAAGGGCGCGGGCTGTAGTCAATCGTGATGGTGTCGGCAAGTTTGAGCGCTGCCAGCTGTTGCTGGTCGTAGCGGATGACGAAGCGAGCCTGTGTCTTTTCAATGTCGAGCGGTAAATAGGTTTGCGAAGCCCGTGCTGTGTCGAGCAGCAGCGAGTCGTTGGGCACGCCTACGCCAAACACGGTAAGCGAGTCGATGGTGATGGCTTTCTTCGTTTGCGACGAATAGAAGCCCGCGAGCGGCATGCTGCTGGTGTTGCCTTCGCAGCCCTCGTCGGAGTTGCACGCCGCTACGCCGACAAGCAGAATCACGGCCAACAGGAGTATGCTATGTTTTAGAATGCGCCCCATTGGATGATTTCGTCGACGGGTTTGCGTTTCTTTTCCGGAATAAGGCTTTCAGCCGGATAGCCGATGGGAATGATAGCTATGGGTTCGGCCGATTCGGGCAGGTGGAGCTGTTCGGCACACTTTTTGGCGTCGAAGTTGCACACCCAGCAGGTGCCGAGTCCGAGCGAAGTGGCGGCAAGGCAGAGATGCTCGATGGCAATGGCCAGGTCGATGTCCGTATAGTCCTTTCCGTCGGCAGGACGGTGCCATGATTCCGTGTGATTTCCAACAGCCACGATGAAGGCCGGGGCGGTCTTTATCCATTCGCGCGGATAGCATTCCGCCATGGCCTGACGCATTTCCGGAGTGTCGAGCACTACGAACGTCCACGGCTGGCGGTTGACAGCCGACGGAGCCAGAGACGCGGCCTCGATAACTTTCTTCAGCGTTTCGCGTGACACGGTGCGCGCCGCATAGTTGCGGCAGGCGTAGCGTGCGGCTGAAAGAGTCATAAAATCACTATATGCTGACATTGCTTTGATTTTTTGGTGTAACGATTAAATTTCTTCTCTAATCTGATACTTGTTGCGTTCGGCAGCGTTGCGGGCCACCAGCTCACCGATGAATCCGGCCAGGAAGAACTGCGAACCGAGCAGCATCATGGTCAGTGCGATGAAGAAGTAGGGCGAGTCGGTCACCAGGCGGTAGGGCATGCCGTTGTAGAGGGCATAGAGTTTTGATGCGCCCACCACAATGGCGGCAATGAAGCCGATAAAGAACATGATGGAACCGAGGAAGCCGAAAATGTGCATCGGTTTGCCTCCGAAAGTGGAAATGAACCAAAGGCTGAGCAGGTCGAGGTAGCCGTTCACGAAGCGGTTCAAGCCGAATTTCGTCTTGCCGTACTTGCGTGCCTGATGGTGAACCACCTTTTCGCCGATGCGGGCAAAGCCGGCATTCTTGGCGAGATAGGGAATATAGCGGTGCATTTCGCCGTAGACTTCGATGTTTTTCACTACATCGCGGCGATAGGCCTTCAGTCCGCAGTTGAAGTCGTGGAGATTCTTGATGCCGCTCACTTTGCGTGCCGTAGCGTTGAACAGTTTCGTCGGGATGGTTTTCGACAGTGGGTCGTAGCGTTTCTGCTTCCAGCCCGAAACGAGGTCGTAGCCGTCGACGGTTATCATTCGGTAGAGTTCCGGTATTTCGTCAGGACTGTCCTGAAGGTCGGCGTCCATGGTGATGATTACATCGCCCTGTGCGCGTTCGAAACCTACGTTCAGCGCCGGCGACTTGCCGTAGTTGCGGCGGAAACAAACGCCTTTCACACACGGATTTTTCTTTTGAAGCCCTTGAATGACTTGCCATGACTTGTCGGTAGAGCCGTCGTTCACGAAAATAATTTCATAGCTGAAATTGTTGGCTTTCATCACCCGTTCAATCCACGCTTCCAATTCCGGCAGCGATTCGTCCTCGTTATATAGCGGAACTATTACTGATATGTCCATATTGTTTTTCTGATTGTGTACGTACAAAGTGCAAAATTACACATTTTCTGTAAATCGCAACCCTTGTGGGCCGGGAAACTTTCGGATAAAGAAAATGCCCGCACTTGCGTGCAGGCATTGTGTGAAAAGCGAAAACGCCGGGGCGTTTATTCCTGATTGTTTTTGAGCCATTGCTGACGGCGCATGTCGGGCAGATGCTTGATTTGGAACTGCTCGAAAACGGCCTTGAAACCGTTGCCGTCGGGGCTTGCTGCCATGAGTCCGACTTGGATAGGCGTGTTGTCCTGCATCCATGCGTTGCGCATCATGACGTAGTTCTGGTCGTCGAAAGAATAGAAGATTTCGATGGCATCCAACCGGCGAACGGCCTTGATCCAGATGTAGGGAACCGGTTTGTCGAGGCTGATGACACTCCAGTCGGAAGTGTGGTGGGTGACAACGGTGCTCAAGTTATATTTGCCGTCGACGAATTCAATGCCCGCCTTGATATAGTTTTCGTGGTCGATGCGGAGCATGATTCCCGCCTGGTCGAAACGAGTGCGGTAGTCGCCGGAAATTTTTGCCTTAACTTCAAATTCTCCGCCTCGCGTAGTGTAGTAGAACGGAGCGTCGTCGACAGTGAATCCATAGTGCGAGATGCGCCAATAGTCGCTGTTGGGCGTTACTTGCATGGAAAGCGTTCCGTTGCTGATTTCCCATTCTGACGGTTCGTTGAACCATGTCATTTTTTCAAGCGACTGTGCCTGTGTTGTCATTGCTATACAAAATAGAAAAAGTGAAAATAAATAGTGTTTCATTGTTATGTTGTTTTTAACTTTGCAAAGTTAGCCGCTACAGCACTGGCTGTAAATACTCATAAATAACCATATTTGATGAAACAAATCGAGAAAAAGCTCCACGACGAACTGCTCGCTAACGTCGGAAACTCGTCGCAAGGCGGGGAACCGGCTTTGGACTATTATAAGAAAATAGCGTCGGTCTATGCCCGTGTCGAAAATTCGGTGGCTGTGCTCAGCGACCTGAAATCCGACATGAGCTATATCGTCATGGGCGGCATTGCCGAACGGCTGGGACTGGGAAAGAAGGGCGAAACGCTCGCCATTCCCTCCATTTGGGAGCGCGACATCTTCAACCATATTCATCCGGCCGACATGGGGGAGAAATATGCACAGGAATATTATTTCCTTCAGTATGTAAAGCGGCAGAAGGTAAAGAACCGGGAAAACTTTTGCCTGAAAATGCGACTGCGTATGAAGGATGTCGACGGGCAGCTTGTCGAAATGCTGCATCGTGTGTTCTATTTCACTGACAGGATGGAGGGAAAGCTGCGGTTTGTGATGTGTCTGTATGATTTTACGGAAAGCAGTCAGGCGGCGAAGGCTGTCATTGTCAACACGCTGACCGGACAGCGAATCGAACTGAAGCCGGCGGCTGCCGGCGAATTGCTCACGGAACGGGAAGTGGAGATTCTGCGGTTGGTGAGAAAAGGGGCTACGAGCCGGGAGATTGCCGAACGGCTGTCTATCAGTATCAATACGGTCAGCCGCCACCGTCAGAACATCCTGCTGAAACTGCAGGTGCCGAATTCGCTGAAGGCGTGTGACATTGCCGCCGATTTGGGGCTGCTCGACTGACAATGCCTCCAACTCTTATTCTATGTTAAACCCGCGGCGGGGATTTTTTATTTGCGGGGTTCGTTTGTAAATTTGCAATTTAATCATAGCCTTGAAACGATGAAAAAAATTCTCTATATGCTGCTGGCAGTGATGGTGCTGACAGCTTGCGGGCAACGGCAGCAGGAAACGGCCGATGCCAATCTCGACTATGCCAAGGGACTGACTGTCACCCGCTACCGTGATTATACGAAAGTGACGGTGCTCGACCCGTGGAACAGCGGAAAGGTGCTGCAAACCTATCTGCTGGTGCCGCGCGACAAGGCCGTACCCGACACGTTGCCGCAAGGTACGGTGGTGCGTGTGCCGTTGCAGAACGTGCTGGTCTATTCCGATGTCCATGCGCGGGCACTGAAGGAACTGGGCTGTGTGGCAGCCGTGCGCGGTGTGTGCGACGGGAAATATTTCAAGACTCCTGAAATTGTGGCCGGACTTGCCGACGGCACAGTGACCGACTGCGGCTCGTCGATGGCACCCGCCATTGAGAGCATTGTGGGCATTTCGCCCGAAGCCATCATGCTTTCACCTTTCCAGAATGCAGGTTACGGTGCGTTGGCCAATATCGGTGTGCCGATTCTCGAAATGGCCGACTACATGGAGGCAAATCCGCTCGGGCGTGCCGAATGGATAAAATTTCTGGGTATGCTTTTCGACCGCGAAGCCGTGGCCGACTCTATATTTTCCGGCGTAGCCGACAACTACAACCGCCTGGCAGCGACGGTGAAGGATGTGAAGCGCCGTCCTGTGGTGATTTCCGAAACGGTGACGAGCGGCGTGTGGTATGTGCCCGGCGGTGCCAGCTACAAGGCGACGCTTTATGCCGATGCCGGAGCCGACTATCCTTGGGCCGGCGATACTTCCGCCGGTTCGCTTCAGCTTGATTTCGCGCAGGTGCTCGACAAGGCGCAGAATGCCGATTTCTGGCTGCTGACCACCTACGGCTATGAGCTGACCCGCCGCGCGATGCTCGACATTTATCCGCACAACGACCAGTTCGCGGCGTTTGTCAAAGGCACGGTCTACTACTTTAACTCCGCCGTCGTACCCTTGTTTGAGGAAACGGCCTTTCATCCCGACCGTCTGCTGAAAGAATATATCGGCATTTTCCATCCCGAGAAAGTGCCGGGCTACCAATTGTCTTACTATAAACGGATGGGAGAATAGCCATGAGCCGGACACGCCTTGTCATAATACTGCTGTCGCTGGCCATTGTCGGGCTGGCATTTCTGTTGCTGCTCGTGGGCACGGTGCATATCCCTGCCGGCGAAGTGCTCCGCATTCTCGGCGGCGAGCCGTCCGAACGTCAGGCGTGGAATTTCATCGTGTGGGAGAGTCGTGTGCCGCTGGTTGCCACAGCCGCCCTTGCCGGTGCCGCCCTCGCAGTGTCGGGACTGCTGTTGCAGACCTCCTTCGGCAATGTGCTGGCCGACCCGTCGATTCTGGGCATTTCCACCGGGTCGAGTCTCGGAGTGGCCGTCGTGATGCTGGCTTTTGGCGGCGTTATCGGTTCGGCGGCGGTGGGCTATGTTGCCACGCTCTTCGGCGCATTGCTCGGCGCGTTGCTGATTATGGCCATTTTGCTGGCCTTTTCCGTGGCCGTGAAAAATTCCACGATGCTGCTGATTGTCGGTATTCTGATAAGTTATCTCGCTTCGTCGGCCATTTCGCTGCTCAACTTTGCCGCCACGCAGGAAGGCGTCCACTCGTTTGTCGTGTGGGGCTTGGGTAATTTTTCGGGCGTTACGCTCCGCCAGTTGCCTGTCTATGCTTCGGTAGTGGCTGTAGGACTGATAGCTTCGTTGCTGCTTATCAAGCCGCTTAATGCCTTGCTGCTCGGTCGCCGCTATGCCGAAAATCTCGGTGTCAATATCCGTCTGACGCGCAACCTGCTGCTGCTCATTACCGGCGTGCTTACCGCTGTCGTCACCGCCTTTTGCGGACCGATTGGCTTTATCGGACTTGTCGTGCCCCACGTTGCGCGGCTGATGCTTCGCACTTCCGACCATTTCCGGCTGATACCTGCCACGATGCTCACCGGTGCCGCCATCGCCCTGCTTTGTACGCTTGTCAGCGTGTTGCCCGCCAACGGCGCCATTCCTATCAATGCCATTACGCCCATCATCGGCGTGCCGGTCATTGTTTACATCATACTTAACCGTCGGAAAATATTTTATTTCAACTGATTTATGGAAACGATTCTCGAAACACGCGGCCTCACGGCAGGCTATCGCAAGGGCAGGGTGGAATCGCCGGTGCTCCGCCATGTGTCGCTGACACTGCGCCGCGGTACGCTGGTCAGCCTTTTGGGGGCAAACGGTGCCGGAAAATCGACGCTGTTGCGCACCATTTCGGGCGTGCAGCCTCCGTTGTCGGGCGAAGTGCTTCTTGGCGGAGAACCGATTGCCGGCTATTCGCCGCGCCGCCTTTCGCGGATGGTGAGCATTGTTTCCACCGACCGCACGCAGGCAGGCGGACTGACCGTTGAGGAACTCGTGGGTTTGGGCCGTCAGCCGCATACGGGATTTCTCGGCCGTCTCGACGATGAGGATCGCGCGGTAGTGCAACACGCCATCGAATCGGTGGGCATCGCCCATAAGGCAAAACACTTTGTTGCGGAACTGTCCGACGGTGAACGGCAGAAAACGATGATAGCCAAAGCGTTGGCGCAGGAAGCTCCGCTGATTATTCTCGACGAGCCGACGGCTTT
>ULSN01024548.1_pt1 | contig 11435 bp, 12 predicted proteins | sample 1956771 | NCBI WGS metagenome assembly ULSN01 (sample SAMEA4835709, study PRJEB28245) | human gut metagenome | biome: gut microbiome; material: fecal sample | place: Denmark | collected 2008
GTGGAGCGTGCGGCTGCACTGGCAATCGGGGCGTTCCGTAAGGAGCTTGCACATGGAGGAGTGGACGCTGACTACACCGGCATGGACCGACACGGCATGAAGGGCGGAGATGTCGCTGAAGCCGATCAGCCATTTCGGATCGCTGTTCCACATGGAGTCGCCGAAATGCTCGATCAGTTGCACTACGCCATAGCCGCCGCGGCTGCACAGCACGGCACGCACGTCGGGATTCTCAAGGGCGGCGCGCAGGTCGCCAAGACGTTGGCCGACGGTTCCGCTGAACGAGCCGCATTCACCTTTGCAACAGCTGCCTACAACGGGACGGAAGCCCCATGCTTCGAGTGTGGCGCAGGCACCGTCCACCAATCTTGCGTCGATTTTGCTGGCAGGGGAGACGATGGCCACGCTGTCGCCCTGCTTTAACGGTCTGGGATATATCATCGTTTAGTTTACTTGTACTTTAATGCCTTTCGCACGGAAGCGTTCGGCAATGGTTTCGAGTTCTTCTTTCGGCACTTTCTGCAAATTCTTTTCCGGCGTTGCGCGGTCGAGGGAGTAGAGCATCACTTCTGCCGGGCGGATTTCGAGATAAGCGGCGAGCAGAGCCTCCACCTCCGCATCTGTCGTATTGTCGATGCGTTCACCGTTGTGTTCACCGCGGAGCATCATGGTCTGTATGATGCACTGTCCGCTGAACTGTTTCAGACGTTCCACAAGGTTGGTCACGTTGAAGTGGCCGTTTACCGGGCGGTCGATGAGGCGCATGGTGCGGTCGATGGCCGAATCCAGTTTCAGAATGTTGTTGTCCACCTTTTTCAGCGCTTCCACTACGGCAGGGCGGTCGATCATTGTGGAGTTTGACAGCACGCTGATTTTCACCTGCGGATAGTAGCGGTCGCGCAAGGCGATTACATCGTCTACCACGCCGTTGAAATCCGGATGCAGCGTAGGTTCGCCGTTGCCTGAGAAGGTAATTACATCAAGACGGTCGCCGTTGGCTTTCATGGCCGCCAGTTTCTGTTCCAGCTTCGTGCGCACTTCCTCGCGAGGGCTGATTCCTGTCGTGCCGGGGCCCTGGGCATTGTAGCCGGCTTCGCAGTAAAGGCAGTCGAAGGAGCAGATTTTCCCGTCGTTCGGAGTCAGGTTGATGCCCAGCGAAGTGCCGAGCCGTCGGCTGTGAATCGGGCCGAAAATTGTATCGTGAAACAAAATCGTAACCATTCCTTTAGTTTTTATTAGTTTTCAGATGACAAAGTTACAAAAATCTTTAGACAACGGCGGGCCGGTTGGCCGTGAATGTGGTTTTACAGCTGTTTGAAAAGGTGGATATACATATCGGCAATATGGGCTTCGGAGAAGCGTTCCGCAACGCTGTTGTGCAGCGCAGCGCGGTCGACCGTCTGTCCGGCGGCCCAAAGCAACCCTTCCGCCAGGTCGGCTGTGTCGGGATATTTGGCCAGATAGCCGTTTTTCCGGTGGGTGATGATGTCGCGTTGTCCACCGTGGTCGAATGCTACGGCCAGACATCCAGCCGCCTGCCCTTCAATAAGGGTGGTGGGGAGAGTTTCGAAGTGCGACGACGAAAGCACGATATCGCTCCGGCGGTAAAGTTCGGGTATGCGTTCGAGAGCAACCGGTCCCAGCCATTCATAGGGCAGTCTCAGCTGTTTGAGCAGTTCCGGGTTGCGGATGTCGCCGAACAGGAGCAGTTGAAGGTCCTTCGCCTTTTCTGGATGCTGTGTGGCGATGAGATTGACAGCTTCGGTCATCAGCTCAAAACCTTTTACCGGATCATCGAGGCGTGCCGCCCCCATGACAATCACTTTTTTCTCGACGGGAATGTTTGTCGAGCGGTCGAAGGCAAAGCGTTCCACCGGCAGTGCGTTCGGAATGACGGTCAACGGTTTTCCGGCTGTCAGCGAACTTTCGCGGAAACGGTCGGCAAGCCAACTGCTGACGGCTACGAAATGGAAGTCGGTACGGCTGTAAAGACGCTGTTTCTTTTTCCAGGTCCGGTGTGAAAGGTCGTTGCGGTGAGGGAACCGCACGAAACGGCATTTTCCGCAACTTTCGCGGTAGTGGTCGCATCCGTAGGAATGATGGCACATACCAGTCAGGCACCACATGTCGTGCATGGTCCACACCAGTTTCTTTCCCATTTTTCCCAACGCTTCCAATGTCGACAGCGACATCATGCCCTGATTAATCCAGTTGAGGCACACAATGTCGGCATGCTTGACCCACGGGTGCGAGAGCACGTCGACGCCCTTGTTGGCTATCGACACCTTGAACAGCTCGCTGCGCAGCAGTCCGTTGTGAAGGAAAATGTCAAGCCGTTCGCGGAGGAATGCCCATTTCAACTGTTCCGGAGTGCCGGCCACGGCCACGCGCTCATCGTCGGTGCGGCGGTCGACAACCAACATGCGGGCATCTATCCCGGCGGCACAAAGGGCACGCATGAGCCGGAGGGAGACGATGGCAGCTCCGCCTTTGGAATCAGAAGTGTTGAGGATGACGATTTTCATTTTTTCTGGTCTTTGGCTTCGTTGTCAAATGAAAGTTTTCCTTTATAGTCGATGACGGTAATGTCGTTCAGACCGGACCGTGCCTGCAAATAGTTTTTCAGTTTGTCGTGCTGGGCAGCCGAAAGCGGTTTGCGGAGCGTGACGATGGCAATGTTCACCGTGTCGGTCTTCACGCTGCCGTCCTCTTTTGAGAAAATGTTCGTACCCATGGATATGGCTTCCACTTCCGGGAAAATTACTTTCAGTTCCGCAGAAATGGACGTAGAAAGGGTGGCCGGATGGGTAAGGTTGCCGATGATTTGCTGGAGCGAGTCGATAGTGGCCGTCTGTGCGGTGATTTTCTGTTGGCTCGTCTGATATAGATCGTTGAGCATTTCTGCACTCAGCTTGTTGATATCGAGTTTGTCCTGCGAGTAGCCTTGCTCGATGACGAGGTCGACACCTTCCAGACCGAAGCTCTGCATTTTTTCATACATGGCAAGTTTCAGCGAATCGAGCGGAAGCGTCTGTCCGATAAGGGTGACGGTAATCGTCTTTTTCCCCTTGTGCATTTCCACCTTCTTGTCGAGGATATGCGTGTTCGGGAATTGGAATTCCTGTTCAATGAAGCGGTTGGCATCCGCCCGGAAATAGTTTTCGCGGAACATCTGCACTGTCAGGTAGATGCTCGGTATCAAGGTCAATATGATAATGGCGTAGACGATGCGCGACACTCGTTTTGTCTGCCGGGTATCGGCGTGCTGTGTAAGCGGGAAATGGAAGAATTTTGTGCCCAGTGCCGTAGCCGTACCGATAAAGATGGAATTTATCAGAAACAGATAGAATGCACCGAGGAAATAGTTCAACTGCAGGGTGGCAAGTCCGTAGCCGGCCGTACACAACGGCGGCATGAGGGCAGTGGCAATGGCCACGCCCGGAAGTACATTGCCTTTCTGCTTCGACGAAACGGCAAGGATGCCGGCACAACCGCCGAAGAAGGCAATCAGCACGTCGTAGATTGTCGGTGAGGTGCGCGCCAGCAGTTCCGAACGGTTTTCGCTCAACGGCGAAATCAAAAAATAGACGGCGGATGTGGCGATGCTCACAGCGGCGGCAATGGCCAGATTGCGGAACGAACGTTTGATGAGCGAATAGTCGAGGATGCCGATTCCCAGTCCCATCCCCATAATAGGTCCCATCAGTGGAGAAATAAGCATGGCGCCGATGATTACGGCCGCTGAATTGACATTCAGTCCGAGCGATGCGACGAAGATGGCGGCAATAAGAATGTAGACGTTTGTACCGCGGAACGACACTCCGTCTTTGATGTTCTCTATGATCAGTTGTTTGTCCTCCAGGTCGTCCGACATGTCAAAATACCAAGAAAAGTAATGTTTCAGCTTTTTAAGCAGGTTCTTGCTGTCGATAGGTTCGTAGATTTTCATTTTCTTCTGAATTTAGCAAGGTTGAATTTCTCTTTTTTTACGATGAACACCAGGAAGAAGGCGAGTAGCACGGTGTTGGCGGCCAACCGTAGCCAGGTGTTGTCGAACGGAAGCCATTCTGAAATGGCATACAGGACAAATGTCACGACGAAATACAGTCCGATGGATTTCAGGTCGTAGTCGATAGGATATTTTTTCTGTCCTACGAAATATGACAGCAGCATCGCAACCCCGTAGCCGGCCACTCCCGCCCATGCGCACGCCATGTAGCCGTAGACCGGAACAAGGAGGATATTGATGGCAATCAGCACGGCACAGCCGATGAACGAGAAGATGGCCCCCCATTTCGTCTGGTCGATAAGCTTGTACCAGAACGAGAGATTGAAATAGATGCCCATGAATATTTCAGCCATCATCACGATAGGCACCACTTTCAGCCCTTCCCAATAGTCGGGAGCAAGGATATACTTGAGAATGTCGAGGTAGAATATCACGCAGAGATAGGCCAGCAGCGTGAAGATGACAAAATATTTCATTGCGTCGGCATACATCTTTTTGCTGTTCTTGTTCTTGCTGTTGCCGAACACGAAAGGTTCGTAGGCATAGCGGAACGCCTGCGTAATCATGGCCATAATCATGGCAATCTTGCTGGCGGCTCCATAGATGCCGAGCTGCACCTTTGCGTCGGCGGCATCGGGGTATACATGACGGAAGATGATTTTGTCGGCCACCTGGTTGAGGATGCCGGCAATGCCGAGTATGAGAATTGGATAGGAATAGTTGAGCATGTGTTTGGCGAGCGGCCAGTCGAAACCTCCGCGAAAATCCAGCAGAGGAATCATCAGCAGCATAATGAACGAGGTGCACACCAGATTGAAGAAAAAGGCGTAGAACACGTCGCTACCGTCCATAAATACGTAGTAGACAAGGTTGAGTGCGATGTTCAGCACAATGAACAGTAATTTTAGGGCCGCAAAACGTATGGGGCGTTTTTTGTAGCGCAGGTAGGCGAACGGGATGCACTGGAAGGCATCCATGGCAACGACGAGTGTCATCATGCCAATATACCACGGATGTTCGGAATAGCCCATTGCATCTGCTATCGGCTGCATGAACACTATGCACAGCACCGCAAAAAGCAGTGATGTCGAGCCGACCATTGTCAGTACGGTAGAGTAGACCCGTTGCGGGTTTTCTCCGTCCTTGTTCATATAGCGGAAAAATGTAGTTTCCATTCCGTAGGTGAGAATGACGAGCAGCAGCGCCGTCCAGGCGTAAACTTCCGTTACCACTCCGTAGCCGCCCGATTCCGCTGACATAGCCGCGGCATAGATGGGAACCAGCAAATAATTCAAGAATCTGCCGACGATACTGCTCAATCCGTAGATGGCCGTATCTTTGGCCAAAGCTTTCAATCCTGCCATTGTTTTCGTTTTGCTTATTAAAATACGCAAAATTACACTTTCCTGTATGAATGTCCTAAATTAGCAACGGTTTTTTGCGGAATGGTAATGCTGTCTTGAATTTTTCCTCAGTATTTTTAATTGTTTGATGACATTTTACCGAACAAATTAATGCCAAATTACCGAAAAATTTGACGCCAAACTACCGAAAATTGAAATAAATAATTATATTTGTAGGCGTAAATGGCTTGATTTATGGAAGGTTATAAACATAGAATAATGGATAGTCTGCTTGGAATCCAAGCCTTCGTTCAAAGACTGCAATTTGTACTGCAGATGCATTAGGTGGTAAGGTTTATCATTATCGTGATAAAAGTGGTTTGGAATGTGATGCCGTAGTGCATCTTCGTAATGGACAATATGGACTTGTAGAAATAAAATTGGGAGGTGAGTCGTTGATAAATGCTGGTGTAGAAACTTTGACTTCATTAACGCGCCAAATTGATACAACACGGATGAAAGCTCCTGCTTTTAAGATGATATTGACCGCAACAGGCGAATATGCCTATCGACGCCCTGATGATGGAATATATATTGTTCCGATAGGATGTTTGAGGGAATAAATTTCTGATTGTGAAAATTTCGGGTGGTTGATGGTGGTGTTTGGTCCGGGTTTTGTAACTTTGGAAGTTGAAAAATCATTGATACTCCAAAACAAACAACAGAAACAGAACATGAAAAAATTTTTGACTCTCTTGATGGCCGTCCTCGTGGTGGGAACGGCTTTTGCGGCCGAACAGTTTGAGAAAAAACAGTACATTTCGCAACGCGGCGACACGTTGCCTTATCGCCTTTTGACGCCGGAAAATCAGCAAAAGGGCAAGAAATATCCGTTGGTGATATTCCTTCACGGTGCAGGCGAGCGCGGTACGGACAACGAAAAGCAGCTCGTTCACGGAGGGCAAATGTTTCTCAATCCGGTGAACCGTATGGAATATCCGGCATTTGTCATCGCTCCGCAATGTCCGCCCGACGGCTATTGGGCCTATAACAGCCGTCCGGAGTCGTTCGACAGCGACAAAATGCCGAAAGACCCGGAAATTTCTCCTGTCTTTGCATCGTTAAAGGAACTTATCGACAGCTATTTGTCGCGCGGGGATGTTGACACCGACCGCGTGTATATCATGGGTTTGTCGATGGGAGGTATGGGTACATACGACATGGTGTGCCGTTTCCCCGATGTTTTTGCCGCCGCTATTCCCATCTGTGGCACGGTCAACGCTTCGCGCCTCGCTGCGGCAAAGAAGGTGAAATTCCGCATTTTCCACGGTGATGCTGATGACGTGGTGCCGGTTGACGGATCGCGTAATGCCTATCGTGCTCTAAAGGCTGCCGGTGCCGATGTGGAATATATCGAGTTCCCAGGTTGCAATCACGGAAGCTGGAATCCGGCTTTCAATTATCCTGACTTTATGAAATGGCTTTTCTCGCAGCACAAGTGAAAAAAATCATCATTAATCGTAATAAGAATTTTAAGAGAGTCCCATTATTCCGAAGGCGGTGTAATGGGACTTTTTGATGGTTATATGTATGGGTTGAATCTTGTTTACAAAAATGTAATTTTGACAATGTTAAAAACGATTGAGATATCGTGTATATTTAAATAAATGTCTATATTTGTAATATAGGATGCGGTTCGGGATAAAAATAATTGAAACAAGTGCCATTATTTTATTCTCCGCTCACCTTTTGCTATATTTGGATAACATGGGGAATAGTTTTTTGACTTCGACTTTCACTATGGCTGTTCAAAGTCATGCGGCCTTTTACGGTAGACGAGTGAGCATGTCTGTAGCAGCGTGCATTAATCAAATAAAATGGGAATTTTTAATAGACAAATAAACAATGAAAACACTAAGTATTATTGCAGTAGTTTTGGGACTGGGTATTGTGAGCCCATGTGCAGCTCAAGTTTATAACGACTCTTTGCTCGAAGGGGCGAGGGGAAATGTGAAAACCATTACCGACGACGGTTGGACATATGAGTATGATAGAGACGGGCAACTGGTTTCGTATTCTTTGGAGGATACCGAATATGGATTTCAAATTAAAAGGAACGCTCAGAATGAGGCCGTTTCATTTGCTTTGTATAAAGATGCCGAGTGCTCTCAATTCATTTATAAAAAAGATTGTGAGTATAATGGTGAAGGAAATATTGTAATTGAAAGGGTATATGTTTCTGATGATATGAAAAATACGACACTTTTTTATTATAATTTGGAAGGTTTGCCCATCCAAGCTGAATATTATGTAGACGGCAAACTGGAAAGCGTTAGCAAATATACTGATATTCAGTGCGACCAGAAAGGGAATTGGATATCTCGTAAAGTGGAATCTAAACGACCCAAGAAAATGAAAAAAATTACAGCGTAGAAACACGTAAGATCACATATTGGGATTAAGCCTGCTGTTGGTGTTATTTCGAGTGACTTTTAATCAAAATAGAAGAAGCCGACCTCAAAAAATCACTTTGGGGTTGGCTTTGTATTTCGTAGCGTTCAGTATGTACAAAAACAAACCCCGGGCGGAGGGCCGTCGGGGGAAACAAATATAATCAATTGAAGAAAGTGTCGCTTACAGGGTGCAGAAAAGGGTGACGAAGAAGGGCACCGACATGTCGACGAGGATGCCGTGGAAGATGGCGAAGGTGGTCATTTCTTTTCCTGTGTATTTGGTGATGGTCGGCAGGATGACGTCCATGGAGTTGACTCCGGCTGCTGAAATCGGGGCAAACCGTCCGAAAAAGCGTGCCAGCAGGGGCGTGCCGAGCAGTGCCATCATTTCGCGCATGATATTGGCGAGCAGGGCTATCGTCCCGAGTTCTGCCGCCACTTGAACGCCGAGCGATGCGCCTTTCAGTTCGGTGATAAGTATCGACGACAGTGAGTAGTAGGCGAATCCGCTGCCTACGGCCAGACAGTCGAACACCGACCAGCGTGTCAGCACAAGGCTGATGAGCGCCGAGAAAAGCAGGGTGCCCAGAATGGTGGAAAGCGGAAGCAGCAACATTTTCAGACGCAGGCTTTTGACCATGTTTTTCAGGTTTTTGTCGCTCCCGATGCTGATGCCCACCTGAAACATCAGTGCATAGAGTATGTAGATGGCCGGATTGCTTTCCTTGATGGTTTCGGGAGCGATTCCGCTCCAACCGATAAGGCAGCCAATGAAAAATACGGTGATGATAATGGCGTTGTCTTTCATTTCTTTTCCTCCTTTCTGAAAAAGAATCGGTAGCAGAGAGTGCTGAAAAGCACGCTGCCGACGGTGCCGCCGATGGCAAGCAGCATGGCCTGCCAGCCGAGTGACGAAAGATTTTCAATGATGAGCCGGTTCATCCCGATTGACATTCCCAGCATGAAGAGAAGCAGGATTACGGTGATGAAAATGGGCTTGTGTATTTTTCCCACGCCGGAAAAATTGCGCAAAAGATAGCCGATAACGATGCCGCTAAGCATCATTCCGATAATTTTAAACATAGAAAGACTATTTTTAAATGCAGAAACTTACTGGCCGTTGCCCGAGGGTGACGGCTTTTTTATAAAACACGGATTAGTGGAGGCATAGAAGATGTGCCTCTCCATATTGTGCGTGGGAATGTGTTTATTGGAATCCGGTGAACCAATGAACATACACCCCGCGATAGCTGTATCGCCGGGAGCGGACCAGTTCGGCCATTGAATATGTACGGCTTTGGAATATGTTCATTGTTTCGTTTTTATAAGTTTTGCAGTCAAAATTCTTCTGCAAAGATAGGTAGTTCGTTTCGTTTTGCCAAATTTTGGGAAAATACTTATAGTTTCACAAGAAACCAGGCATTAAACTACGAAACCCGCAGAAAATGCCCGACGGCGGTAAAACTGCGGTAGTTACCGCACTTCGGCGCGGAGGGCGTAGTGGTTGCGTTGGGTTTCGAAGGTTTCGGGCGAGCGGCGCAGCGTGGCGGTGTCGTCGAGCGGGTTGTAGGTGGCGGCTATCTGCGAAAGGCTGCTGACGTCGGCACCCAGTTTCGGGGCTTCGGCAACGGGTTTTCCGGCAACGGTTACGCCATAAAAGTCCTCGAATGCTTCCAATGCCATAGCCGTGGCGCGTGTTTTCCCTTCTGCCGAATAGCCGGCAATGTGGGGTGTGGCCACAAATACTTTTTCGAGTAGTCGGCGGTCTATGTCGGGCTCGTTTTCCCAGCAGTCGACGGCTGCGGCTTCGAGACGGCCGTTTTCAAGCGCATGAAGCAGTGCCGCGTTGTCGACCACTTCGCCGCGTGAGCTGTTAATGAGCAGACGACAGCGGTCAAGGTTGTCAAGAAACTTGCTGTCGGCAAGGTGGAAGGTGCGGTCGGTGCCTTCGCGGTTCAGCGGAGTGTGGAAGGTGATGATGTCGGCCGTGCGGGCAATTTCGTCAAGCGGCACGAAGTTGCCGCCTTCGGCACGCTGACGGGGCGGGTCGCATTCCAATACGTTGAACCCCAGATTATGTGCCCAGCGTACGATGATTTTTCCCACATTGCCTACGCCGACCACTCCCAGCGTGAGTTCACGGGGGGACATTGGCTTGCCTTCCATCCAGCGGGCTATCGTGGCAAACACGTACTGCGCCACAGCCGGAGCATTACAGCCCGGAGCGTTGCGCACGGTGATGCCTTTTTCCCGGCAATAGGGCAGGTCGATGTGGTCGGTGCCGATGGTGGCGGTGGCAATAAACTTTACGCGGCTTCCATCAAGCAGGGCGGCGTTACATTTGGTACGGGTGCGCACAAACAATGCGTCGGCATCCTTGACGGTGTCGGCCGTAATTTCATTGGCAGGAAGATAGTCGACCGTTCCGAACGGTTCGAGCAGTCCCTGAATGTAGGGTATGTTCTTTTCTACGATTATTTTCATTCCGAAAGCAGTGGTTTAAGCAAATCGGCTGTGGTGCAGGCCAGATAGAGGAGCATCAGTGAGAAGTACAGCATGTAGCGGCGCGTGAACTTGTGGATGCTGAAAAAATGGGCTATCTGAATGGCTACACAGCAGTTGAGAGTGACGATATAGGTGTTGGCGTTTGCCACGTCGATTACCATAAACAGAAGAGTGGCAACGGCAAGCAGGTTGAAAAATCCGTTGTAGGACCGCAGTTGCAGGCGCGTGGCCATGATTTTGAACACGTTGGAAAATCCGAGTATGGTGCCGGTGGCTGCCGTGATGATGACGCGGACGGCATTTACGGGGTCGAATGTGTCGCGATATTTTTCCCAAGAAATGGTGAGGTCGGGCAGCGTAAGCTGCTGGAAGTCGATCCATCCGAATGCGTAGCCAACCCAATAGGGTAGAATGACACCTGTCAGCAGTGCCAGGAATCCGCGGAACGACATGGCCTGTACCTGTGCGAAGCCGATGAAGAACACTGGAATATAGAACAGGGCGGCATAGTCGAACACACTGCACAGGGAGAGCAGAAAGCCGACGAGGAAAATCGTGCCCCGCTGCAGTTTCCGCTGGAAGGAGTGGAACAGGATGGTGGTGCACACGAGTATCAGCGCAGCATGAAGGTTGGATGCTGAAAAGGTGGCTGAAACCGTCGGGTTGGTAAGAGTGATGAATGTGAATGCCGACACATGAATCAGCGTGAACTCGCGGATAAAGGCGTACACCCTGTTGAGGTTGAACAGGAGTATGGCCACTGCAAACGAGAGTGCCACGTTGGCCATCCATGCCGTGGCGGGAGCTTCTATCCAGTTTTCGGCACGGGCGGCAAACAGCCCGTTGCAGGAAAGCGTGTCCTTTCCGTAAAACAGAAAAGACAGGTAGGACAATATAACGGACACAACCGCCATTGTCACCAAACAATAGCGGCTGTTGAGATATTTGTTGATACGTTCCTCGTTCATTATCGTAAGGGGCCAGTGCCCGGGATTATTCCTTGAATTTCATGTTGTAGACCTTCAGCACGTTCGACACGTCGAAATAGAAGCCTTCGGGCGTTTTCTTGTCGACGGGCTTGACAATGATGTAGTCGATGTTGTCGTCGAGTTCCTGGTGGTCGGT
>ULSN01049868.1_pt1 | contig 11422 bp, 16 predicted proteins | sample 1956771 | NCBI WGS metagenome assembly ULSN01 (sample SAMEA4835709, study PRJEB28245) | human gut metagenome | biome: gut microbiome; material: fecal sample | place: Denmark | collected 2008
TCATAAATCCTCCAAAGTAATCCTCGCTACATTATTAGCGCTTAAAACAAGCCGTACGGCTATAAAACAACTAAAACTTTCAGAATCAAGCCGTACGGCTATTTTTCTTACTTAAAAGTATAAATCAAGCCGTACGGCTTTGTCAATAAAATAAATAGCATGCTTATTCCTCTTAAACAACATCACGCCAACGCAAAAAGCCTGAGCAAACGCCCAGGCTTTTGTTATAGCTTATTATTTTTCAAACGGGAATTTGTACTGAGTCAGGCCCAGCTCATCTCTAAGCTGAATGAATTCCTTCTGAATGGATTCGCCAACCGGTACACCCTTGTCTTTTCTGTCCAGCCAAGCCATGTATTCCTTCTCGCCAGCAGTATAGATGCGTTCCTGACCGGGAGCCTTGGTGGAATTGCGCAGACCGCGGCAGATATCGCCGGCAGTTTTCTTGAAGGTGTCAACGCCCATGAAGAATGCCGGGTTGATAACGAAGAAGAAGTGGCCCAGATGATACATAGCATTATTGCCGTTTTCATCCTTACCGGACAGTGCTTTCATGAAAGGACCGCCTGCCAGTGCGGAGGACAGAATCTCTACGATAGTAGTGAAGCCGTAGCCCTTGTAGCCGCCAGTTTCTTCGCCCAGACCGCCCAACGGCAGCAGAGCAACATTGCCTGCACGCATTTCCTTCAGGATGGTAGCGGATTCGGTCATAGTGCCGCCGTCCTTAGCAACTACCAGACCTGCCGGAGTATCCTTGCCCTGTCTAGCATAGAACTCAATCTTACCGTTTTGGATAATGCTGGTTGCGCAGTCAAAGTTGAACGGGAACTCCTCATCGGTAGGCATAGTAAAGGTCAGCGGGTTGGTGCCCATCATCGGCTCAACGCCGAAGGTAGGAGCAACGGAAGGTCTTGCGTTAGTACCGGAAATACCGATCATGCCTGCCTTTTCAGCCATAGTAGTCCAGTAGCCTGCAATGCCGTAGTGAGTAGAATTAAAGATGGTGCCGCCTGCCATACCATACTTGGAAGCCTTTTCAATCAGCATTTCCATCATCTTATGGGAAGCAACCATGCCCATGCCGTTGTGAGCATCCATAACTACAGTACAAGGAGTATCCTTGACAATTTCAATTTCGGTTTTCGGCAGCAGGGTGCCGTTTTTAATACGATCCAGGTAAATAGGCTTGAAGCGGTTGCAGCCGTGGCTTTCAATACCGCGTCTGTCGCTTTCCAGCAGAACGTCTGTACAAATGCGGGCATCCTCTTCGGGAACGCCGTATTTAACAAATACGTCTACCATAAAATCGTGGACTAAGTCCCAGCTTACAAAGGGTCTTGTTTCTTCCATGCTGTTTCCTCCTTGAAGAAAATTTTTTCAATTCATAATAATGTTGCTTTCGCACTACATATAGTATACCTCATTACTCCATAATTGTACAGTATTGCTTTTACGGCTACACTTCGCGTCTGTTACAAACGCTGATGTCAAAAAATCTATTTTATCCTTAGGCATACTCACCTATAAAAAAATACCGTGCAGACCTCAGCGCCATTGCTGCAGAAGCCTGTACGGTATTACACGTTTTGAAATTATCAGCTTATCCCTGCTCTGCTCCGTCCGCAGTAAAGGCAACCGGTGCCTTAGCCTCCAGCTCCTTCGTGCTGCCGTCGGCATTGTGCCACAGGGTTTTCTTATTCAGCGAGCCGTTAGTTACAAGGCCATTCGCATCAAAGCTGATGCCTGTGCCGCTCTTAAATTCAATAAAGCCGGCGCTTTCATCCTGCAGGTTGTGCTGCCAGCCGAGTGGACGCAGCTTCGTTGCCTCTGCCAATGTACCGCTTATAACCCTGCCGTTTGTATCAAAGGTCAGCAGATTATCATTTTTAAAGCGCACAAAGCCATAGCCGTTATCGCTCAGCTGCAGGATAACGTCATTATCAATCACACCGCTAAGCACAGTGCCGTCCTTGGCAAAGGTCACGGACTTGTTGCCCATGTAGCGTACATGACCGTCGGCAGGAATCACCAGACCTGGGCGATACGGATGGTAGAAGAAGCGCGGCGGGAAGAACGGCGCACTCCGCTCCACATAATAATAATTGCTCGCCAGGCTCTTCCATCCTGCAGGACGCAGATAGGTGGCACTCGCCAGCACGCCCTCGATTACCTGACCGTCATCGTTGAGCTTTACAACAGTATTCTTCTTGAACTTGATATCGTCCGCTACCGTCCAGCCCTGCGGCACCAGCTTGGTATCCTTGTCTAAGGTTATGGTTTTATCAGCAAGAGCTGTGTTGGCGCCTACAAGCACTAAGGCAGCTAATAGTAAGGCTGTAACTTTACGCATGATAATCACCTCATTTTCACTTTCTAAGCATATTATAGCATAGGTTACTAAAAGAAAATATAAAACTATTGTGAATTAAGTGTGGAGGTGAGAGGGAGATTTCTTCTATTTACTATTCACACCTGCTACGCTATAATATAATTAAATAAGCTCATTGAAAGGAGTTATGCGCCTATGTGTACCAATAAGCATTATTACTGCATGTTCAACGGCATTACAGTCACTACCAGCGACGTTATAGATGAAGAATACAAGGAATATATTTGCGTAAGATTTGAGCGCCCCAACGATAATAATGGTTTTGATTTCGCTGAAATCATTATGCCTGACAAAAAGTTTATCAAGGCTTTTGGCTTTAGTGAGGACGAGCTTTATTGGATTGAAAGCTTCGCAGCGGATAATCTTTTACTTATGTGGGAAATGGCAAAGGAGAGTAAGCAAATTGCCTAAAATATTAGCAGGTTTCTTAGGGTATGTGTTTTATTTTTGGGCTAATGAAAACATGGAGCCAATACATGTTCATGTTGCTAAAGGTACTCAAACACCTAATGCCACCAAGTTTTGGATTACCAGTGATGGAGCAGAATTAGCCAATAATAACGGAAAAATTCCGGATAATGAGCTACGCCAGATCAGAAAATATATTTTACTGAATCGCGAGCGTATCATTGCTCAATGGATCAGTGTTTTTGGCGAAGGTAAAGTAAAAAAATAAGATTAGAATTATAAGTAGTATTCCCCCTCTAAAGGCTTGGCCTGCAGAGGGGTTTTCTTTATGCCTTATGATGCACTTCATGCTTTGAAATGCAAAAACTTTATTTTTTTGAGATTTTTTGCACTAAAGTGCATAAACTTTTTATTTTGGAAAGCTTTTGCAGTTCTCAGGACAGTAAAATCATGACTTCATAAGAATATATGAAAATCCTGCATGTTACTTTGAGCATCTGCACGTGATATATTTCTCACATTTTTCTTGACTACGAGCAAATTATGTGATATTATTTCAGCATAAGTTAGAAATATATCACATCGGAGGCGTTTTGAAAATGAAGAATTTCAGATTAACACTCAAGCAAAAATATGGTTATGCCAATATTTTTTTCGGAGCCAGCTTTGTCCTTATGGCACTATTTATCAAATCCGGCAACATATATTTAAGCATGAGCAGCACATTATTAAATTTAGTAGCAGTATTAGGACTTCTGCTGACATTTTTTCTTAAATCTGACATTGATGATGAACGTGCTCTTGATAACCTTCACCGGGCTGCTTACCGTTCTTTAATGCTGACATTGAGCTTAATCAGCGCCCTTCTCTTCATTATGGTTTTAATCAATATTACCGTTGATACTGATACCATACTTAGAATTATTCTTGGCATCAGCTTAACACTTTATGGGTACTTTTTCCTACAATTTGAACGTGAATAATGAGGATGGTGCAAAATGCCTATATTAAAAACCAGAATACACGAACTGCGCAAGGAAAGAAAAATGCAGCAAAGTGACCTTGCAGAGCTTGTCGGTGTCAGGAGAGAAACCATCGGCAATCTGGAAAACGGAAAATACAATCCCTCGCTCAAGCTGGCAATGGATATCGCCAAGGTGTTTGACAAGCCGGTGGAATATATTTTTCAGTTTGAGGAAGAATAGAAGTAATTATAGTTATCATTAATAAAGAGGCCGGGTTTTGTCCCAGCCTCTTTTATATTGCATTTAGCGTTAAAGCGCATTCCACAACTTTTGGACGAACATACCCAGGTATTGTCCAATAGTTTTGCTTACTAAACTTCCCCTCCTACCAAAAATGGCTGGAGCACTCTGCCCCAGCCATAAAAGCCTATAAGTAAAGCATTCAATTCACTTCTGTCGAAGCTTGTTTACAAATATCTTCTTTTATTTCATTTTTTAACGGTACTGATGTAATGGTTAATTGCGGGAAATCATTAATCCATCTTAAAATTATAATAGCTTTATCTCCTTGCCATTGAAGTATCGTATACGAACTGTTGGCTTCTAATTGTTCCGGATATGTACTTGTAGGTGGGCCATATAATTCTGTAAAATTTCTTTGCAGCTCATGGAAATAAAACATATTCAATTTTTTATCATCTTCAGTACGAACAACAGACTGCCCTAAACATACAATTACGCTATATAATTTATCTTTATAAAAATTAGCATATAATACCTTAAAAGGCACTCCGTGTAAGCTTTGTATTTGTTCATCTAAATCAAAATAATATTCATCTAAACGTACACTATATTCATTACTTAAATCTAAATCAAGGTCATAGGCGTCTACTTCTTTTTCGTCTCCTGCGTAATATTTATCACACAGAAGCTGCGATGATTTAACTTCCTCAAACGACGAATTTAATTTAAGCCCTTGAAAACCATCCGGTTCATTTTGAAAAGCAAAACCTGTTGAACAACTAAACAGTAATAATAAGACCATCGCTAAAAAACGCATAACTTACAACCTCCTTTGTGATATGTTAATGAGTATTTTTATGAACCTTATCAGTTGATGTTATAAGATTCGCTTTGCCGGTTTAAACGACGCTACTGCATAGTTTTTCCGTTCGCGAAGCATTCTTTTATCCTTTGGTACAGTCAAAAAATACTCTCTCATTACTCCTCTATATCTATATTATACACATATCGCAATTAAAAAATCAATACTGGTCAATATATATTAGATACATAACATCTTATGATTTTATATGACTTTAATATAATATTCAATAGTGTATAAAGTGACTGTACTTTTAAAAGTATATTTCATAATTCAAAGAATATATAAGCATAAAAAAGTCCTGTTGCAGATTAAATTACTCAATCCACAACAGGACTTTTAAACTTGTCCCACATTAAATTACGCTTGTTGCACGTTAAATTACACTTTACAAGCTGTTAAGGTATAATTTAACGTGCAACAATGAATGTGAACTACTTGTAACAGCGTATAATTCAATCTGCAACAGAAAAATATAATCATGGAGAAAACTAAGATTTTAGTGTAATTTAATCTGCAACAGGAATTGCTTTACGACCGCTTTTTGAATGATTAACGCCGTTGATGCAGATTTTACTCTGCCTTTTTTTAATTTTATTATAATCACTTGTATTTTGTCAGCCTAAATCTTCAAAAAAGTAAATAAATTCCTATGCTGACATTAAGGAATAAAGTATGTACAACAAAAGTACAATCGCTATTTTTGGTATGTAACGAAATATTTTTACAAACTTTTGTTATACTCTCAGGACAAGTTTTAACGGTCAAAGCAAGCACAACAAAAAGTAGCACTGGTGATTATATTAACTCTCTCCGGGATTAATCCATAATAACCCAAAGCAAAATCAAAAGAAATATATGAAGGACCATAAATACTCCCTGCTAATACATAACCAGGAATATTTTTATCTGTTTCATATAATCCTCTAGCAATCTTAATATATTTTCCTTTCTTAACCATCCTGCCGAGTTTTGTCTTAGGATTAGAATACTCATTATATTTTTCTAGAAGCATAGCTGTAGTTTTAATCATATTTTCACCTCTTAGTATCATTATGCGATACTAAGAGGTGAAAATCAATGCAAAAATCATTTTTTTCAAAGCAAACTCAAATTAATTCTATCCGTTCAAAAGGTAACTCATTCCCCTTTTGTTGCAAGCATACGGGAAATACAAATACATCGGTAACCAACTTATATTTCGGATATTTCTATCGGTAACCAATTCTTGCAACCATCAACAACAAAGGTCTAAACGTTCTTCCATTATATAATCTATCACTGAATACATCCCCGCTAATAAAATTAAACTTCCCAGCGAAAGCCTGCAGATACTCTTAAGAAACATTTAAATTACCTGTCAGCTTCACTTAAAATAAAAGATAACTTCAGTTTCCACAAGATGAATAGGTACACAAAAAACAGGACCAACCCTATGGTTAGCCCTGCACATTTTCTTCGCTCGGTCAATTTTTATTTTACCGACGAGTCAGAACCGTCACTCGTCATCTTTAGCGAAGGTAAAAAGATTTTTTCTTTTACTTGTATTATAACTTATTTTAAAGCTAAACTCAATCCTAAAATTAATACAACTTCAAAACCAAAGCGAACAAAAAGCAACATCTACGGCTAACCAGTTTTTGCACGTTGAAAAGTATTATTCACGTAAACGATACTGGGAAAGGTAACTACATCAAGGACTTCGACACTATCAACATAGATTATTGCATCATCTTATCTCGTTTTTTCAGTACATTCTTCGCTGTTTTATCCATATATTCCATCGTTTTTTAGTTGATTTTTACAGTTTGCACACCGTATAGTATAAAAATAGCATCACGACGGGAGCAGTAACTTAACCGCCATAGCGACTCATACTGCAAATTCATGCTATTTTACTATAATAATCTCTAAAATAATCCGGTCCATTTTCCCAAAGCCCCGTTTCAAAATCATACAAATCCGTATAGGCTCTGGAGTTTATAATTCTGCTTCTAGCTTCTTGCCAAGTTATGCCTTTTTCTGCTGCCATATCCATAATAGCATCAGTCAAAATCAAATCAGCACAAAACTTTTTCAGCTCAATACTCATACTTTTTCACCTCTATGACTTCCAAACAATCAACTGCCCTTTGACTCAAAAAGCAGTATTGTTCTTTTAACCTATGTGGTAAAAGTAGCGATATCGCCATCTTTGCTGCACTTTCATCTTCATATGCACCATATAATTCATTCAAATACGCTGTAATTACAGGGTTAGTTGTATCATTGGCTATTTTCCTAATTATTATTTCACTCTTAAAAATTTCTTTAGACAACATAGCTGCTAAATGCTTAGCAAGTCTCTGCCTTCTATTTATAGAAATAAAACGCAACCATTCCTTGTTAGCTTCTTCAAATTCATATATGGGTATATACTCAGCAGAAGCATGATATTTATAGCATGTTACATATCCATAATTTTGATTCTCTGAAATCTGCTTTAATCCCTTAGCTTTTAGCAAAGATGTTTTTATAAAATTTTTAGCCTGTAATTTATCCGCTGTAAGATAAAAACCACGTCCAAAATCTTTACCTGCTGCGCACTTAGTCAAATCTATAGTTTGTACAGGAGTATAACTTCCATGATACAACATCATGCCATCAACAAGTTTCATAATGCACACCTTCAACCTTTAAAATTTCCACAATGTCTTCATAAGTGCATTCATCACTGCTTAAATGCAACATATCATACGTCTCTTCAATATATTTCCATATTCCGTATTTATCAAATAATTTATTAGCTTCAACAGGTGAAACTTTTTCTTTTTCGCAAAACAATCTAAAAACGCGAGTTTCAAAAAAAATCATTTCATTTAACATAAGCTCGCCTCCCACTCAAAACATTGTAGCTACTATCTAAAGTTTAACACAAGCGATAATCAGTGTCAAAATAAAAAGTAGCAGTTGTGCTCATAGCGAGATTTACGACTCTGCTATAGCTACCGCATCCATACCTATGCGGTAAGCGTCAAATCCACTGTGTATGAAAAAAATCAGGACCGCATAGCGGTCCTGGTATAAATCTTTATTTCAAGTATCCCCCACTTTTTTTATGTTATATTTACTTTTTTGTCATTGCCTCATATTTAGCAAATTCAGCTTTTGCAACCTGAATAGCTTTTCTATAAAGTTCTTGTTGCGGCGACATATCCGTTACGTTCACAATATGTCCGGTTTTACCAAAGGATTTCAGATTAGGACTACTAAATACCATACCATGAGAAGCAGGTCCAGTACGGTCAATCATTAGATACCCGGTATGTGGATTAACAAAAAACACATAATACGAGCCTATATGATTACCTCCAGACGCACAATAAGCGACAGGCACTAATCCCATAGTTTTATACAAATTCATAGAATATGAAGCATCGGGAGTTACTGTACCAAACTCATTAATAGTCATATCAGCTTGAACCCAACCAGTATAACCAGAAACCCCCTCATTAGCAGCTATACTAATACTTGAACTAGCATCTGCCTTATCCATAGATATACCTAACAACACTAATGCCAATAAAAAACTACATAATACTTTTTTCATTAAAATCAACTCCAGTTATTTATTATAAACTGATTTCAAAATGTTACCAATAAATATCACAAGTAATACAAGTAATCTGTTTGTCTTTGACTGCAAAATAAATACGATCTCTAGAATATGTATTACCCATATACATATAAATCATTTGCCCATTTTTCTCTCGGCAATCATCTGGTCTGCCATAACACTCCCAAAGCATTGATTCCGGCGAACCAACCTTGATTCCTGCCGGAGTAGAAATACCGTTATCCTTATCTACAAAAACACATTTAAGAAGATAATTATTAGGACGTGGTTTATCCGTAAAACGACTTTCAGCAAAATAGTATAAATGGAAAGAATCGCCATATTCTATTTGTAAATCGCCATAACTTGGTTTTGTATTATATAATCTTGGCTGACCATATATTTTCAAAGCATAATCAACATTAGAGGCTAACCTTAATCCTCCTAATGCAATTTGTTCATTATCAATTGAAGCATAACACGAAATATGAAACGAACAAACAACTAACAAAGAAAGTAAAAATTTTTTAATCATAAAATCATTCCTTTGCAGTAATCAAGCACACTTGCATTACCTTTAAATTATTCTCAAAGTTTTTCCAAGATACCTTTAAGTTCTTCAAGCTCGTCTTTAGAAAGCGTCAGCCCCTTGCCCATCTTGTCGTGCTCAGGAGACCATTCCCTGATATCGTACTTAGGCTCACGACCGTTCCAGGACACCAGATTCAGCTCCTTAGTCCAGCCTTTCGTACCGGTGCTCAAAACACCAATATGTTCAACAATTTCAAAAGATATTTCTGCTTTAGGCATATGCAAAACCTCCTATAAGGCTATTCATCTTCCTCGTCAAAACCGCTTTCGATAACATAATTATCGTATTCTTCTTCGGCAATTAAACATAATCTGTTAAAGATTTCCATAGCCAAATCAGTATGAAGCGGAATATTATCGAGTTCATCCTCATCATCCACTATATTATCAATATAACGGCCATCTTGCCACATAGCCCACAAAAACTTTTCGGGAATGCTATCCAGGTGCTTTGCAGCCATATCCTCCACCGTCTGCTCATAGCTATCCCAATAAACAGACTCGCCATTAGCAACCTGATCGCCTAAATCTACCAAAGCATTGTTATTCTGCATCCCTTCTTGCTCTCTAAGTTCATCAGCAATACGCTCAACAATGGTAGAATATAAAAAATCTGCTACTTCCGTTCTAGTTATATCGTCCATAAAGGCAGCGGAATCTTTTACCAGCATAAGCAATCGCTCCAATCATCAATCAGCTTCATTTCCAAGCGCGCTCCTACGATAAACATCAATAGGCTTACCATCAGAGTTTTTCCATTCTATCCAGCCGTCACATGACTGATTCAAGACAACGCTGCCAGCACAGCTCGGAGAACAATCCCCTAAACTAAAATCATCTAACAGAACACCATTAGCATCCATAGGCAGCTGCATGCGCAATTCCCTTGACTTATTAGAAGTACCTATATCCTCATGAATACCTAAACTGCTTCCTTTAAGCAAAGTCCAACAGCCATTAATCACCCTGACCGTTGCCTTTACCAGCTTATTATCAGACTTTTTCTTACGTGCAAAATAATAAACACCATCAGGGATTATCCCGCCCGTAATATTTTCAGTCGCAGCTTCAAAAATTTCCTGCTTAGTTTCTGATACAGGGAAAACAACGGTACCTTCAAAGGAAGACAGAAGCTGGATTACAACGTTTACGTCAATAGCAAACAGCTCAGTATCTGCTACACGGCTCTTCTCAAAAATAGTATGCAAAAGCAGCTCTTTTTCGTCATGGCCTTCCACTTCAATAGCAAAAGCTCGCTTCAGCGAAGAAACATTACGATAACCATTGCTTTCCAGGTAGTACATACGCTGAGAATAATTAGCCATTGTAGTCTTTCCGATTTTTATCAAACCGGGAACAGCTGTACTCATAATATAAATTATACCTTTGGCCATACATAAGCCTCCAATCAGTCCTGCTTACTATTCATCTTTCTTGCTGAAAAAGCTTCTGTTACCGCCGATACCAAAATATTTCTCAAAGAAAGCCTTCAGACGATCAATAATACCCATCTTCTTTTCTTCACGCTTATTATTCTTCGTGAAACGGCTCACAGGGGGCATCATACTGTCGATATCTGTACCAGTAGTCTTGATCTCGCCCTGCTGGAATGCACTTTCAAGGAAATTACGGGTAGCTTCGGGCTTCAGCTTTTCAGACTTAATAATATCTTCAAGCTCTTCCTCACGTTTATCAAAGACAAAATCATTCCAGTCTCCGATTATATCATTACCGTCACAGTCATTAACATCATCAATAAACTCTTCGATAAGCTTCTTCTTGCTGCGTAAAGACGGACTGGAATCAACAGCCTTCCTAATAGTAACAAGGAGTTCCTTATCTTTGCAGTTGCTGTCATGGTACTGTTTGACCAGCATAAGTATATAGTCGATATTAACCTCTATCTGCTTTACAAGCTCAACCTCAAAGACAACATCATCGGTAATATCGGTTTTCTCGCCTTCCGGTCCTTTAGGAGGCCAGTTTTGGCGTAAATCCTCGTAAATACTGAGGTAATCCTGCATATCGCGCTCGCTGATGCCTTCCTTACCGACAAATTCATCGAAGCAGCTAAGCAGATTGCGCATACGAAGAACTGCACCGAAAAGCATAATAAAGTTCTTTTGGTTCTTTTCGCCAATAATCTGATGCTCGGAGGCAGGATATTTTTCCTGCAGCTCAGCAATCATATCAATATAGCCGCGAACAGGCTTGCCATCATCATCTCTGCAGCCGTAATAATACTCTTTAAAGGTACGCACAAGCACAATGCTGCTCGCATCACGGTCTCCGAAAAGCGCAATAGCACTTTCCATGCGTGGCTGAAGTCTGCGGAAGCATACAATGTTGCCATAGGTCTTAATGGAGTT
>ULSN01028564.1_pt1 | contig 11412 bp, 11 predicted proteins | sample 1956771 | NCBI WGS metagenome assembly ULSN01 (sample SAMEA4835709, study PRJEB28245) | human gut metagenome | biome: gut microbiome; material: fecal sample | place: Denmark | collected 2008
TCGTTGAGTCTTCCAAAACTACAGTCGTAAAAATTTATGCAGAGCACAGCATAGATGAATATTTGCGAATGGGCCATATTCATGGCAAATTCTTTCAAGATGGTTGTCAGCAAACTTCTACCAGTTATGACGATTATATAAAATCTGCGGAACAGACAATCCGTTTGTTTGAAACCGGAGAGTTGCGGAAAATGGTTCTTTCCCGAATTCTTGTGCAGTCCTATCAGAAAGGAGACATTGACTGGGGCACAGTCGTCATTAACCTTACTCAGAAATATCCCCATGCATTTGTTTTTGCGTTCTGTTCGCCCGAAACGGGAGCATGGTTAGGGGCCTCTCCTGAGATTTTGGGCCGATATCACGATTCAGTTTTTTCAACAATGGCCCTTGCAGGAACAAAACCGACGGGTAAGGGAGTGTGGACTGAAAAAGAAGAGAAGGAACAGGACTATGTATCATCCTATATATCAAATATTATCGAACGATATGGATTTGATTATAAGATGTCGGAAAAACATACGCGATGTGCTGGGAATGTCGAACATTTGTGCAATGATTTTCTTGTCAATGTTCCTGATTTAAAGAATGCTATGGCATTGGTCAATTCGTTACATCCGACACCTGCATTGGCAGGTATTCCTAAAGAAAGTGCAATTCGACATATTCAGCAGATTGAACGACATTCAAGAACTTTCTACGGAGGATATTTGGGTCCGTTTACGACTGACGGATTCGATTTTTTTGTTAATCTGCGTTCGCTGTCTTTTTCATCCAATGACTATGTTCTGTATATTGGCGGAGGGCTAACCATAGATTCCGAACCTGAAAAAGAATGGGGAGAAACGCAACAGAAAGCGCAGACATTGCTGGACGTTATCAATGATAACCAATGAAACAAGAATGGGAATTGACAGAAGCCAGTTCCCATTCTTGTTTCATTGTATGATTCTCAAATTATGGAATCTTTGTTATTCAAATTTTAAATCATCAAAACCTTCCTGATCAAATTCGTCTTCGTTAAAGTCGTCCGAACCGTAGAAGTTTTCATCAAAATCGTCAATATCGGATGTGCCGGATGTTGATTGGGCAATTTTTGAATCAAATTCATCCAAATCCTCACTCTGTTTGGGAGCTTTTCCTTCCTTTCTTGTGCAGAGCGGTTCGGACATGTTTTTACCCGGTTCCATTTCTTTCATTTCCATATAGAAAGAACGGTTTGTAAGATAGTCAAATACGAACATCAGGCGTTGTCCTTCATCCTCGATGAGATCTGACAATCGCGTATCTTCCATCAGCCAAATGTCTTCATCGCTATCGCTGCCCATGTCTGTTAATGTCACTTCTTTTTCTTTCTGCCATTCATCGTCACAAATGATGAATGATTCCATTTGATCTTTACTATAGCCGGCAGCTTCGAGAATTGCATTGCGAAGGCTCAGGAAAGTATCGTCAGCATCAATGGCTATTTCCAATTTGAAATTGGCAACTTCGTCAGAAATTAATCGAAATTTGTATATCATATTTCTTCGTATTTATTCAAATTAATGTAATGCGAAGATAGTAATAAATGATATATTACGATGAAAAATATATATAAAAAATGCGGCAAATTTTTAGGATTTACCGCATTCGTCATATATGTCATTATTTTGAAAAAGCATTCCAACCTTGAGCCTGTAACGATATTTCATTACCGTCACGAGTTATCATGGCACATCCCAGTTCCGGTTTGGTTATGTGGCCTATAATTCGGATACTGTCGATTTGTGCAAGCTTTTCGTGGTCTGAAAGTGGGGCAGTGAAAAGCAATTCATAATCCTCGCCACCATTAAGTGCGGCTGTTACCAGGTTCATGTTTATTTCAGAAGCCATTACTGCTGTCTGATAATCAATTGGAATACGCTCCTCGTAAATTCGACAACCGGCATTGCTCTGCTTGCAGATATGCAACAGTTCCGACGACAGACCATCGGAGATATCCATCATTGACGTTGGCATAATACCGGCATCGGCCAATGCCTTAACGACATCTCTTCGCGCTTCCGGTTTCAATTGACGTTCAAGAATATATTCTTTACCTCCAAAATCGGGCTGAAAATCTTTCTGTCCGGAAGAGGCTACTTTTTCACGTTCCAATAACTGAAGGCCCATGTAGGCAGCACCCAAATCACCCGATACACAAATCAAGTCCGTATCTTTGGCTCCATTACGGTAGACTACCTTTCCTTTCTCTGCTTCACCAATGCATGTAATGCTAATGAGCAGTCCTGTTACAGATGCCGAAGTGTCACCACCAACGATGTCTACACCATAAATCTCAGCAGCAGTTCTGATTCCTTCATACAACTCCTGAATATGCTCTATCGTAAACCTTTTGGAAATGCCCAAAGAAACGGTGATTTGCTTCGGAGTCCCGTTCATGGCATATATATCCGAGAAATTTACGACAGCCGCTTTATATCCAAGATGCTTCAACGGAACATAGGTCAAATCGAAATGAATACCTTCCAGCAGCAAGTCGGTGGTGACCAGTACCTGTTTGTCTGCATAGTCAAGCACAGCAGCATCGTCACCCACGCCTTTGACAGTCGAAGGATTGACCAGTTTAATTTGTTCGGTAAGTTTGTTTATCAGCCCAAATTCGCCGAGAGTCGCTATTTCTGTTTGTGTTTCTGACATTCTGAAAATTGGAATTATGCTTTAAATTCGTTGATAAGGCCCTTCATGATGGCCGTCATCTTCGGCTGGGCTTCAGCTGCTGCCTTTTGAACCTCCTCATGGGAAACTTTTTCAGGTTCAACACCTTCCAGACCACCCATGTCAGTAATAACTGAAATGGCGAAGACTTCCATCCCGCTGTGACGCGCTACAATAACTTCGGGCACGGTACTCATGCCGACAGCATCACCACCGATACGACGGAAATAGCGATATTCAGCCGGAGTTTCAAAAGTCGGGCCCTGCGTGCCTACATACACACCTTGCTGAACTTTAATATTGTTGGCAGCTGCAACCTTTAATGCGTCAGCTATCAAACGATGTGAATAAGGTTCGCTCATGTCCGGGAAACGTGGACCCAGTTCGTTGTAATTCTTTCCACGAAGAGGATGTTCCGGGAAAAGATTGATGTGGTCATTGATAATCATGATGTCACCGATCTTGAAGTCCGGATTCATACCGCCGGCAGCGTTAGAAACAAACAGCGTGTTGATTCCCAATGCCTTCATTACTCTTACCGGGAAAGTAACCTGTTGCATGGAATATCCTTCATAGAAATGGAAACGTCCCTGCATGGCCATTACCCGCTTGTTGCCAAGTGTTCCGAATATCAATTTGCCGCTATGGCCTTCTACTGTCGAAATCGGGAAATTAGGGATGGCACTGTACTCAAGTACGTCCGTAATTTCAATATGATTTACCAACTCTCCCAAACCAGTGCCAAGAATAATGGCAGTTGTCGGAATGTCGTTTACTTTTGATCTGATAAAATCAGCTGTTTCTTTAATCTTCTCCAACATAATTGTATTTTTTAGTTTTAGTTTTTGTCCGGACTATTAATAGCTTTTACCAACGCTTCGTTGAAATCCACAGATTCATACTGCAGGAATTCGACGCTGACAGGCTGATAGAATATATGCTTTTTCAATTCATAAGGAAAGTAGGGATTGTTTGCAATCCTCACGGCATCCTTTTCTGTTGTCATCAATATTTTATAACGTCCTTTTAACGAACGGAATGTAGCGGCAATGTCATCAATGTCCGTTCGCGTGAAATAGTGATGGTCGGGGTAGTGCATCACTTTTATCTGCGCTTTAAATTCCTTCAAGTATTTCACCAATGGCCGTGGATTGGCTATTCCTGTTACCGCAAGTATAATATCCTGTGATGTGAAAATATCAAGATAGGGGATATACGTCGATTCTTCAGGAAAAACGGGGACAAGACTGCCGTAATTGAATTTGCTGAAGAACAGACCCTGGTAAGGGAATAAATCCAATTCCTTCTTATACAATCTGAATTGCACCGGCTTGACATCTTCGGGACATTTGGTCACGATGACAATATCCGCACGCGCTCTGACTGCCTGAATACTTTCACGCAATCTTCCCAATGGCAACAATTTGTCCTTAAACAGCGGACGGCTATATTCCGTCAGTACTATCGACACTTTAGGCTTCACGAATCGGTGCTGGAAAGCGTCATCCAGAAGAATCAAATTTATTTCAGGGTCAATGCGTTGAAGTTCCTGTATACCAAAAACTCGTTTCTCGCATACGGCAACTCTAATCTTATTGCCAAATTTTTGATAAATCTGATAGGGTTCGTCACCAATGTCATAAGGAGTGCTTTTTGCCGATGCTAAAATGAAACCGGAGGTTTTACGTTTATAGCCACGGCTTAATACCGCAATCTTGTACTTGGCCTGCAATAATTGAATTATGTATTCAGTATGAGGTGTTTTTCCTGTTCCTCCCACTGATATATTGCCAATGCAGACCACGGGAATATTAAACGATACCGAACGCAAAATATTGAAATCGAACAATTTATTACGCACAAACGTAACTGCCCCATATAAATATGACAATGGGGTAAAAATGGCAGTTCTTATTTTACGAGCCGTATCTGTCACGTTTCCTTTTAATTAATATATGTTGTTTCCATTCTGCATTGTAAACGGTCGCGATCCAGCAACGTGCGAATCTCTTCCATATACTCGTACAGCATTCCAAACTCTTTCTTCATCTGTGTTTTATATGAAGATTCATACAAAACAGAATAGAGCAGATTCATGAAGTCGTTCTTTTGTTTAGGATAAACTTCCTTCATGTAATCATTTTGAACATCGGCAGCAGTTGCAACCCATTCGACAGCAGAATCGACATTCCCGAATTCATCAATCAAACCAATGCGCAACGCGTCGGAAGCATCCCATACGCGTCCTTCTGCAATGGATTTCAACGAATCCAAATCCACTTTACGACCGTCAGCACATCGCTTCGTGAAGAGTTCATAACCTCGGTTTACATTAAGCTGCATGGCGTTGCGTTGTGCTGGTGTCATCGGTTTGTATACGGAGAAATTCGATTCTTTGTTTGTTGTAACCATATCAACTGTCAAACCTAATTTGTCTGTCATCAAACCTTCGAACGACGGAACCATTCCATATATACCAATGGAACCGGTCAACGTGGTAGGTTCAGCAAAAATACGGTCGGCACCACATGAGATGTAATATCCTCCCGATGCGGCCAAATCGCCCATGGATACGGCAAATGGCTTGCCTGCTTTCTTGAAAGTTTCCAATGCTTCCCAAATTTGTTCCGATGCATAGGCACTACCACCCGGTGAGTTCACGCGGAGCACAAGTCCTTTTATATCGTCGTCTTTGGCCAAATCCAAGATTTCCGGCACTATGTCTGCCGAACTGATATCTTGATCGCTGCCGTTAACATTGATTTCGCCACATGCATAAAGTACGGCAATTTTATTGGCCGACTTCTTTGGTTGTTTCAATGTCGTGCAATATTGCTGTATGCTGATCATCGACAATTCGTCAGTTTCACTGAGACCACAAGCCGCTTTCAATTTGTCGTCAAACTCATGAGCATAACAAAGACCGTCAATGAAATGTTCATCTACTGTCACTTGCGGATCTTTGAAGGTATTCAAACTGTCTGCGTAATTGTCAACAGCAGTTGCCGACAATTGTCGTGCTACTGACATTTGTTTTTTTATGTATCCCCAAATGTTGTTGATGTAAGTCTGTGTTTGCAAGCGGCTGGCATCGCTCATCGACGTTAGCATAAACGGTTCAACCGCACTTTTGTATGTTCCGACACGGATGATTTGCATTTCAACGCCCAACTTGTCCAAAAGCCCCTTAAAGAACATTGTTCCGCTTGAAAGGCCATGAATGTCAAGCATACCCACGGGATTCATGTAAATGCTGTCGGCTACAGACGATATGTAATAATCGTTTTGGGCTATCATATCTCCGTAAGCATAAATCCATTTACCCGAATCCTTTTTGAATTTTACAAGTGCATCACGGATGGCTGTTGACGTAGCCAATCCGGATGACGCGGCATTACAACGGATATATATGCCCGTGATTTTAGAATCTGTTGCCGCATTATCAATTGCCCTAAGTATATCATACAGATTCAACGGGGTTTCAGAGTCATTGACATAATCTTGCCACGTAATGGAGTAGGGACGCTCTGTGATAGTTCCCTTCAAATTAAGAACCAGAACCGAATTGTTGGACACAGAAACGGTGCTGGTATTAATGGCCGAGAATGACATGGATGTGAGCATTATCATGCCACATACGAATATCACGACGCCTATAATTAGAAACGCAACCCATGTGCCGACAAAAGCGGCCAGGAATGTTGACATGAATTTTTTCATAGCAATGATGAATTAATCAAATTTTTTACGATGGAACACGAAATTGCGTCCCAGATATTTCTCTCTCACAATAGGGTTTTCGGCCAATTCTTCCGAAGTACCCTGAAACAAGATTTTTCCCTCAAACAACAAGTAGGCACGATCCGTAATGCTCAATGTTTCAGGTGCGTTATGGTCTGTAATCAGAATGCCGATATTCTTTTCCTTCAATTTGTAGACGATGTATTGGATGTCCTCCACAGCAATCGGGTCAACACCGGCAAATGGTTCGTCGAGCATAATGAATTTTGGATTGATGGCCAGGCATCTTGCTATTTCTGTACGTCGGCGTTCACCTCCTGACAATTGGTCGCCTAAATTTTTTCGCACCTTCTGCAAACGGAATTCAGCAATCAGGCTTTCCAGTTTCTCCGCCTGATATTCTTTACTGGTATTTGTCATTTCCAATACCGCACGGATATTGTTTTCGACACTGAGTTTTCGAAAAACGGAAGGTTCCTGTGCCAAATATCCGATACCGTTCTGCGCTCTCTTATATATCGGAAACTTAGTGATATTGAGGTCATTCAAATAAATCTGACCCTCATAGGGAGTAATAAGGCCCGTTGTCATATAGAACGTAGTCGTTTTTCCGGCACCATTAGGTCCAAGCAGACCGACAATCTCTCCTTGTGTGACGTCGATCGACACATGATTGACGACAGTTCTCTGACGATATTTTTTTACCAAATTTTCCGTACGCAAAACCATCTTTCCGTTGGCAGCCTGAGCTTGAGGCAGGGGTTCATTTGCCGGAGCGACGGCATTTTGTTTTCCGGAAGATTTTACAAATAAGTTAGTTATGGGGTTGAATATACTCATTTCTCTTTATTTCTTCGTATTGATTCGCCCTTCGATATATTCCTTCAACAGTTTAATGGCAACTGTGTTGTTGCCTCCTTGCGGAATAATCAAATCAGCAAATTTTTTAGCTGGCTCGATATATTTGTTGTGCATTGGTTTCAAAACACGTTCGTATCGTTCTACCACCAATTCCGGAGTGCGGCCTCTTTCGATACAGTCGCGATTGATTACCCGTATCAAGCGATCGTCGGCGTCAGCGTCCACAAAGACCTTGATGTCCATCATGTCGCGAAGACGTTTATCGCTAAACACCAGAATACCTTCTACCAGAACAACATCCCGTGGTTGCATGGGTACGGTTTCCGGTTGGCGGGTGCATGTAAGATAAGAGTATGTAGGAACTTCAATACTTTTGCCGTCCTTTAAATCCTGTAATTGTTGGATAAGCAATTCCCAGTCGAAAGCGGCAGGCTCGTCAAAATTGATTTTTTGTCTTTCTTCTAAAGGAATATGGCTTGAATCCTTATAATAGGAATCTTGAGGAAGTACACTAACTTCACCAGCTGGCAGTGCTTCCACAATTTTTTTTACGACAGTCGTTTTGCCGGAACCCGTTCCTCCGGCGATTCCGATGATAATCATAGAACGCAAATTTATAAACTATGTTACAAATATAATATACTTTAGTGAATTGGTTGCCACATTTTGCGTTTTTCTTTCATCCCATGCCTTAAATAGGGGGAGTCTGCTCGATGAAAAATGATGTTAAAGTTTATATGTCAGTTTCAATTGGCAGCTTAATTGGTGGCTGGTTATGAAATATGAACTCATGCCAACAGTCGTCCCACCGTAATCAAAATATTTATAGGTACCATATTCGGTAATTCTGTGATACCAGTCAATACCTGCGCCAACATACAGATTTTTCCATAGTCTATAGTTTATTTGGCCTTCCAAATGGTTGAATTTACCAATGGAATTGTCGCCTTGCACATTGACGGGTTTCCCTTCCGGAGTTAACGACCAGTCATCTGACGAATCCCAACTACTGCATGTATAGAATTTGTAAAATTGATTTCTCAATGAGACTAATAATTTGTCATTAAATGAATAGTCAATCCCCAATTTTATTGCAAATCCAGATGCCCAATTATAATTACGATGGTAATAACGATAATAGTCACTTAAAATACCGCCTAAAATTACCCCATTGGCATGGACAAACGCTGTAAGTGTATTTTTGTCAGTCGGAGCGTAACGAAACAAGGCTCCACCTCCGACAGAGGCCGGAGTCCCAAGTTTGTAAGGCACTGCACACGGTTTAAAATCGCCTGATACATAGTTGGTGCTGATTGTGTCGGAATCAAAAAAATCGAAATGTTGATAGAGGCCTACAGACAAGTTGATTTTTGATGTATTCAACATTTCTTTGGAAAGTAGCCGGCCGATGATTTCAATTCGGTTAAGCACGGGTTGTGTTTCCAGAAGGTTTAGATCCATTTGAAATGTGAAATAATCGTATGGTCTATTGGATGACACAAAACGGTCGCCATATTCAAAATCCAGACGGGCAGTTGCTCCCATTTTTACCATATTTCTGTCGTCGTGGAATGTAAGCATGCGTGTTCCTACGGAAAATTTCAGACTATAATCCGGTTTGCCAAAATCTCGTCCGGGAACTGATTGCTTTTTCCAGGCTTGTCCGGTCACAATACGTGTAAAGCCTCGCATCGGGGAAATGACGAAAGCGGCCAACTCACGTCCAAACCGTTCGCCACCTGACGTTCGGTCGTCCAACAACATGTCGGAGGTACGATAAAAAACTTCTCCAAGTGCTGCACCGCCAATCGGGGTTGCGATAATATCGTTAGTTGACGGATATTCCTTTTCCATAAACATTTCCCACATGGCGCTTCCTCCAATAGCAAACAATTCCGACTGCCAGAAATTGAATCCGTTGGAACGTCCGGCATTGAAATATAATGAACCATTGTATGGATGAGCAAACAAATTGGTATTCAGATGGTCATTATCCCATTCGAAACCATTTTTGAAATTTGCTTTTATGGTTTCCCAGGAAATATAGGCATAGTGTCCTTTAAGCGCAAATCTGTCGAAAGCCCACAATCCGATATTTAAACCGACAACTTCACCGGTAGCTCTCCAATATGATTTTTTTCTTGGGGTAGAGATATCCGATAATGTTAAACTATCCCGAGATTGAATGGATAAAGTGTCAGTGGCTTGGGCTTGCATGTTTATTGCCAGAAAGCAGCAAAATACCATGATAAAAACCTGTCGCTTCATAAAAATGGCATATTTTCGAAATGAGCACAAAATTACGAATATTAATTCGAATATATATATTTTATGAGTTGAAAAAGTTATTTAGCCATGTCACTTGTCCATTTTCTTGTTTAAATGATATATTGGTAGGATGAGTGTGGCATATATAGGCTGAATTTATTAATTTTGTAGCCGAATTTTATAAAAGCTAACTATGTTTATAACATCCTGCTTGCAAACGTTTGGAGAATACGCCTTGTTTATGCGTCGTGTTTTGACACGTCCCGACAGGTTGAAAGAATCATTGAAACGTTATGTGATTGAAATTTCGAAATTAGGCATTGATTCCATCCCATTGGTTATTGTGATATCATTGTTTATTGGTGCGGTGATTGCCATTCAGATGCAGATTAACTTTGAAAACCCGCTATTGCCCTTATACACAATCGGTTTGGCAACGCGTGACGTTCTTCTGCTGGAATTTTCATCGTCCATTCTCTGCTTGATCCTTGCCGGAAAGGTCGGTTCCAATATCGCATCTGAAATCGGAACAATGCGCGTGACAGAACAGATTGATGCCCTTGAAATCATGGGAGTCAATTCTTGCAATTTTTTGGTGTTGCCTAAAATTATGGCATTATTGACTTTTATACCCGTATTGGCAATTTTCAGCATGTGTTCCGGGTTGTTCGGAGGTTATCTAGTCGCAAAATTCACCAATATATTGTCGGTGTCACAATATATTTACGGTATTCAGTCATATTTCATTGAATGGTATGTATGGTATGCCATTATCAAGTCCCTGTTCTTTTCCGTTATTATAACGAGTGTAGCTTCATTCTACGGCTATAACGTAAAGGGAGGAGCATTGGAAGTAGGTAAGGCAAGTACGAATTCTGTAGTGGCAAGCAGTATCCTGATTCTGCTGCTTGACGTGTTATTGACAAAAATTCTGTTGCAATGATAGAAGTAAAGCATGTAACCAAGTCGTTTGAAGACAAAACGGTATTATTCGACATAAGCACTAAATTTTACGAGGGGAAAACCAATCTGATTATTGGGCAGAGCGGTTCCGGAAAAACGGTTCTCGTCAAGAGCATTATCGGCCTTGTCACGCCGGAGAAAGGGGAAATCCTGTATGACGGACGTGACTTGATGAAAATGAATACCGCGAAAAGAAAGACCTTGCGTAAGGAAATCGGAATGTTGTTCCAGGGTTCTGCACTGTTTGACAGCGAAACCGTATTGGGCAATGTCATGTTTCCTTTGAAGATGTTTGAACGCATGACTTATGCTGAAATGAAGGATCGTGCTGAATTCTGTCTGGAACGTGTAAATTTGAAAGGCGCGAACGACAAATACCCTGCTGAAATCAGTGGCGGTATGCAAAAGCGTGTGGCCATTGCCCGTGCCATCGCGTTGAATCCGCGCTATTTGTTCTGCGATGAGCCGAACTCCGGATTGGACCCAAGAACATCCATTCTCATTGACGAACTGTTGTGGGATATCACTCACGAATACAACATTACGACCATTATCAACACCCACGACATGAACTCCGTGTTGGGCATCGGTGAAAATATTGTATTTATCAATAAAGGGCATAACGGATGGGAAGGAAACAAGGATACTATTTTCCACTCTGACAACGAAGCCTTGAATGATTTCGTCTTTGCAACTGACTTGTTCAAGAAAGTCAAGCAAGCTGCTTTGATGATGGAAAAATAACGTACTTATTACCACATAAATAAAGCGGGATTCGATATGGATAATGTTTCCATGTGAATCCCGCTTTTTGTCTGATAAACAAAAAGGAGGCCGTGAAGGAGGGCACTGAAAAAGTAATCACAATTCAGTCCACTCTGC
>ULSN01012759.1_pt1 | contig 11274 bp, 9 predicted proteins | sample 1956771 | NCBI WGS metagenome assembly ULSN01 (sample SAMEA4835709, study PRJEB28245) | human gut metagenome | biome: gut microbiome; material: fecal sample | place: Denmark | collected 2008
GGAATCGGCCGCTCAAAATTAGCAAGATATTCCGAACGATCCAACTCCCCGGCATCCCGGACTTCCCGCAGCGCTCCGGATTCACTCCGGAGACCCGGGACGCCGGAGTGCGGCGGATTGCCCTGCGTCGGGACGCCGGAAGCGTTTCAGGCCGCACTACCCTGCCGCAGATTCCGACCTGCACGGGAACCGCCTTCCCGCAACTCCGGCAGGAAACGAGACGAAAGCCGGAGGCCGTCCGAATTTCCGGACCGTTATACAATGCGCATCCGGCGCCGGAGTGCGGGCGCCGGGCGAAGGGATAAAAAAACCGACGGAAATATTTGCAGTTTTCGGGAAATGTGGTATCTTTGCACTCGCAATACCGAAAAACGGTGCGTTAGTTCAGCCGGTTAGAATACGTGCCTGTCACGCACGGGGTCAGGGGTTCGAGTCCCCTACGCACCGCAAGATATCAAAGCAAAAAGCCTTGTAAAAAAATATTTACAAGGCTTTTTGCTTTTTCCGGAAGTGCAGGAAAATGCAGTTCGGAGCATGTTGCATGTGGCCTATTCGGTGTACTTTTTACGGCGCCGAAAAAGTACTCCGAATTAGAGTTCACTTCATTGATTTGCAGCGTATTTCATCTTGACAATGAGGACTTGTGGAATTAAATTTGCAACCTCAAAAAATGCGATGTATGGAAAAACCAACATTCGGCATGACGTTCTACATTCGTAGGACGAAACTCGACAAGACAGGAAAGGCTCCGGTTTTTTTGCGTATCACAATGAACGGTCTGCGTGCCGATACGAGTATCAAGTATCACATATCCCCACAACTTTGGAATACAGCCAAGGGCCGTGCCCTCGAAAACAACCGCGAAGGCAAGAGTATGCTCGAAGCCGTCGGTTTCAATATCATGCAGGTGCGTCGTCAACTGGAATCCGAAGGAGTAGCTGTTTCGGCCCAAAGCATACTGTCCCGTTATCTTGGGAAAGACGCACCCCAACGCCAATCGATTTTGCTCCGACTACGGTTCAGCGGTATGAAAGTCTTTTCCGGATTACGGCGGAGTTTCTTCGGGCCAAATACGGACAAGATGATTTTTATTTGGATGACCTGCCGGAGCAGTTGATCGAAGATTACGAGTTCTATATGAAAACCGACCGCAGGTGCGCTCATAATAAGGATATTATTGAAAAATAATAATATACGAGTTATTCCGGGGTTCATGAAAATTCACTATCTTTATGGCAAACCAACCCCGCCTGCCTTATGCTCCGCCATTTCGTTTGGACCGTATCCGTTCTGTTCCCGCTGCTCTCTTCCGCCCAGTCGAATTCCGCACTGCCATCCGCAGACAGCATGGCAGTCCGTTTGCGTCGCCAGCTTGCGCTCTATCCTCAAGAGAAGATCTACCTGCATACGGACAAACCCTACTACATGGCCGGGGACACGATCCGTTTCCGTGCACATGTGGTCGATGCCGCAAGCCATGCTCCTGTCCATGCGAGCCGTTATGTCTATGTGGATTTCCACCACGTGGACAAGCCTCCGGTGGGCCAGGAGGCTCCGGCACCGCAGCGCTTCCGCATCCTCGAACGAAACGGGGTATATGCAGGCTATATTCCCCTTCCGATGACCTTCGAAAGCGGAAACTACGAAATCACGTGCTATACGCATTTCATGCGCAATACCGGCAATGCCTCGTTCTACCGCCAGTCGGTCTACGTCTCGGACTACGGGAGGCGCTACGAATACAGGAGCCGCAACCGCGATGCGTCATCCGATTACGACGTTTCGTTCCATCCCGAAGGGGGCTATCTCACGACGGGCGTCCCGTGCACGGTAGGTTTCAAGGCACTGCGTGAGGACGGGACGTCGGTAGGCGTGACGGGAGAAATCGTCGATGACGGAGGAAATACCGTCGCACGCTTCGCAAGTCTGCATGCCGGCATGGGCAAGTTTCTGTTCACACCCGACGCCGCACAGCGCTATTACGCCGAATGCCGCACGTCGGACGGCATGCGCCGCCGGTTCCGCCTGCCGGACGTGCAATCCCGGGTCTGCATGCTCCGGGTTTTCCCGACTTCGGAGCGGTTCACGGTGCAGGCCTCCGCGACGCCCGGCTACGACCCGGGTGTACTGCATCTGCTGATCCACTGCCGCGGAGAACTTTGTTACTACGGCACGCTGAATCCCCGGACGCACAAGGCGTCGTTCCGCTGGAGGGACTTCCCGCAGGGAGTGTTGCAGATACTGCTGCTCGACAACCGGTTGCAGACATTGAGCGAACGGCTGCTGTTCCATTACGATCCCCGCGGAGAGGCCACGGTCCGGGTACAGCCCGACCGGAAGGAGTACGGACGCCGGGAAAAGGTGAGGCTGGAACTCGACTTTCACGATGCGGAGGGGCGGCCTCTCGAAGGAAATGTCTCCGTGTCGGTGACCGACGACAGGATCGTGGCCCCGGACATCATGCACCGTGACATTCGCACGCAACTGTTGCTCGAATCCGAACTGAAGGGATACATCGAGGAGCCCGACTACTACTTCGGGGAGAGAACGGCAGAGAGAATGGCCGCAGCCGATGCCCTGATGCTCACGCAGGGATGGAGACGCTACGACATTCCGCAGGTCGTGCGGGGCCTGTATGAGGAGCCTGCGATTCCTCTCGAAATCGGGCAGGAGATTACGGGAAGGATCGAGAAAACGGGGATTTTCCGCAAACGGAATTTCAAAGGATATACGGTATCGGCTCTCGTGCCTCGATTCGGGCGATTCTTCCGCACGGACGTCGACCACGAGGGGCGCTTCGCACTCAACGGATTCGACTTCCCCGACAGCACGCACTTCGTGCTCCGGGCCGAAGGCCCCGGAGGAAAGACGGACGTGCTGCTGCTCGTAGACGGGCCCGCATACCCCGCAGCCGACGAACCCCGGCCCCTGTACGACAGATCCCGGGAGATGAAACGCTACGACCGGAACGTCGCCGCATTCACAGACAGCCTCAAACATATACTTATCGAAGAGATCGTGGTGGCCGCTTCGCAGGAATCGCTGAAACCCATCGAAAATCCGTACCAAGTCCTCGCCAGAAAATCCGTGGATTACAGGGAGATCGAAAAAGGATACTATGCCGACCTGAAGGAGCTCCTCATGAGACAGCATGGCGTACATATCAGAAATAACGAAGTTTACGCCTACGGCAATCCGGCCAGATATATGATCGACGGAACGTTTTGGATGCCTTTCGGCGAAAAAGTGCCGTTCGTTCCGGTCGAAATGATAAAACGGGTCGATATTATTCCGGCGGTGAATACGACTTTGTTCGGTATCAACAGGATGAATCGCAGCTTACCCAAGAGAATTCAGATAAACAGTTGGTCGGTCATCGCAATCACGACTAAGGACGGGTCGGAACTGTTGCGGAGCGGATATCGGGACCCGGACCAACAGTACATGCAGGTCGTTCGACCTCAAGGTTATCAAACGCCTGCTGAATTCTATTCCCCAAAATACGAGACGGCAAGACAGAGAAATGCTCCCGAGCGGGATTTGAGAACCACGCTGTATTGGAACTCAGCACTTGAGATCTCTCCCGAGGGCAGGGCCGAAATCGAGTTTTACACGGCGGACGAACCCGCAGATTACTCCATCCGCATCGAGGGCATTCTGCATAATGAAAAATATTCGATCCTTCACCGGACGATAAAACTGGAGTAAAACAAATATTCAACATGCTTAAAACCAACACCTATGAGAAAACTAAAACTGAAAAAAGAAATCATCGTCTCTTTGGGCAATATCCAAAAGGCAGGAGGAGGCGACACAAATATTACAATACCAACTTGGGAAACCCTCGATGAAGAATGTATAACGGCGGCTGGTACTCAAGAAACCGATTGCGCTTGTCTTACACTGGCAGGCTGCCAGCAACCTCAATCCGTTCAATGCCCGTCCGAACCCATCTCCGGAGGTTGCGCTTCGCAAGCTTGCGGCGTAACCGGACATTGTTCATTTTCTTGTGCTACTGTCGAATATACTCAATGCGAGTAGTGCCTTCTCCAGTTATTAGTACAAGTGATTGGGTTATAAAACACCCGTCCGGTGAAGGCCGGGGTGTTGTAGGTAATAGAAAGAGTAGAAAAGAGTAAATACCTTGTTTACAAGTATTTAACACTCTATTCTGCAAGTGCACCGAGTGATAAAATTGCAAATTCGGGCAGGTTTGACGGTGAGTTGTGTTACTTATCCGTTACCTGCCCGAAATGCTTTGGTTTGCATTAAATCATTTGTTTTCAGTCTATTGCATTGAATTTCCGCATAACAAATAACTTGACTTAACGTTTAACAAATCCACAAAGTTCAAGTTATCATGCAACGCAGCACTTTCAAAGTCCTTTTCTACGTGAAAAGGCAGTCCGAGAAATCGGGTCAGGTTCCCGTTATGGGCCGTATTACCATCAACGGTACGATGTCGCAGTTCAGCTGCAAACTCACCGTCCGTTCTACTCTTTGGGATGCCAAGGCGAACAAGGCTTCCGGTAAGAGCCTCGAAGCTCAGCGTCTCAATGAAAAACTGGAAAATATCAAGACCAATATCGGCAAGCAGTACCAGCGTCTCTGCGACCGGGATTCGTACGTTACGGCCGAAAAGGTCCGCAACGCCTTCCTGGGTATGGGTGACGACTGCCGCCTGCTGTTGCAGACCTTCGACGAATACCTTGCGGGGTTCCTCAAACGTGTCGGCAAGGATCGCGCTTATTCCATCTATGAGGATTACTGCCTGCGACGCAGGCGTCTTGCCGCTTTCCTCGAATACGAATACCATGTCAAGGACATTGCGTTCAAAGAGCTGAAACGGGATTTCATCGAAAAATTCGTCGTTTACCTCTCCACGGTAAAAGGTCTTGCTTCCAGAACGATCAGCACCGGGGTCAAGAAATTGCGTCTGATGACCTATACGGCGTATAAAAACGGCTGAATTGCCGCCGATTCTTTCACAGGGTTCTATGTCAGGTTGGAGTACTTGGAACGTCGCTATCTGTCCGCTTCGGAATTGCAGGCTGTCATAGACGTCGAACTGCCCAATTACTGGACAGGCATTAACCGGAATGCCTTTGTCTTCTGTGCCTTCACAGGCCTGAGCCATGCGGACGTGGTGAAACTTACCCATGCGGACATCCATACAGACGACAACTGGGATCGTTGGATCATCGACAAACGGCAAAAGACGGGTACGCAGTTCCGGGTCAAACTTCTTCCCGTCGCTGAAATGCTCTACAACCGTTATAAGGATACATACCGCATAGGCGAGAAGGTTTTTCCGCTTAAAGGCACTTATAAAACGCTGAATATGTCGTTACATCATGTTGCCAAACATGCCGGTCTGTCGTTCAATCCAACAATGCACATGGCGCGGCATACTTTCGCCACAACGGTTATGCTCACGCAGGGCGTACCTCTGGAAACCGTCAGCAAGATGCTGGGACATAAACGGATCACCACGACTCAAATCTACGCCAAAATCACCAATGACAAGATCAGACGGGATATGGCGGCATTGAGCGAGAAACTCAACAGCGTCTTCAAGGTCGCACAGTAACCCGGTAGTTAAATTTATGTAATTTTCCGCCGGCAGAAAATTAAATACCGGAGATGAAAATACGCAAGGCCATGCAAACTGTCCGAGGGCGAGCTATTTCCCTCCCCGACGTTTTGCTGGTCGCTACCGTCGGAATAGGCGGCATTCTGCGGCTCGGACACTACCCAACGGGCTATTGACTCTACGACACGCATATCAGCACCCCAAAGTAATCGGTTATCGCATTATCTGTTCAAAACGGTCGTCTGCTATTCTTCTTCTCGTGGAGATAATTCAGCTCGTCGCTGTAAATGTCCATGACGAACCGCAGCATATTGTCGACCAAGGCCGTAAGCCTTGTACTCTCATTCCCTAACAGGTGGAGGATTGCCGACACTTTGCGTTTGGTTTGGGCGCTGACGTAGATCGCAGAGCGGTTACGGCAATCCACCGGCGCGAAGAACGTGCGTTCGAAATCCGGCAACGTAATCTTTTTTCGCTAGAATCCGGAAGGCTCCTTTACGGAACTCATTTGGGGATCGACGTCTGTTTTTCAGCAGTCGATACCGATACTCCGGGCGCGGTGTCCGATATGTTTTCTTGCGGAGCGTCGGTATTTTCCTCCTTCGGGTCGGGAATCCTGCGGACGACTTTCGAATCCAAAGGAGCTTGTCCGGCGATCATTTGACGCATCAGTTCTTCGTCGACTTCGATACGGGGACGCTTCGAAGGATTGGGTGCGAGTTTGTCTTTTTCTTTTAATGAATCCATGGTACAACATTTTTAAGATTGAATGTTCGTTTTGCAGTCGTAAAGCATGTGGTTTGGTTTTATGTTTTGAACCATTCAAAATACCGTTTTCTATTTCATGCGATTTATATCGGAATAATGAACGGAATAAGAAAACCTGCCTTTCATGCTGCAAGATACAATCGACTGAAATACCTCGGTTCCGATGTTCGCTCCAGTCCGCTTCAGTCCGCACGGAGAGCTTTTTTTGGTTCCGAAACGGTTGTAATATTGCACCGGGAGCAGACCCGATCCCGGAAGCCGTAACGGAGGATTTTCGAAACTTCGGTCAGAGATTCTCCGGCGCGGATTTTTGTTGTCGCCAGACAACAGCGAGCTGTACCTTTGTCCGACAAATTGGCATTTGTCCGACAAAGGTGCTCGCTCTGCGAGGCCGGGCGTTCTCCCGAGTCGAACGCCTTTTTAACCGATACCATGGATAACAACCGAAAACTGACAGACATAACCGACAGGAAGCCCCGAACGCCGAGTTATAAATACTCTTTCCGGCTCAATGAAGAGCAAAATATCCGCTTCAACGAACTGCTCTGCAAGGCTGGATCGGAGTATAACCGCAGTCATTTTATAATCAAACGCATTGTCGCCGAAGAGTTCGTAGTCGTCAGACGCGACCCTTCGAAAGTGCAGTTCGTCGCCCAGCTGAACGATTTTTACTTCCAGTTTCAAAAGCTCGGGAACAACTATAACCAGATTGTAAAAGCCATCAACGCGCACTTTTCCAACGTTGCTATCCCGCATCAGATCGCTATGCTGGAGCAGCGAACCCGCGAGCTGAAAGCCCTCAGTATCGAGATTCTGAACCTTGCCAAACGAGCTGCGGAGTGGTTGCGAATATAAGATCGGGCTCCTCGCCCGGAGGGGCTTTGCGCTATAACAAAGAGAAAGTGGATAAGGATGAAGCCGAGGTGCTCTTCTGGCAGAAGATACTGGAGCCATACGATAAATGCGGAAGCCTTGATATTGACGCCTGCATGGAGAGCTTCATACCGTATCTCGAAACCAACCGCAGGACTACGAACACGGTCTTCCATGCCTCGCTGAACCCTTCACCGGAGGACAGGCTGACAGACGAACAGCTCCGGGACATCGCCCAGGAATACATGGAACTATGGGTTATGGCAACCAGCCCTACATTGTCTTTAAACATTAAGGACATCTCGCGCGAGCATCTCCATATCGTGTCGCTGCGGGTCGACGAGCGGGGGGGGGGGGAAAATCAACGATTCGCATGAATACGACCACTCCATGTCCGTATTGCGGGAATTAGAACGAAAATACGATCTGCATCCGAGTATCAAGGGCGAGGAGTTGGCCTATAATGTGGGATTGCATAGGGCAAACTACAGGGAAGGCAATGTCAAACAGCAGATATCGTCCGTCGTGCGGTCGTGCCTGCGCAATTACAAATGCTCGTCCTACGGGGAGTTCCGCACCCTGCTGGAACGCTTCAACGTCTCGGTCGAAAGGCATACGGGAACCATCGACGGCAGAAATTACGCGGGTATTGTCTACGGCGCTCTGACCGACGACGGCTATGGAACAGGCCCCCCCTTCAAGTCGAGTAAAATAGGAAAAGATGTCGGTTATGATGCCCTTCAAAAGTATTACGGGAAGTCGAAGGCCGTATTAAAGGAAGAAGGCGCGCTCGACCGCCTGCGACAGACAGTCCGCGATGCCATGAGCCCCCGTAACACACGGGACGAATTCCGGCAGCTGTTGAAGGCTGACGGTATCGACACGATATTCCGTATCAACCCTGTGGGCAGAATCTACGGTGTAACGTTCATCGACCACGAAGCCGGCATCGTCGCCGACGGGTCGGTGCTGGGAAAGGTGTTTTCTGCCAACGTTTTCAACGAGTTGTATCCGGCATCCGCAAAGGAAGAACGACACACCGTGGAACAACACGCAGAGCAGGAACACGAAGTGCAAAACCACATGGCAAATCCCGTCTCCGGCATTGTCGATACGCTGTTGGATCTGGCCGATGCGCGGGCCTATGAAGAACAGCAGCGGATTCGGCAACGAAAGAGACGACAAAACGCCGGACGCTGTAATTTTCAATTATAAGATAAAATCATTTATCCGGCGGTTTGACTGTATCGAATGCCGTCCCATAATATTGGGGCTTCTCTTCGTTCCATTCCGATAAGTTTGCTTATGGCATGGAGATCGAATAGTAAATATACTTGGATGTTCGTCGCAGGATTCGGCTGAATCGGCGTATCTTGAGGCCTTTATGTGCTATTTGCGATACGGGCGTGAAAACAAGAAAATGCAGATACAGGGAGCGGTTCATTCTCCGTAACGGACTTCCGGTCATGCCATCGGAGGATATGTAGGGATTGTTTCCTGCGGCGATGTTTTCGGGTTTTCGCGGCCTGTGTCCGATCTTCCTATAAACCGATTCAAGTATAACCGAATGAAAACATCGATCACAGCCCGGCTCAATTACCGCGCCGACAGCGAGGGCTGTCATGCACTTATTATTCAGGTGATCCACCACCGTCGCCGCAGTATCCTGACCACTCCGTACCGGTTGCGTCCCGAGGAGTTCAACGCGAAAAGGGGGCACGCCGTGGCAGTGAACCGCACTAAATCCCGCCGCACGCTGATCCGCGAGGCGAACGAATGCGTTGCACTTTGCACGGAAGAGCTGCGTGCTGTCTGCGCGCGTCTGGCAGCCTCCGGGAAACCTTATACGGCATCGGACATCACGGGAGCGTACAGGTCGGGCAACGACAACCGCTACGTGGAAGCTTTCGCGAAACAACTGGCATCCGATCTCGAAGAGGCAGGGCGCTTTGGCACAGCCCGCTCATACCGTTCTCTTGCGAGTGCATGGAGCAAATTCGCGGCACAGTCCCGTTATCGTTTTTCTCAACTCGACGAACACACGGTCTTTGCCTTCGGAGAATACCTCGAACGGCGCGGCAACCGTCGCAATACGGTTTCGTTCTATCTGCGCACCCTGCACGCCCTTTATAATCGAGCCCGGCGGTGCGGCTATGCTCCGACACATGGCGACCCGTTCCGGGAGGTATCGTTCAAACCGGCCCGAACCCCGAAACTGGCCGTACCCCGAAGCCTGCTGCGAACCCTTGCGGGCAGGGATTTCGAGGACAGCGAACTGAACGAAGCCCGCGATATGTTTCTGTTCAGTTTCTATGCTCGGGGGATGTCTTTCGTGGATATGTGCTACCTGCGGAAAACGAAGGTCTGGAACGAAGCGCTGCACTACGAACGCCAAAAAACGCATCAGGTGTTCAGCGTAGCCCTTACGCCGCAGCTCCGGGAGATCATTTCCCGTTACGACGATCCGGCCTCCCCGTGGGTGCTGCCCTGCATGCGGCGCGGAATGCTCTCTTCGGCGAACAAACAGGAAGATGTGAACGGCGACGTGCCGCCTGCGTCGCTGTACAATTTTTACTGCATGGCGCTCCATTACTACCTCACTTTGCTCAAAGAGATTTCCCGGCGGTTGGGCTGCCGGAATCTGACCTTCAATGTGGCGCGCCATACATGGGCTACGGAAGCCCGGCGCATGGGTATTCCCACACCGCATATCAGCGAAGGACTGGGCCACACGTCCGAAAGTACGACGCGATGTTATCTGGCACAACTCGGGAACGACATATTGGATCACGTCAATGAAAAAGTCACCGGATTGTATTGAAGATCGGGAAAACCGATTTTCCCCGCCGGACGCTTCACGACCGACACCGGGACGGACAGTTCCGCTCTGCCCGGAAACGCGTATTCGCTACGGGTAGCGAATACGGGGCAGCCTCGGTGTTCTTGCGACAAACAAGCGGAACCGCTGTTTTTTTGGGTGTAAAGTTATGCAATCGGGACTTATTTTGCAAAAAATCATCGGATATAATGGCATTTCTGGTAATCCCGTACAAAATATCTTTCCGGATTTTATGAATAGCCGCCCCGGCTTTTCGTGCCGTTTTTCGTTCCGCCGGCTCTGGCTGTTCCGGTTCTGTTGTTTTACCGGTGTATCTACGGCATCTCCGTCGGAAAGCATAAGATAGAAAGCGTTTTAGGCACCGACTGCCGGCAGGTGGTCATTACCTGCTGACGGCGTTGTTTTACCGGAAAACCAGACTGAATACATCGTTTTGTTTTTCATAATCAGCGAGTTATTTCCTTCTGTTTTATCATCGCAGATAAATGCGGCGTGATAAAACAACCGTTTCCCGCATAGAATATTGAATATCAGCCTTCTCTCCTCCTCCTGCATTCTCCGTATTCGCTACCCGTAGCGAATTTCGAGAACCGGAAGTTCCGGGGGCGCTTCCGTTTTGTGCCACAAATCGCGCAACCGGCTTGTTTTCAGAAAGAAACTAACCCTCGGATGGAGAAAAAGCGATATATTCCACATCTTGTTTTCTGCCTGTGCTTTCTGTGTACGGCGCTGTCATCCCGTGCACAACAGGCCGGCATCAAGACCAACCTGTTGTATTGGGCGACTACTACACCCAACATTGGGCTGGAATGGCGTCTCGCCCCGCGCTATACGCTGTCCGCCACCGTAGGCTACAACGCCTTCAATTTCCCGAACCGCACCGATACCAACGGCGTCGCCGTCAACCCCAAGCTGCACCACTGGCTCGTCATGCCCGAAGCCAAATACTGGTTCTGCCGGGTTTTCGAACGCCACTATATAGGCTTCCACGCCCTTTACGGCCAGTACAACGCCGGAGGCATGAAGTTCCCGAAATTCCTCGAAGACGCCCGTTACGACGGCTGGGCTGCGGGCGCAGGCCTAAGCTACGGCTATCAGTGGGCTCTCGGCAAGCGCTGGGGGTTGGAAGCGTCCGTCGGTGTCGGTTATATTTATCTGCGCTACGATAAATATAATTGCGGAGCCTGCGGCGACAAACAGG
>ULSN01058298.1_pt1 | contig 11221 bp, 17 predicted proteins | sample 1956771 | NCBI WGS metagenome assembly ULSN01 (sample SAMEA4835709, study PRJEB28245) | human gut metagenome | biome: gut microbiome; material: fecal sample | place: Denmark | collected 2008
TTCAACGATTGTGGTCGGAAAGGCCCGTGAAAACGCAGAGCGCGCGGGCCTTGCCGCCATGCTCGAAGACGGGCGGCTTACCTTTACGCAGTGCGATGCCCGCGCCGTGACTCCATGCGCGGATCACGGTCTGGTGATTGCCAATCCTCCGTACGGCGAACAGTCCAACCCCAAGAGCGCATCGGTTGCCGCCATGATGAAGGACGTCTCGGACAACTTAAAGCACAACTTTGCCGGGTGGACTGCGTGGCTTTTAACCAGCGACAGGCAGCTGCCGCGTCAGATGCGGCTTTCCGAATCCCGGAAAGTGCCGCTTTATAACGGCCCCTTGGAATGCCGCTTCTTCCGGTTTGATCTCGTCGCCGGCAGTTACCGCAAGGCCTGAAGCCTCTGCCAGCTTTGAAAAGCCCGGATCCGACCGCTCCGGGCTTTTTTCGCGACTTGCAGGAGTCAGCCCGGATTGATAGAATTGCGCCCTTCAAACGCCTCGATGTCCCCATCGTCTAGAGGCCTAGGACATGACCCTCTCACGGTTAGAACTGGGGTTCGAATCCCCATGGGGACGCCACTACATTAAGCCGCCTAGTGCGGCTTTTTTGTTGCCTTCCCCCGCTATCCCTTGTCTTTACTGGCTTCCCGCTTATTGCATCATTGCGCATGATTGTGCAAAACGGTGAATTATTTGGCATCGTTGGGTACACTTTTGCACTTGAAGTGGGGGATAAAGTGGGGGATGCGCCCGATCCCCCACTTTTAGCGCCCCAAAGTGGGGGACAGAGAATCTAAGGGAAGGGAATCTATGCTTCAGACAGATGTAGCCAAACTGCCTGATGGGAAGTATCAGGCCGCACCAAACTTGCGCCTCATTGTCGCCGGTACGTCACGCCGCTGGGTGTTCCGGATGCAGATTAACGGCAAGCGTATTGAACGCGGCCTGGGGAGCACGGCCACAATCACCCTTGCCATGGCGAAGGCCCGCGCCGCGAAAATGGCCGCGGATTTGGCCGGTGGGAAAGCACCGGAAAAGACAAAGAAGCCGAAGCAGGACAAATTGGCCAAATTGTCCGCACCCGATTTTTCATCGGTTGCCGAACGCGCCATTGAACGAAAAGCTACTGTTACGCAATGGAAGCAGAGCAAAAGTCACTCCCGCCTTATCTACCAAGTGACAACATTTATCCTGCCCTACCTCAAAGACAAAGCCATAACAGAGATAACGCGAGATGATGTCCTAAACGTTCTACAGCCGATTTGGTACAAAACGCCTGAGACAGCGAAGCGGGTGCGGCTTGCGCTTGAAATGATCCTAGATTTCGCGGTTTCAGAAGGGATGCGGCCGGATAACCCTGCGCGGTGGAAAGGAAATCTTGCGCTTTTCTTGCCGTCCAAAGACAAGTTGAAAACAGTGAAGCACGTAGAAGCGCCCACATTGGTTGAATTGAAAGCCCTGCTGCGTCAATTTTTCGCGTCTCGATCTCTAGGCGGCTATGCAATCATTTTCGGCGCCCTAACCGCTTGCAGATCGAACGAGTTTATTTCAGCCAGGTGGGATGAAATCGACCTAGAAAACGCTGTTTTCAGCGTTCCACCTGAGCGCAGAAAGGACGGTAAGGACTACCCTTTTAGGGTTCCGCTTTCAAAGCAGGCTTTGAAAATCATCGAAATGCTGCCGCGGAAAAATGATTTCCTCTTTCCCGGCCATTCGGCAGAGATTATGAATCGAGAAACGCCGCGCATTCTCCTACAGAGGGCCGCAGGCCGACCGGTGACAATGCACGGCTGCCGGTCCACATTTTCAGATTGGTGTGCAGAAAACGGGAAGGATGTCACTCTGGCCGAAAAATCGCTTATGCACGCTACAGGCAATACAGTACGTCAAGCCTATCAGCGCTCTGACCTTCTTGAGCAAAGGCGCATCCTGATGCAGGACTGGGCAAATGAGGTCTTGCCATTGCAAGACATGAAATAGCCTGCTACTTTCTAAAGGAAACATCTTGCCGATAGTTTCTTTCCTATTTACTTATATATATAAGTATGTACAATGTCGGTTATCAGAAAGCACAACGCATTAAGCGTTTAAGGAGCAAAAAATGAAATACGTTTTTCATACGGCTGGCGAGATTCGAGATGCTTACGACTTCGTTACTAACTTCGAAGGCATGACCTTCGAGGCTGAAAACGACCAGGCCGCTTTTGATCATGTTTCTGATCTTTCTACCCAGGAAGATGAAAAGGTGCTGGCTGAAATCGAAGCTGGCCATCTCGACAAGCATGCATACGACAATTTAGCTGTTTTGTTAGATTTTTTGTGGAGAATTAATTCTGACGGCACTGAGGAAAATGTAGGTGCTGTTGAGACAGGGCGAGAAGAGCCCTGCCGCAGGCCTTGTCGTGGTCTTTGAAAATGGCGAGGAAGAAAAGGAGAAAGTTGCATGGGTAGAAGCAATGAAACTAGGCCAGTGATGGGCCGTCCGGTAATCTACCCGCAAGGCCGGCAAACAGTTCTGCTGAGCTTGCCGGCCGAATTAGTGCCGGTCCTTCGTGAATTAGGCGGGTCGCATTGGGTCCGTGACCGCCTGCGCGAGGTAGTCGCAGAACGCGAAAAGAAAGAAAAGCAAAATCAGCAGGTACAAAAAAAGAAGTCCCCCAAGAGCAGTTAAGCCCCTGGGGTTTTTCTTTTACCATGTACTTAAAGAAAAAACCGGCAGGGTCAAATTCTTTTGAAATCAATAAGGTAGACGCCAAAATGATGGCTGTTTCGGCAGGGGGTACAGGCTTCCTTTTCAAGGCCGGAAAGCAAGTCGAAGAGCGCGGCAAGAACGGCAGTTCTTGTTTTCGCTCTTTTTTGTGTATTACGGTTCCTGCCTTCAACTCCACTGCGCAAACCAATGCCGGTGCCGGTTTGAAGCGTTTTTTGTGCTCATTAAACACCGGGGGGGGAGTTGCCGCTATTTTTTTTGTGCGCCTTAAACCCCCTGGGGAGTTGCCGCTATTTTTTTGTGCTTCACGGTTTTAACCGTCAGCTATAGTCTAGCTTGTCAATATAGCCGAGAGTTGCCGCTATTTTTTTTGTGCTTCACGGTTTTAGGGCTTTGCGGACGGCGTTTCTGTCTGCGCTGAGGCCGCCGACCAATTCGCCGCCTTCGCTAAGAAGCTCCGCACCCTCTGCAAGTAAGCGCTTACAGTCTGCGACTTGTCGTTCACAAGAGAGGCAGGCACTACCGGCGCCGGCGGGCACTCCACCACGGCCGGCGCTTGCGGCACGGCGCAGGCGCTCAACATCGTCACGCATACCAGCGAGCTGAGAGCCAATCGCGTCAATCTCGGCCTGCTTCTTGTCGATCGCGTCGGCGAGCTTCTTCGCATTGTCTGCCTCCCTTTTCGTTAGCTTCGCTTGATACTCCTGAGCGGCCTGCGCGTAATCGGCTTTAAGGCGCTCGATGTCCGCAGTGCGCAGAGCGTCCGCAAAGGCGTATCCGGCGCCGAAGATCAACACCGCAAGGACTGTGTACAAAAATTTGCTTGCAGACATTTGCACCTACGGCGTTTTCCCGCCGCCTCACCTCAGCACCATCAATACCGACGGGGGCGCCACCCTCAAATTTGCTTGCGCACATTTGCAGAAGTTACGCCCGCAGCGCATCAGAAGAACAAATGACCGAGACCGAGGCCGATGAAGAAGGTCACTACCGACACGGTCGCCCAAAATAACCGGCACTTGCGGCGCGTCTCTGTGTCCATCTTTGCCTTCTCGGCCTTGAGTTTTTCATAGGCGTCACGCGTGAGGTCTTCGGCCTTCACGCCGATTTTCTTAAGCCATTCCCGAAAGTCTTCGCTGTGCATAGCGTACTCCTTGAAAAAAATAAAAACGTATTTGAGGATTTCTGCCTTGGTCATTTTTTGCAGTTGTCCCACCGCGCTTTGAATCCCCGGGCGTCAACATGGACAAAGCTGTCATAAAGCCCGACGCCTCCGTCAGAATTGAGCTCTAAACAAAGGTCCTGAAGTTCGGGCAGGTCTTCTTGATGCTCCGGGCGGATGTCAGCCGCAAGCCCCTGAACGTGGTATGAGTTCTCCACGCCGCCAACGGCGCGATTGTGCTCAGGAGAGCGGTAAGCGCTGTTGACAATGATCGGGCGCCCCCATGCCGTGCGGATTCGATTCAATAAAAAAAGCAGCTCTGACCTGACCTGTTGCTCTCCGAACGGCGAGCGCTGGCCGTCCTTGCTGGCGAGCTCTTTTGTGTCAAAGTATCCGATTTTCATTTTTCCCATCCTTCGGCTTGTCGCCGATCTCTTCTACCGTTTCGTCCAGCCGGGCATTTATCTGTTTGAGTGCCTTGCGAATGATTAGAGGAATGCACCCGCCGAGGTTCATGCGGTCAAGGTTCTCAATGATGCTCATGAACTCTGTGAAGCCGTATGCCGCGATGACAATGCCCTGAAACACTGCGAGATAGTTCAGCGTGTAGGAAAACTGCACGTCAAGGCCGTGCGCGAAGCCTACGACAATAAACATCAGGCCCTTTTTCAAAAGCCCTCGCGAAACCACCCGGCTCTCGAAGTCACGGTTGACGAACGCGGCCGCCATGCCCGTCACAAGGTCTGCTCCGACAAAGATCGCGAGCCATATGATGAGCGGCTTGGTATCGAGCCCGAAGAAAAACGAAAGAGCGCCGGTGAGTGCGCCCACTGCCGCGGCAAGTATTTTCTCTGTGCCATCAGGCAAAAAGTCCGGCGTCATGTGCATCCTCTCCGGCATAGATCACCCGTTTCGGCCCGAGCCTTTGATCGGGTGAAAATACACCCAGTGCTGTCCATAAACGTAGCCCGGGACGGGCTGACCCCATATCTTCCAGCCTGCGCCGATGCGAATGCACTTCCAAACACCGCAAATCCGGTAGTGCTTCACGTAGTAAAACTGCCAGCAAACCGGCTTCCCAGCGCGAAACACTTTCCACCGGCACACACCCGAAATACCCGACGTGTCGCCTACAGTAGGATCGCCATAAACCTGCTTCACATCTCCGGCCTGATGCTTAAAGCCGATCACGTCAATGTTGAAGCCGTAGCCGCAATTTCGCCATAGCCACGCCACCCGCCGGACGTAGGTCGCTAGCGGGGCGGTTGATATGCCCCAGCGCGCAAGATGACCGGCGTCGCCGTCGATAGGGTTGTCAGGCGTCTGCCACCACCAAAGCCAAGACGGTAGCCAGCCGCCCTTGTCGGCAAAGAGCACGACGATCGACGCAAGCAGACGTCCGAAAATGTCGAAGGCCAGCGAAGCCGGTAAAAAGCAAAGCCATTTCAAGTACATGGCAACACCTATAAAAAAGCCCCTCATGGAGGGGCGTAGCAGTCAGGGTTCAAAACGTACCCCAGCTGAGGAGCTAACAAAAGGGCGGCACCCGCTACCCTAAAAAACTTTCCACCCTGAAAAGAGTGGGGGCTTAACTCTCAAACTACAGTGTAGGCGTCTACTGCAGAACTACGCATGGTTATTTCCCGCAACGACAAACGTCAATTCCAATCCAGTACGGACTACGGTAGTCCGGCGTGTAATCTGGAGCCAAAGCAGGGATATCCCCCCCCCACGCAGGGCATGGCCCGCCTTATGTAAAGACTCAAGAAACGCTTCGTTTTCCTTGTCTTTAAGCTCGGACTTGAGTTCTTCAATCTCTGCCTTGGCGGCTTCCAGTTCCAAGTCTGCTAGCCGGCGTTCGAGCGCGTACGCGTCGATGCCAGCACAGTGCTTAACGATATTTGCAGCAAAGTCGTTGCCGTAGCTTGCGGCAAGATCCCTAAGTCCGTCTTCCCAAATGCCGGAATACCAACCCGGGATTTCCTTAATCAGGACTGCCTTGTCTTCCCTTTGCCGGTCGAGAATGTGGCGAAGGTACCACGCAGCCTTCTTCAGGTCCTCAGACTTGTGCCCTTTGTAGTCCGCGCGGAGGATGTACTTCACGGCATTCCCAAGGCAGAAACCCAGCTGCTCCGTGAGTTCAATGACTTCGTGGGGGTACTGCGTGTAGTGCGCCGGATGATTGACCGGATCGTGCTTGTCCATGTTTTTTTCACTCCAAGAACGGCAGAATGCCACCACTTAAGACCAGAACCGCCTGCGGTGGCATGGTATGCGTGAAAGCAGTCAGGGTACAAAATGTACCCTAACTGAAAAAGTAGCTAACAAAAAGGGCGGCAAACGCCACCCTAAAAACTTCTCCCCACTCTTTTCAGGCGGTGAGATAATATTACGAGTATATTCCCTGCTCACGGCTTGCTTGGCAACCGTAGTCCATTTTGCATCCATATCAAATATGTCCCCCCCCCCCGCATACCAAACTTCATTGTTAACAGCTTTCTCCTTCGAGACTTAGCGGAGTTTTACCTGCGCCAAAAACTATCCCCTTCTAGGCACGACTACCTTCCGTCAAAGAAAATCCCAAAAGTCATTCACTATGCTTGGTTTGGACCAGCATCAATCCCTGAACCATGTCAACGGTGCATTGATTCTTGGCACAAAATTCACCCAGACTGGGAATTCAAGCTGTGGAACGATTCAAATTTCCCTTTCGAACTGTATCCATACGCGCAAGAAGCACTTGCCAAGAAGTGCTGGGCGTTCGTTTCCGATGTAGCTAGACTTCACGCCCTATATAACTACGGAGGAATATACTTAGATACCGACGTAAAAATAGTTAATAGCTTTAACGATTTACTTCATTTAGGTTGCTTCTTCTGTTTTGAAGGGCCAACCCAAATAGCAACATCCACAATTGGAGCCAAACAACACCACCCATTCATAAAGCTTCTGCTCGATTGGTACCGGTTTATTCATTTTAGAGAAGCATATTCCCAAGTCGCCAACGTTCGCTTCATCAGCAAAATCACAAGATTTTTCTACAACATAAAGCTAGACGGGCAACAACTTTCCTTCGCCGACGATGTGCATATATTCCCTAGGACATATTTTTCACCAAAAAATATCAATGGAGTTTATCAAGTGACGCACGAAACCAAAGCAATTCACCTAGGAACAGGAATGTGGTGGTAGGCTCTAAAGAGCATTCCAAGCAGAGCCTCGCGCAAGACTTTTTAAGTTTGCGCGAGGCATTATTACTCAATTACATATCCTTCCAAAACGATCTCCGCAATCTCCACATTTCTCGAGTCGTCAAGCGATTGAACCGCCGTGAGAATCGCTAGCTGTGCCTTTGCATAGTCTTCGGCGCTGAACGTACCAAAAATGCGGAAAGAATATTTATTCATGCCGAGGCCGAGAAGTCAAGACCGGTGAATGTGATTTCAATGGCCTGAAGCGCCTCGACGCTTTCAGCCGACTCGATCTGCGTTCGGAAAGCCCACTTTTGGCTGTAAGCCGCCTGCCCGTTCTGAATAATTTCGAGCTGAACAGTCTTAAGCTCGTCAAGCGTTAAATCATGAGCAACATTGTCATGATCCATAAACGATACTGTTGACCTTGACGATTCTGGCTGCGATTCAAGAACAGTGACCAATCCGGAGACATCCGTCATTGCTCGGCTATCGCTGTCTGCAACAAATCCAAGACTTGACGCGACAGTTGCATCCTTCTCATACCATTGCAAAAAAGCAAAATCTAGCGCGGCTAATTTGGATTGCTTAACTTCGTCCAAAGACGGGACAGCATCAGAAACAATCTGAAAACGCCGTTTCCCATCAACAGGATCTACTTCCTGAATGGAGCAATTGTCTTGTTGATTGCACCAATCCGCTGCTTCTGGAGGATAGCTCGACTCAAAAATCTGATTTATTTGGAAATCCATAATTTTCTCCTATCTCCCCATTGCTACCCAATAAAAATAACCACTACCATTGTGCCCCCCCGTGTAATATCTCGTGACTTGGAAAGATGTTGCGGTTTGAGAGTCAAGCTCAACTCGAACCATAGATTCGAGTCCGCCCACATTTCCTAAAACAATTGAGTAGTTTGTAGTTATCGCAGCTCGAATCAAACTTATTGTGACGGTTTTCCCGAATTCACAATAAGCATATCCACCTTGCTCAAAAGAGTAATCGCTCCAATATCGCAACCAACTTTTGCCAGAATAATAAGTATCTGTAACGTAGTTATCAGCATTCCCCGCTTTTGCGTTAATCGCCTGCGCAACACGCAGCGGCGTCATGAAGCAATTGTTCGCCGTTCCTGCTTCTGCTTCTGCCTGAGTAGCTACATCGACGCTAGCAACCTTTGAGAACGTCACCGAACTTGCCGCTAGCATCGCGTTAGTGACAGAGCCGTTCGCAATCGTCAGAGTCAGCGTAGCATTCGCGGAGCCGTCAAGCGACACAGACCCAGTTGCGTCGCCGCTCAAGGAAATATTGCGCGCCGTTGCCCATTTCGACGACGTCGATGCGTTCCCGGCCAGTGGGCCACTAAATCTCGTTGCGGCAATCGTTCCGGATACCGTTCCTCCCGATAAAGGCAAGAACGGCCCGCCAATATTGGTTTGAGCTTGAGTTTGCTTTTCCTGACTCAATGTTTGCGGAATCACAGATAGTTTTGAATTAAAGGCCTCTCTCAATGCGGCCTGTGCTGGTGTATCTGCCATTAGTTTTCCTCGCTTAAATTGTTGACCTGCGTCGTTTGAGTTCCTGAAGCAATGTCGTTGCAAACGGCAATGATTTGCGATTCAAGCGAACTCAAATTGCTCGCATTGGTTTTCGTCTGGCTTTCAAGATTCGTCAGGCGCTGCTGAATGTTTGAGCCGATCTGGCTCATATCAGGTAGTGTCGTTGCCATCAAGCCGCTCCGGCGTTATACGCCTCACCAAAGGCGTAAAAGGCATTTAGTGCGTCGCTTGTCGTGTTCCCAAGATAATCTCGGTAGTCGCGCGACGTTCCTTCGTATCCGTTATAAAAAGCAATGAGCTGCTGAATTATTTCGGTTGCAGGAAGGTCGGTCTTCAACGCGAATTTCCCGTTGTTTTCGATGTCCTGAGCAATCTGATCCTGCGCAATCTTGCGAGCGAGCGCGACAACACCACCGCTCATCGTCGTTGTTGCCATCGCTCACCTCCATCAGGATGCGGTCGTGCCGTTACGGGCTGCTGTGTAAACGGCCACAAAGTCAGTCTGCGTGTCGCCAACATTCGCAGAGAGCGTGTTCACCGAGCTTTGCGCCGCGTCTGCAGAAGACTGTGCGGCGGTGGCCGCTTTCTGGGCGGCCGTCGCAGTGCTCTGCGCCTTCTGCGCCGAAGAGGCCGCGCCATCAGCCGTCGTCTTGACTTCGTTAATCGCAGAAACAAGGTCCGTCTGCGTCGCCGTCTTCAGGCTGGTGAGAGTTCCGATAGATGCAGTGTTCTTACCGATGGAGGCGGTATTCTTGGAGACGGTGCCCGAAAGCGTCGTGACCGTTCCCTGAAGCGTCGCCAAGTCGGATGCGGCGGCCGCCCCAATATTTGTGCGTGCCTGAGCCTGCTGCTCTGCCGTCAGCTGCTGCGCTTCGTTGTACTTGACATGTCCGGCCGCAATCGTTTGTAGGGCGCTGATCGCGTCCTTATTGTTCTCAATCGCGCTTGCCAGCTCCTGCAAAGTATCAAGCGTGGTCGGAGCCCCGTTCACAAGGTCATTGATCGCTGCCGTGATCGTCGAATTGATCTTGGAGCTTGACCACGTATGATCGGAGTGGATCGCGCTGTCGTCGATCGTAGCACTGACCGAAGCCGCGACGTCTTGCAAATTAGCCTTGAGTTCGTTCAAGGCGACGACGAGGCTTGCCTTCTGCGTCGTCGTCAGCGTAGACAAGTCGCCGACGTTTGCAATGATCTGCTTGATGTCTGTGCCGACCTGCGTAGCCAGGGCGCTAATTTGATTGTTCAGAGTTGTTGCCATTTGGGAAATTTCCTCTTGCTTGTAGATACGTTTCTAAGGGATCTGTGTCTAACGGCCGATCAACGGATGCCGGCCCTTGAATGCCTGGAACCAGCACCTTCACCACAGGGAGCACAACAGGCTCCGTGACTTTCACGCTGATCGGGTTTTGAACAACGACTGTGACACTGACCGGTTCACAAGTTGATGTTTTTTCATACACGAGTTACCTCTCCACTCACCGTGATCTTTCCTTGAACGACTCGCGTAATTTCTCCCCCCGAAGACGTTATTTCAAGGTCATAGACCAACGTTCTCGCCGGGTAGTTTTCCGTTTGTTCGTGAGGAAAAGAACACGAAATTTGTCCTGCTTCAGGCGTGATCTTAATGCGACCGTTTTCAGTGGTAAGCGTGTCCTCAGCATCGATCGAGTTGAGCTGAACTCGTAACTGCATGGCAGCCGTGAAACCGGTCAAATTGATGACTGTTCCTGTCGAATCGCTCAAAACAAAAGGGACGGTGCAATCCGTCCCTTGCGCGATACAAAAGTTGTAAGTTACTGCCATCACGATACCCCTGCGATTTCATTGCAAACGGCGATTAGGTCGGCTGCAGGCATCGCATTGATGTTTGTGCATGCTTGTTGCTGTTGTTGCTCTGAAAGAGATTGAGCCGTAAAAAGAACGGCATTGCTTGAGCCGGTTGAAACAGCAGAATCAACGTATTGCTTCGTGGCGGCTCCCATAGAAGTCGTTGGGTCTGCGGCCAAGGTCAATGCCCCGGTCAGCGTGCCGCCGGTAACAGGAAGATAAAGCGATTGCGCGTTCGCCTGCGTCAAATAGGTCGTTGACGCCGCCGCCTGAGACAGATAGATAGTCTGTGCATTTGCTTGCGACAAATACGTTGAGGCGGCGGTCGTCTTGCTCAAGTAGGTTGACTGAGCATTGGCAATCGTGAGGTAAGTTCCCTGAGCGCTATCGATCGTCAGGTAGTTGGACAAATCGACTGTCTCAGAGAGCTTGTCCCAGCCAGAAGAAGTCCAAACATAATTGGCTCCGGTGTCGATGACGTTGTAAACGTCACCAACTATTTGCCCACTGGATGGCAAATCGTCATAGGTTGCCACCGACCCCATGATTCGATAAACGCTGGCCACTTTTGCGTCAACCTGCGCTTTCGTGTAGGTGTTGGCGATTGTGGCGTAGGTGTTGACGATGTTGTTCCCGTTGCCATCAGCAGTCGCTTGAGAGGCCGTGCCTGTCAGGTTTCCAACAAAGCCACCAGTTGCCGTTACCGATCCTGAAACGGACAAAGCCTCTGCGCTCGTCGTTCCCGTCAATATGGCGTCGGCAGAGGCTACCGCGCCGATA
>ULSN01014444.1_pt1 | contig 11176 bp, 7 predicted proteins | sample 1956771 | NCBI WGS metagenome assembly ULSN01 (sample SAMEA4835709, study PRJEB28245) | human gut metagenome | biome: gut microbiome; material: fecal sample | place: Denmark | collected 2008
GCCCGCCATTTGGGAATTGACATCAGCGAAACGATGGCGTTCGGCGACGGCGGAAACGATGTGCCGATGTTGCGTCGGGCGGGAGTCGGTGTGGCCATGGGCAACGCGGCTGACGACGTGCAGCGGGAAGCCGACTACGTGACGACCACTGTCGACGACAACGGCATCAGCAACGCTCTCCGGAAATTTGGAGTAATTTAGTTGGTTTACGGTTTACGGTTTACAGTTTACGGTGGCCGAACTTGCCCGGCTGGAGGCGAAACGCTGAATGGCGAATAAAAAAACAGAAAAATGCGCCGAAGTTGTTGCGTGATAATAAAATAAGTCGTAACTTTGCCGCCGACTATATAGCAATATAATGTCTAATTTATTAAATTAACTTTAGTATTAACAATTTATTTAAATGAGCGAATTAAAAAATTCACCAATCGCTGACTTCGACTGGGATGCATACGAGCATGGACAGGTAGCAGTTGGCAAGACTCGTGAAGAGTTGGAAAAGACTTACGATGAATCTTTGAACACTATCAAGGACAAAGATGTAATCGAAGGAACTGTAATCGCATTGAACAAGCGTGAAGCTGTTGTTAACATCGGTTACAAATCAGACGGTATCATTCCGATGAGTGAATTCCGTTACAATCCTGACTTGAAAGTAGGTGACAAGGTAGAAGTGTTCATCGAAAATCAGGAAGACAAAAAAGGTCAATTGCTTCTTTCTCACAAGAAGGCTCGCGCAACTCGCAGCTGGGACCGTGTTAACGAAGCTCTTGAAAATGACGAAGTTATTAAGGGTTACATCAAGTGCCGCACTAAGGGTGGTATGATTGTGGATGTATTCGGTATCGAAGCATTCTTGCCGGGTTCTCAAATCGATGTTAAGCCTATCCGTGACTACGATGTATTCGTTGGTAAGACAATGGAATTCAAAGTGGTTAAAATCAATCAGGAATACAAGAACGTTGTTGTTTCTCACAAGGCTCTTATCGAAGCTGAACTGGAACAACAGAAGAAAGATATCATCGCTAAACTTGAAAAAGGTCAAGTTCTTGAAGGTACAGTTAAGAACATCACTTCTTACGGTGTGTTCATCGACCTCGGTGGTGTTGACGGTCTTATCCACATCACAGACTTGTCATGGGGCCGCGTAAACGATCCGAACGAAGTTGTATCTCTTGACCAGAAACTCAATGTCGTTATCCTTGACTTCGACGACGAAAAGAAGCGTATCGCTCTCGGCTTGAAGCAACTTCAACCTCATCCATGGGATGCTCTTGACCCGAACTTGAAGGTTGGCGACAAGGTTAAGGGTAAAGTTGTCGTTATGGCTGACTACGGTGCATTCGTTGAAATCGCTCCGGGCGTAGAAGGCTTGATCCACGTTTCTGAAATGTCTTGGTCACAGCACTTGCGTTCTGCTCAGGACTTCATGAAGGTGGGCGACGAAGTAGAGGCTGTTATCTTGACTCTCGACCGCAAGGAACGTAAGATGTCATTGGGTATCAAGCAATTGAAACCGGATCCATGGGAAAATATCGAAGAAAAATATCCTGTTGGTTCTAAGCACACTGCAAAAGTTCGCAACTTCACTAACTTCGGTGTATTCGTTGAATTGGAAGAAGGCGTTGACGGCTTGATCCACATTTCTGACCTTTCTTGGACTAAGAAAATCAAACACCCGAGCGAATTCACTCAGATCGGTGCTGACATCGATGTTCAGGTATTGGAAATCGATAAGGACAACCGCCGCTTGAGCCTCGGCCACAAGCAGTTGGAAGAAAATCCTTGGGATGTATTCGAAACAATCTTCACTGTAGGTAGCATCCACGAAGGTACTATCGTTGAAATGGTTGAAAAGGGTGCTGTAATCGCATTGCCTTATGGTGTTGAAGGTTTCGCAACTCCGAAACACCTTGTTAAGGAAGACGGTACTCAGGCTCAGGTTGACGAAAAGCTCAACTTCAAGGTAATCGAATTCAACAAGGATTCTAAGCGTATCATCCTTTCTCACAGCCGCATCTTCGAAGATGAAGCTAAAGCTGAAAAGGCAGAAGCTAAGAAGGCTGCAAAGAAAGCCAACAAGAGCGAAGAAACTTTAGTTACTCCGACTATCGAAAAGACTACTCTGGGTGACATCTCTGAATTGGCTGCTTTGAAAGAAAAGTTGGCTAAGGAAGGTAAGTAATTCGAAGAAAATTTGAATTAACCTCAATATTGACGCAAGGGGCGTGCCGAAAGGTGCGCCCCTTGTTTGTTTTTTTTACGGTTTATAGTTTGCAGTTTTGTAGTTTACTGTTTACAGTTTACGGTTTACAGACGCTAACCTCTAACCCCTAAACCATAACCCTTCGATGGCGTTCATACTCCTCCGGGCTTCGCCCACCTCCTCTAAGAGGAGGACGCCTCGTGATAACGTCCTCAAAATTATGTCTTTCTGTTCTTCTGTCTGAAAATTCTTTATGGATTTACGGGTTTACGGTTTACAGTTTACTGTGAGCTTAATTTGTCATAAAGATTAATGGCCGATGTGGGGTGGATGGGACGGATTTTCTTTTTTGTAGAGATTCGGCGAAAAAATTGCCCGGCCGTTGATTTTGCAAGGGTCGGGCAATTTTGTTGGTTGACTGTCTCTGAATTATTGGAGAAATTGGCCGTTCCGGGGCGCTGTGAGCCGTTCGTAGGTCGGTGTCTAATCCTCCTCCGGGAAATGGGGAACAAGCCGCATAAGGCGTCGGATTTGCGCCTGGCGTTTCTTCATGTATCTTGACGGCCGCGCCGAGTTGAATTTCCGGGGATTCGGCAGTGTTGCAGCTATCAGGGCACATTCGTTGGCTGTCAGTTCGTTGGCATTTTTGTTGAAGTGTTCTTCGGCCACAGCCTGCACGCCGTAGATTCCGTCGCCCATCTCGATGGAATTGAGATATACCTCCATGATGCGTTCCTTGCTCCAGAATATTTCGATAAGAACTGTGAAATAGGCTTCCAGTCCTTTTCTCAGCCATGACGACGACGGCCAGAGAAATACGTTTTTGGCGGTTTGCTGCGATATGGTGCTCGCTCCGCGTTTCCGTTTTCCGGATTCACGTTCCTCGATTGCCTTCTGGATTTCCACGAAGTCGAAGCCGTGGTGCTGGGCAAAGCGGTTGTCCTCCGAAGCGATGACCGCCATCGGCATGTTGCGCGACATTTCGTCGAGCGACACCCAGTCGTGTTTCAGTTTCAGGCTTTCGCCGTTGACCAGCTGTTGCACGCAGCGGATTCCCATAAGCGGGGTGAAGAACACCGGTACAAAGCGGAAAAGAATGACAGATCCGATGGACAGGATGAAAAACCAGACGACGACAAGGCGGATGATGCGGAACAGTTTTTTCTTGCGCATAGATATGATGAAATGATGGTGGAACGACCTTTTTGAAAAAAGACTGCATTCTGCGAATCCAGAATGCAGTCTTTATCCCTGTATAGTTTCAATGTAGGAATTTCTCTTACAAAGCTTTTACGATAGCTTCCGTATCGCGGGCAATCATATATTCTTCGTCGGTAGGGATGACTACGACGCGGACTTTCGAGTTCGGAGTACTGATTTCGATTTCTTCGCCGCGTGTCTTGTTTTTCTCATCGTCGAATTCGATACCGAGGAAGGCGAGCTGCTTGCAGATGTGTTCGCGTGTGCTTGCCTGGTTTTCACCGACACCGCCTGTGAACACAATCACGTCGACACCGCCCAATGCTGCCGTGTAGGCACCGATGTATTTGATGATGCGGTATTCATACATCTTCAGAGCCAGGATGGCACGTTCGTTGCCTTCTTCCACTGCCTTTTCGATGTCGCGCATGTCGGAAGAAACGCCGCTCAGACCGGCCATGCCGCTCTTCTTGTTGATGAGCGCCTGCATTCCCTCATGGTCGAGATGCTCTTTTTCCTGAATATAGAGAAGTGCTCCCGGGTCAACGTCGCCGCAACGAGTACCCATAATCAGGCCTTCGACCGGAGTCATACCCATGGAAGTGTCGACCGACTTGCCGTCCTTAATGGCTGGGATAGAACCGCCGTTACCGATATGGCAGGTGATCATGCGCTGTTTTTCGTAATCCAGGCCAAGGAATTCGCACGCACGGCGTGAAACGTAGCGGTGGCTTGTTCCGTGGAAGCCATAGCGGCGGACAGCGTATTTTTCATACATTTCGTAAGGCAGACCGTACATGTAGGCGTATGCCGGCATTGTCTGGTGGAAAGCTGTGTCGAACACGCCCACTTGTGGAACATCAGGCAGAATTTCGCTGATGGCATCGACACCGGCAATATTTACTGGATTGTGGAGCGGAGCAAGGTCGTAGCATTCCTTTACATTGGCAATCACCTCGTCTGTAATCAGGACACTGGCATTGAACTTTTCGCCGCCGTGAACGAGACGGTGACCAACTGCTTCAATTTCGTTGAAGTTCTTGATGCAGCCGTATTTTTCGCTCGTAAGATTGTCGAGAATGATACGGATAGCCACATTGTGGTTCGGCATGGAAGTTTGGATGGTCACTTTCTCGCCTTTATATTTGAATTTGAGGAAAGAGTCGGGAAGTCCTACTTTTTCCACACCGCCTTCGGCAAGAATGTTCTGTTCGTTGCCCGAAAGTTCGATGAGTTTGTATTTTACGGAAGAACTTCCGCAGTTGAGCACTAATATTTTCATTTTGCGTTGATGCTTTGGTTACAAGTGATGATGACAGTTTTGTAGATGTCTTCCGGGCTGCAACCGCGTGAAAGGTCGTTCACCGGACGAGCCAGACCTTGGAGGATAGGACCTACGGCCTGTGCGCCGCTCAGACGCTGAACGAGCTTGTAAGTGATGTTGCCCACTTCGAGCGACGGGAATACCAGCACGTTGGCTGTTCCGGCAATGTCGCTGTTCGGAGCCTTGCTCTTGCCTACGGAAGGAACGATGGCTGCATCAGCCTGCAATTCGCCGTCGAGAGCCAGTTCCGGAGCCATTTCCTTTGCGATTTTTGTAGCTTCGATGACTTTATCCACCATTTCGTGTTTGGCGCTGCCCTTTGTAGAGAAACTGAGGATGGCCACACGTGGGTCGAAACCTGCCAGATCTTTAGCGGTTTGAGCCGATGAAACGGCGATTTGTGCCAATTCTTCTGCGGTTGGATTAGGCACCACTGCACAGTCGGCAAAAATCAGCATGCCGTTTTCGCCGTAAGGGCAGTTTTCAGGGAGCAGCATAAGGAATGCGCCTGAAACGACACTGATGCCTTTTTTCGGTTTGATTACCTGGAATGCAGCGCGAAGCACGTTTCCCGTCGTGTTCATTGCGCCTGCAACCTGACCGTCGGCTTCACCGTTCTTGATGAGAAGACAGCCCAGATAGAGCGGGTTGAGAACCGTTTTGCGGGCATCTTCTATCGTGATGCCTTTTGATTTACGGAGCTCATAGAAAAGTTGTGCATACTTTTCTGTCGCTTCTGTGTCTGTCGGATCTACGATTGTAGCCTGGTCGATATGCTTGAGACCGAGTTCGGCTGCTTTAGCTTTTACTTCAGCTGGCTTTCCGATGAGAGTGATATAGGCAATTTCATCACGGAGAAGCATGTCGGCTGCTTGCAAAGTTCTTGGTTCAGTACCTTCTGCAAGGACTATACGTTGTCTGTTTTGTTTCGCTGTTTGGATCAGCTTGTCAAATAAAGCCATAGTTGTTATATTTTTTTGCTCTTTGCAAAATTATAGAATTAAAATGTAATGAACCATAAAATTCAGATGAATTTATGGAAATCCTGTATGAAAAAATATTAAACTTTGGAAAAGTGTCAATTCTGTAAGAAAAGTACATTAAAGATTTGTTGGTTTATGAACTTTATGTTTATTTAGCACCCGGATTTTTTATGGATTCAATAACTATGGCAAAAATAAAATATACACTGGAATTTGATATGAGAAGTACACCCATTCCATTGCTTTGGTCGTATCTGGCTACGGCCAACGGGTTGAAGGAATGGTTTGCCGATAATGCCGAAATGCACGGGAAAGATGTTGTTTTTTCGTGGAATGGGACAGAGCAGCAGGCTACGATAATTGCCATGCGCACGGAAAAATATGTGCGCTACCGCTGGAAGGACGAGGACGACAAGTCGTATTTCGAACTGCGCGTTGACGTGTCGGAAATGACCGACACCACGATGCTGACAGTGACGGACTTTGCCGAACCCGACGAGCTGGAAGAGTCGAAGAACTTATGGAATTATCAGGTGGAGGCGTTACAGCGGCTGTTGGGCTGCTGGTAGCAATGGCATTCCTGTAGCAGGAACGATATAAGGGCACATTTTTGACACTCCCGCGTGTCGGAATGCGCCCTTTTTTATTTATGGCTGTCCGCTGGGTTAGGGGTTAGAGGTTAGGGGTTAGAGGTTAGGGTTATCGAAGAGAAACGAGGGTGTGCTCTTCTGAGATTTAAATATATGGTAATTAACGTGTTAACTTGTGAACGCCTAAGAGGAGGACGCCCCTTTGATAACGTCCTCAAAATTATGTCTTTCTGTTCTTCTGTCCGAAAATTCTTTGTGGGTTTACAGTTTACGGTTTACAGTTTACGGTTTACAGAGCTTCGCTAACCTCTAACCCATAACCCCTAACCCCTGCGGGTGGGGACAAAAAAACGGACACCTGCCTGGCAGATGCCCGTTTTCGCATATAGTATAGGATTTGAATGGTCGCTATTCTTCCTTGTTTTCTTCGGCGTATGCCTTGAGGAGTTTTTCCTGGATGTCGCTCGGAACAAGTTCGTAGGAAGCAAACTTCATGGTGAAGGAAGAGCGTCCGCCAGTGATGGAGCTGAGGGCAGTAGAGTAGGACGACATTTCCTTCAACGGCACGCGGGCAGTGATTTTTTCAAATCCCTTTTCGCTTTCCATACCCATGATGATGGCGCGGCGTCCTTGCAGGTCGCTCATAACGTCGCCCATCTTGTCGGACGGAACGAAAACAGTCACATCATAAACCGGCTCCAGAATCTTCGGGTTGGCATTGCGGAATGCTTCGCTGAAGGCGTTGCGTCCGGCAAGGCGGAAGGAGATTTCATTGGAGTCAACCGGGTGCATCTTTCCGTCGTAGATACATACGCGAACGTCGCGTGCGTAAGAACCTGTCAGCGGACCTTGTTCCATGCGGTCTATCAAGCCCTTGACGATAGCCGGGATGAAGCGTGCATCGATGGCACCGCCCACGATACAGTTGTATACCACGAGCTTGCCGCCCCATTCCAATGGAATTTCCTGTTTGTCGCGGACGTTCATGCGGAATTCCTGTCCGTTGAATTTGTAAACGTCAGGTTCCGGCATGCCTTCCGTGTACGGCTCAATGATGAGGTGAACCTCGCCGAACTGTCCGGCGCCGCCCGACTGCTTCTTGTGGCGGTAGTCGGCACGTGCGGCCTTTGTGATGGTTTCGCGGTAAGGAATGCGCGGTTCGATGAAATTGACAGGTATTTTATCGTTGTTTTCGATACGCCATTTCAATGTGCGGAGGTGGAATTCACCCTGTCCGGAAACGATTGTCTGTTTCAGCTCCTTCGACTGTTCTACAATCCAGGTCGGATCTTCGAGGTGCATGCGGTTGAGCACTTCGTTGAGCTTTTCAGCGTCGGCTTCGTTCACCGGCTTGATGGCACGCTGGTATTTCGGTTCCGGATATTTGATGAAGTCAAACTTGTATTCGCAGTTCTTTTCGTTGAGCGTGTCGCCGGTGCTGACATCTTTCATCTTCACCGTCGCACCGATGTCGCCGGCATGGATTTCGTCGACTGCCGTACGGATCTGTCCGCATACGCAGAAAATCTGTGCGATGCGTTCCTTGTTGCCTGTGCGCATGTTGGTAAGGTCGTCGCCTGCTTTGAGCTTGCCCGACATTACTTTGAAATAGGAAACTTCTCCGATGTGCGGTTCAACGGATGTCTTGAACACGTATATGCTTGTCGGACCGTTGGAGTCGGCCGGAACTTCTTCTGCCTTGGTGTCGACCGGAACAGGCATGTCGCTGACGAAAGGAACGACATTGCCGAGGAATTCCATCATACGGCGAACGCCCATGTCTTTCAGTGCGCTCACGCAGAATACCGGCAGGATGCTGCGGTCGATAAGTCCCTTGCGGATACCTTCGCGCATCTCGTCTTCGGTAAGGATTCCCTGGTCGAAGAATTTTTCCATCAGGTTTTCGTCGTTTTCTGCGGCGGCTTCAACGAGAATCTTGTTCAGTTCTTTCGCTTTTTCCATTTGGTCCGCCGGAATTTCAGAAATGGTAGGAACACCCCCTTCAGGACCCCAGCTGTACATCTTCATCAGCAGCACATCAATCATGGCGTTGAAGCCTGTACCCGGGTTGATAGGATATTGAATCAGGACGATTTTATTGCCGAACACGTCCTTCATTTGTTGGATGACGTTGTCGAAATCCACTTTGTCACCATCAAGCTGGTTGACAGCAAAGATGACAGGTTTTTTAATTTTTTCAGTGGTACGGAAAATGTTTTGCGTGCCGACTTCCACGCCGTATTGAGCGTCGACGAGCAATACGCCGGTGTCGGTGACGTTAAGGGCCGTAATCGCATTGCCTACAAAGTCGTCGCCGCCCGGGCAGTCGATTACGTTGAGCTTCTTGTTCAGAAATTCTGCATAGAATACCGTGGAGAATACCGTGTAGCCGTATTCTTTTTCCACCGGAAAATAGTCGCATACGGTATTGCCGTTTTCAATGCTGCCTCTTCGTTTTATAACTCCACACTCGTAAAGCATCGCTTCTGCGAGTGTGGTTTTCCCCGAGCCCTTACTTCCAATGAGGGCAATGTTTTTAATTTCGTTGGTTTCGTAAACTTTCATTGTATTAGAGAATATTAAAAAGTTAGTAAATGATGTTTTTCCATTTGCGGTAAATAAAAAGATGCCCGGAAACGCTTCCCGGCTTGAGTGCCGGCTTCGTTTTCGGCATTTTTCTTTTCCTTTCGCAAAGTAGGAACTTATTTGTAAAATTCAAAGCGGAGCACGTATGTTTGATAACATATTTCATATATTTAACCCAAAACGGTTATTAAACTTTACGATAGATTCCGTACTTGGCATCTTGCTTCCCGCTTTTCCCGTTGTAGCCCTTCAGCAAATGCTATCATCGAGCCGTTTGACAGCCGTATGAAATCTGCCATGAAGTTGAATGACCTGTTTGGGTGTAAGAATTTCTTCGAAAAATAATGATAATATGTATTTGTCTATTGTGAATATCAGATATTTATCTTACATTTGCCTCATAGAGGACTTGTCTTAGCATAAAACACAATTCTGCTTTCAAATTCAGTGTATTTGTAGAATATATTAGGTCTTCTATCATAAAACACAATTCTGCTTTCGACTTATATAGTTTCTAACCATAAACACATTGCCTTATGAAAAAAATGTTACTCCTTCTGGCCTTTGTAGCGCTGTCCCTCACAACCTGGGCACAAAGTAGCGACTTTCAAGAGGGCCAATTCTACTATTCCATCAATCGTGACCGACCTTCTGAAGTTTCGGTAGCCAGAAATGATGACTCTTATTCCTCCTTTACCGGTGAACTCATTATTCCAAGTATCGTTACCTATGGGGGATATACCTACACTGTAACGGGTATTAGTGAGAGGGCTTTTAACAGTTGTTCCGGAGTCACCTCTGTCTCTATTCCTTCCAGCATGATAACCATTGAGTGGGCCGCGTTTGAGGGAACTGCCTTCTATAATGACCCTTCAAATTGGGTGGACAATGCATTGTATGTCGACAACTGCTTAATTGCAGTCAAACCCGAAGTGGCCGGAGAAACCTATGAAATTGCAGAAGGAACAAGGGTAATCGGAGAGGGAGCTTTTTATAAATGTTCCTCTCTGACTTCTGTCACTATTCCTTCCAGCGTTATAAGTATAGGATATGGTGCGTTTGCAGATTGTACCGCTCTGACTTCAGTCTCTATTCCTTCCAGCGTCATGTACATAGGTTCGGAAGTGTTTGATGGAACTGCTCTTTATAACGATGCTTCAAATTGGGTTGACAATGTATTGTATGTTGACAACTGCTTAATCGAGACGAAGCGGGATATAAACGGAACATACAACATAGCGGAAGGAACAAAAGTTATTGCTGAGTCAGCTTTGTCATCTTGTAAGAGTCTTACTTCAATCACTATCCCTTCGAGTGTTATAGGCATAGGAAGGTATGCGTTTCCATCATCAGTGGTACTTACTGATATCCAGGTAGAATCCGGCAATACTGCTTATTTGTCAGAAAACGGAATCCTGTACAATGCAGATCAAACTGTTTTGTTGTGCTATCCAGGAGGGAAAAAGGATAGAACACTCACAATCCCTGCCAACGTGAGAAGCTTTGGGTATGATGCATTTGATAATAATAGCTATCTGGATACAATTAAGTGGAATGCTGTCAATTTCACAGATTTCTCTTATAATATTTTCCCATACTGGCCGTACGTTTCAACGCTTGTCATTGGAGAAGGTGTTGAACATATTCCGGCTTACCTATGTAATAAATTTTCTTCCACTCTTCGCTCCCTCACTATCCCGTCCACTGTCACCAGTGTAGGACAGGATGCGTTTGCCGAATGCGGAAACTTAACCGTATATAAGAATTATTCACAGCTACGGTTACCAGATTTTTTAATAACAAACTCTCCCAATTTGAAGGAATTAGTATCCCCCATTGAAAGCTTTTTCCTTCTTAGCTTGGAGGATCTTTCTTCTATCACCGGATTAAAATCTTTAACAGTCCATTCTTTGGAGAAGTTCGAGAACAGGATGTATGATCGTGTACTTTCATTTACGAATCTTCAACAAAATACGTTAACTTATATCGATATAGAAAGTCTCAGACCTTATGATGATATCTATATTCCGGACAAGTGCTTCCTTGATTTCACTTTATTGGAAACAGCCAAATTGCCCAATAAATTGGAAAGTATCGGTTACAGAGCTTTTGAAAACTGCCGTGTGCTTCAGGAATTCACTATCCCTGCATCGGTAAACGAGATCGGTGAAAGTGCTTTTGAAAACTGCCGTATGCTTCAGGAAATCACTATCCCAGCATCTGTGAACGAAATTTACGACAGTGCCTTTGAAAACTGTCGCAGCCTGAGTGCCGTACACTTTGGCGG
>ULSN01051543.1_pt1 | contig 11169 bp, 8 predicted proteins | sample 1956771 | NCBI WGS metagenome assembly ULSN01 (sample SAMEA4835709, study PRJEB28245) | human gut metagenome | biome: gut microbiome; material: fecal sample | place: Denmark | collected 2008
GGTGGCGGAATTGGTAGACGCGCTACTTTGAGGGGGTAGTGGGCATTCGCTCGTGTGAGTTCGAGTCTCATCCCGGACACTTTGGGATTCTCCCCCCGTGGAGAGATGAATGGAATGGCGCCTTCGTCTAGTGGTTAGGACGCGGCCCTCTCACGGCTGAAACACGGGTTCGAGTCCCGTAAGCGCTACAATGAATAACGGAGTCAGTTTTGGTTCCGTTATTTTTGTTTTACTAAAGTCTTAATTTCAGATGAACGATTACTATCACATACGTTTTAATATGTCGCCGGCTACTGAAGTGGAGGGTGATATTTTGGCAGCATTGCTTTGCGAGGTTGGCTTTGAAAGTTTTGTTCCTGACGAATCCGGTGTTTCTGCCTATATCCGAACAGAGCAGTATGACAGAAATGCTGTGGATGAAGCTCTGGCTCAGTATCCATTCAACGCGAAAATTGATGTGGTGGAGGAATTTATAGAAGGAGAGGACTGGAACAGTGAATGGGAAAAGAATTACTTCCAGCCGATTGTTTTTGAGGATCGCTGTGTGGTTCATAGTTCTTTCCATAAAGATTATCCTGCTGCTGAATATGACATTGTGATAGACCCTCGTATGGCTTTTGGTACCGGGCATCATGAAACGACAAGTCTGATGATGGAACGCCTTCTGAATGCTGATTTAGAAGGTAGGTCAGTGCTGGATATGGGGACCGGTACGGGAATCCTGGCTATTCTGGCTGCCATGTGTGGTGCCGGTAAAGTCGTTGGTGTGGAAATCGATCCTCCTGCTTACGAAAACGCTCTTGACAACATTCAGTTGAACCATGTGCCGCAGGTGGAAATTCGTTTGGGCGGAGCTGAAACAGTCGTAGAAGTGGAAGCTTTTGATTTTGTGTTGGCCAATATTAACCGTAATATCATTCTGGCTGATATTGACAAATATGCCCATGCCCTGAAATCGGGCGGTAGAATGTTTTTGAGCGGTTTTTACGTAGAGGATGTTCCATTGCTGGAGGAAAAGGCGAAGGAGTTCTCTTTGAAGCTGGAATCAGTCAAGGAGAAAAAACGCTGGGCCAATATGGAGTTGGTTAAATTATAGTTCACGTATTTTTACTATTATTCTTAGAAAAATATAGCGCTGACAAGAAGGTTTTCTGTCGGCGTTTTTTTTGATAACAATCCTTTTATCTCATTGTCCTGGATATTATCGAGACCGAATTGGGTATAAAAACAAAAAAGACTGCGTAAGCAGTCTTTTTATGTCTATCTTAATGCACAGAGTCGATATCTGTACTAATCTCCTAAGTAGGATTTTAATAAACGGCTTTTTTGCCCTTTGAGTTTACGGATAGCCTTTTCTTTAATTTGGCGTACACGTTCTCTTGTTAAGTCGAATTTAGCTCCAATCTCTTCCAATGTCATTTCCTGGCAACCAATACCAAAGAACATTTTCAGAATTTCCCTTTCACGATCATGCAACTGGTTGAGCGCTCTGTCGACCTCTTTCGAGAGTGATTCTTGATTGAGGGCAGCGTCGGCCATAGGGGAGTCGTCGTTAGTAAGAACATCGAGAAGACTATTGTCTTCACCTTCTACAAACGGAGCATCCATTGAAATATGACGTCCGGAAACTTTCAGCGTATCTGAAATTTTATCTACAGGAATGTCCAGCTGGTTTGCCAGTTCTTCTGCAGAAGGCCGTCTTTCGTTTTCTTGCTCGAATTTTGAGAGGGCTTTACTGATTTTGTTCAATGAGCCCACCTGGTTAAGCGGAAGTCTGACTATTCTTGATTGTTCAGCTAATGCTTGCAGGATAGATTGTCTAATCCACCAAACTGCGTAGGAAATAAATTTGAATCCTCGTGTTTCATCGAATTTCTGAGCTGCTTTAATCAAGCCTAAATTACCTTCGTTAATTAAGTCCGGAAGACTTAAACCCTGGTTCTGATACTGTTTTGCTACAGATACTACAAATCGAAGATTGGCACGAGTCAATTTTTCCAGTGCTGCGTGGTCGCCGTTACGTATCTTTTGAGCCAATTCCACTTCCTCTTCCACAGAGATAAGATCCTCGCGCCCAATTTCTTGCAGATACTTGTCGAGTGACGCACTCTCGCGATTGGTGATTGATTTTGTAATCTTTAATTGTCTCATTTACTTCTAAAAGTATTTTTAAAACGCGTTTTCGTACAAAGGTACGAATTTTTTCTCAAATGTGCAGGCTTTTTATCAAAAATCTACACATTTATTTACACAACAAATACCGTGCCTGATTTGTTGAATGCTTGATTACTTTTTTTTAAGTTTTAGTGGTGAATGATGTCAGTTATACGTCGAATTCTCTATAGGGAAATACGTAAACTCGATTCACTAAAAGGAACTGTCTGGGAGTTGAACCTGAGGATGTTTCGTATTCAATTAAAGGACGTACGGCAATCACATCCCAATCCCAGTCCCACATGTCTTGAACCATATCCTGGTAGGAATTATAAAATCCCTCAAGTTTGGCATTCTCCCATAATAGCTTCTTTGTAACGGGGCCTATAATTTCACAAGGGATTAAGAATGATTCAGGGAAGTATGCTGCAAGTACTTTTTCTTTTGGTCTGAATTTACATGATTCCTGAAAATTAATGCATCCTGGTTTATGATTTCCCCAACGGTATTCAGCATTTATTGAAAAATCCGGACAGTAAGTAATGAGTTGAAACGGTGCCAAGTCTTCGGTGTCTTCGATTTGATAACCGACGACACGATTGGGGGCAAAAACAGTTTTTTTCAGAATGTTCAAAGCATCTTTCATGCTATTGAAAATTCCGATGTTGTTTTGTTTCACTTTGTAGAAGTTCTTGTCTGTGTTTATATCCTGTTGTTTGTCAATTGTTATTATGTTTCCTGTAATATTGTCATACTCGATGTTAGGTAAGGTTTCAAAAGTCTCTCCATCATTTAATAGCAATATCGGCCATTGTTCGCAAAATGATTCTGCAAAGGTCTTGGGGCTGTTCGTGTGTATCGGCATGATAGCTTTGGGCGAAATCTCGTTAAAAAGTTTTTCAAGACTGTTTGTATCGCAGTGGCCGCTCGTGTGCATATACAGATAGCCGTTGACTACAGAGTTCGCCAGTTTGGGATTATAGGCTGCATTGTTTTTGTCAATATATCCTCTCCACATCGAAAGGTATATTTTTCTGTTTTTATCCGGCATGCGTGCCAGTAAATTGTCAAACCTTTGGTTGGAGCGGGCAATCAGTACATATCCTCGTTCTTCCAGAAACTCATAGAATTTTTTGTTTACCTTAAATTCATTATGCTCATATTGTAGCTCGATTGGTTCGTAGTTTCCATAATTGAATAGTGGCGATTTGTTCCAAAGATTGTTTGACTTGCAAATGGTATCCATGATGCTCTTTTGATAACTGTCAACATAAAATGGACGGTTAGCACGTAGTGCTGCATGGTATAATCCAAAAATTCGGTCAATGTTAGTTGATGAAACATAAACAACATTGTATTTATTCTCCTTAAAAGACTGTTCAAAGCGCTGTTGCAGCTCTTGTTCTGTTTCACAGCTTACGTCATGACGGGTTATATTTGTACCTTCGCAAACGGCATAATCGACTTTCCCAATATATTGTCGAATTAATTGATGAAACTTTCCACTACGGAATCCGTGGCAGCGAAAATCACCAGTATGAAGTACTTTAAGGGTTTTCTCTTGGATGAGAAAAGAATAGGCATCAAATGCAGAATGGTCAATCTGAATCGGTAAAATCTTAAAATCACCAAATGTGAATTCTTCGCCCGGAGTGAAAGTTTGGATACTCGCCAATCTTTCGGCAATTATTTTATAATTATTATCTACTTCAGCAAGATGATTTGACAGCACTTGTAAAATGTTGACAGCCGTCTTGCCCATAAAAATAGGCAGTTTTGAAGATAGTTCGACTATCTTTCCTATATGGTCGGTGTGATAATGTGTAATAAGTAACATGCTTTTTGAAAGGTCGCCTTTGGTTAATCCTTCAATTTCAAGCGAACTGTCAGCTGTAGCCATACCGGGTAGTTGTTCACCGTAATCGATAAAAAGATGCCAGTCATTAACTTTGTATTCTGTAACGGAATCGCCAATTTGATTAGTCCCTCTGTGTATGGTAATTTTCATTTGTTTATAATATTGGTTAGTTGATTTCGGTTAATGATAAAAGTATCATATAGGCCATAGCCCATGAATGAACTGGTGGCAAATAGAAAATCATCGTCAAACATGGACAACTGTTCTGAGAGGACGGTACTTGCCAATTTATAATCTGAGATAATAAATCCGAATTTTACGGGCACTCCTTCAATTTCGCTGTCGCTCAATGACTCGATGAAAGTTGGAATATGTTTCAATCCTTTGATTTTACAATATTTGTGTTTTTCTCCAGAGCAGAAAAAGCCATCTTCCAAAATGCTTTGTTGTCGGAACATAGATAGAATGTCGAACTTGAATTGACGGCATAAATTGTTATTGCTGACGAATGATTTAAAGTCATCCATGTGGCTTTTAAGATCGGCCGCTTTTCCATTCTGTGCTTTTGCAGATGAACCGACTGCATTGATGCCATGTTTAAGTTCAAAAATGACTATCTCAAAATCTTTGATCTTTGGAGACCTTCGAACTTCTTTCTTTGATGGCCACCTGAGGGCAATCAAGTCAAATTTACAATTTTTTCCGTTTGAGTTTGTCACAGTGTATTCTTGATCAACTATAAAGTAGTCCGTATCATTCGCATTGGTCGACAGGTTGTTAGCACAAGCTATAGCCTGCCTTATTTCCTGTTCGGCTACAACTTTTCCGCTGCTGTTGACTATACACATTGCTGCATCCAAATATTTTTGAATGTTGTCGAGTGTGGGTAAACATATGTCTTTTGTTCCGATGTATTTGGAATCCAGTCGTTTTAATTGAATTTTAGAATTTATAATAATACGATCGGGAATTGTTAGAATTTTTGCACCGCGATAGTAGATGATGATTTTGTTCCCACGCATACCTATGTTGAGTAGGGGATTGCTCTTAATTGTTTTCAACAATTCATTTCCATTCAGCCAATTTAAGAAATTGGTCGATAATGCTCGTGTGTTAAGTGTGTTTCTGCTCATACGTTAAAGTTTATTTTATTATAATACGATTGAGAAATTTAATCGAGTGTGTGTAAATGTTAAAAAACGATTTGGTTTCTGATGATACTCGTCATTTTTGTGGGCATTTAATTGTTATATAGTGCATTATGTTTTAATAAAAAATAACTATTTACTTTGTGCCGTGGTATGTGCTTTTCACTTTTTCTGAGAAAATAAGCGGGTCGAATCACACGATGGAGATACGACCCGCTGGTTATTTGTTATGCTATAGACGTGTTATTTGCATCCTGCGCAACGTGGTTTGATTTGCTTGAAGAAATCGTTGCCTTTGTCGTCAACAAGGATGAATGCCGGGAAGTTTTCAACACGGATTTTCCAGATTGCTTCCATGCCTAATTCCGGATATTCAACACATTCAATGCTCTTGATGTTGTTTTGCGCAAGGAGTGCAGCCGGACCACCGATACTTCCGAGGTAGAAACCTCCATGTTTCTTGCAAGCATCAGTAACTTGTTGTGAACGGTTGCCTTTCGCAAGCATAACCATGCTGCCTCCGTGGCTTTGGAACAAGTCAACATACGGGTCCATGCGGCCTGCTGTAGTCGGGCCCATTGAGCCGCAAGCCATTCCGGCAGGAGTTTTTGCAGGACCGGCGTAGTAAACCGGGTGATTCTTGAAGTATTCAGGCAAGTCTTCACCCTTGTCCAAACGTTCTTTCAGTTTTGCGTGAGCGATATCGCGGGCAACAATGATAGTACCGTTGAGTGACAAACGAGTTGAAACCGGATATTTTGTCAGTTCTTTCAGAATTTCTGACATAGGTTGGTCAAGGTTGATTTTAACGGCGTTGCCTTCACCGGCCTTGCGTAATTCTTCAGGAATCAGTTCGCCAGGATTGCTGTCGAGTTTTTCAATCCAGATACCGTCTTTGTTGATTTTACATTTGATGTTGCGGTCAGCAGAGCAAGAAACACCAAGACCAACCGGACATGATGCACCGTGACGCGGAAGACGGATGATGCGAACGTCGTGTGCGTAGTATTTACCGCCGAATTGTGCACCCAAGCCAATGCGGTGAGCTTCCTCAAGAACTTGTTTTTCGAGTTCAAGGTCACGGAATGCACGACCTGTTTCGTCACCGGTTGTCGGCAGATTGTCATAGTAGTGAGTTGATGCCAATTTCACAGTGAGCAGATTCTTTTCAGCTGAAGTGCCACCGATTACGAACGCAATGTGATAAGGAGGGCAGGCTGCAGTACCCAATGTTTTCATTTTCTCAACGAGGAATGGAACAAGTGTGCCCGGGTTGAGAATTGCCTTTGTTTCCTGGTACAAGTATGTCTTGTTGGCAGAACCACCGCCTTTAGTCACACAAAGGAAGCGATATTCCATACCTTCTGTTGCTTCAATGTCAATTTGAGCAGGAAGGTTGCACTTTGTGTTGACTTCTTCGTACATTGACAGCGGGGCATTTTGAGAATAGCGAAGGTTTTCTTGAGTATATGTTTTGAATACGCCTAAAGAAAGTGCCTCTTCATCGCTAAAGCCTGTCCAAACTTGCTGACCTTTTTCACCGTGGATAATTGCTGTACCCGTATCTTGGCAGAAAGGAAGAACACCTTTGCTGGCTACTTCTGCATTACGAAGGAATGTAAGAGCTACATATTTGTCGTTGTCGCTGGCTTCCGGATCGTGCAGTATTTTAGCTACTTGTTCGTTATGAGAACGGCGGAGCATAAATGATACATCGTGGAATGCGGCATTTGCCATTGCAGTCAAGCCTTCTTTTTCGATCTTAAGGATAGGATGTCCTTCGAATTCGCTGACAGACACGTAGTCTTTTGTCAGCAAATAGTACTCTGTTTCGTCTTTTCCGACTTGAAACATCGGAGCATACTTAAATTCAGGTGATGCCATAATATTTTTATGTTTGAGATAAGTTTCAATATCTGCAAATTTAGCAAACAATTATAGAATAAGGAATATTTTCGGCAAAAATGTTTTGCCATTCAAGAACTGTACTTTTGACCGATTAAAAAAATATAAATCTTATTTAATTTTTGTTCCGCCATGTCTGTTACTTTCGATTAATTTACGTATTTTTGTTATCAATAATAAGCAAATGGCTTTAATTTGTAATATTTATGAAGAACCTAACTACATGTCTTTTGATTTCGTCATTTATGGCATTGGCTGCTAATGCAGAAGTGCCAACTTCAATAACCAGTCTGATTGGTAGCGGAGAGTTTTCCAAAGCAGAAGCATTGATAAATAAAGAAAAGGGATTGTCTGTCTATCAAAAGGATTCCTTACTGTCGATAATGAGCCGTATTCGCTCTGATTTTCGCATTCCTTATGAAGAAGGCGTCAGACAGATTCAACAGAAATTCAGCAATGCCTCCGATTACAATATTCAGCAATGGGAAAGTAAGAAATACATTGAAACGATGACCATCGACGGGCAAAAATACTTGTTCAGAAAAGCGGTGTCAAATCTTGACCGTTTGGTTCCAGAACTGTCATTTGAACGTCGTTATGAAGGAATTGTCGGCGACCAGAAATATGCAAAATATGCGGAAGACGTGATAAAGACGCATAATCCGGAGACACATCTGGGAGATACATACCGGGCAAAAGTTAAATTCACGATTGATGTAAAGCCGGATGCAGTTCCGAAGGGAGAGACAGTGCGTGTGTGGATGCCTTTTCCCTATGAAAATGGCCGTCAGTCAAATATTAAGCTGGAATCATCTTCGCATAAAGTGACATATTCGAAAAACAGTCTGCACAACTCGATTTATATGGAACAGAAGTCCGGCGGTAAAGAGCCGCTCCATTTCGAGGCAGTGTTTTCGTATGATGTGCAGCCGATGTACTATTCTGCCGATTTTATTCTAACGCATTTGAAGGAATATAACAAATCTTCGGAATTGTACAAAAAATATACGTCTACAGAATTGCCTCAAGTGATTTTGACAGATGAGATGAAGACTTTGGCTCAACGGATTGTTGGAAATGAAACGAATCCATACAGACAGGCTTCTTTAATATATGATTGGATTGACACTTATTTCCCGTGGGCGGGTGCACGTGAATACAGCACCATTCCCAACATGGCTGAGTATGTGCTGGAAAACGGACACGGTGACTGTGGACAGGTGTCGCTGTTGTATATTACGTTGGTCCGTTCCTTAGGTATTCCTGCAAGATGGGAAAGCGGATGGATGCTCCATCCAAGTAATGTCGGCATGCACGATTGGGCGGAAACCTATTATGAAGGAATAGGATGGGTTCCGGTTGACATGTCGTTTGGTGGACTTGAAGTGTCACCCGATTCGAATGTGCGAAATTTTTATAAATCCGGGATTGACATGTACCGTCTTGCTGTCAACAAAGGCGTTGGCGGCGAGTTCTCTCCCAAGAAAAATTGGGTACGCAGTGAAACTGTCGACTTCCAACTGGGAGAAGTGGAATGGAAGGGCGGAAATCTGTTCTATTATAAGGAATGGGAACCCAAACTTGAACTGATAAGTTTTGAAAAGAAATAACAAAAAACATACGATATGAACCTACATTTTAAACCTGTAATCTCTCTGTTTTGTGCGGCGTTTGTGGCATTTGCCGCTATGGCAGAATCTCAACCAGAACAATTGATAAAAGAAATGAAAACCAAATATGCCCCAGATACGCGGGTGGCTGTTTGGAAGGTGGAAGCCAAGAACCAGAATGGAGTAGTGGAACTTGTCGGTGAAACCGACAATGCGAAAGCAAAAGAAGAACTTTTAAAGAATTTCAAAAAAGCAGGATTGACCTACAGTGATAAAATTGCTGTATTGCCGTCGGAAGAGATTGGTAATGACAAATGGGCCGTTGTCACGATATCGGTGGCCTGTTTGAGATGTGATCCTCGGAATGGGGCGGAACTCGCATCGCAAGCCTTAATGGGAACTCCTTTGAAAGTATTGGACAAGGTGTCGGATTTCTATCGTGTGCAGACTCCGGACAACTATATCGGCTATATGACGCCCGGTTCATTTGAACTGATGACCGATAAAGAGTTCTCCGCATGGAAAGCATCGAAGCGGTATATTGTCACGGCTTATCAGTCGACACTTTTTGCAAATCCCGACGGAGATGAAAGCAATGTGGTTTCAGATCTTGTGTTGGGTGATATCCTTGAATATAAGTCTGTAAAGGGTGATTTTGTCGAATTGTCGATGGCTGACGGACGATCTGGTTATGCCCGGGTTAAGGATGTGGCAGAATTTTCCCAATGGGCAAAACAGGATTTTAATTTTGAACTGATTCGTAAAACAGCTTTTCGCATGATGGGTACCCCATATCTTTGGGGCGGAACATCGGTCAAAGCAATTGACTGTTCCGGTTTTGTGAAGACTTCCTACTTTGCCAACGGCATTATTCTCCAGCGCGATGCTTCACAGCAGGCGCTGACAGGATTGAAGTATGAATGTAAGGACTGGGCAGAAAAGGCACAGCCGGGTGATCTTATTTTTATCGGAAATAAAAACGGACGTGTGACACATGTCGCCATGTATTTAAATGACGGCAAATTTATTCACAGTTCCGGCCGTGTGAAGTTGAACAGCATGAATCCGAAAGATGATAATTTTATCGACTATACTTATCTGTCCATGTCCCGAATCAATGGCGAGATGGGTACAAAGGGTATCGTTAGGGTAAGAGATCATGCCTGGTATTTTTAGAATTCTATCAAATAACATAAAACTATGGACCGAAGAAAATTTTTGAAAGGAACGGCTCTCGGATTGTTGGCCGTATCATCTCCGATTTCTATTTCTTATGCCGGAGAAGCAACTCGTAAAACATCAAAAAGCGGACATTTGAATCTGTCGTTCAAACCTTATGAACTGACACTTCGTCATGCTTTCAATTTGGCAAAAAGTAGCCGAACTACAACTCCCGATGTGCTTGTTCAGTTGGAGTATGATGGAATAATCGGTTATGGTGAGGCTTCCATGCCGCCATATTTGGGTGAGTCAATCGAATCGGTAACCAAATTCTTGGGACAATTGGATTTGGCTCAATTTACAGACCCCTTTAGAATTGACGATATTTTAAGCTATGTTGACAATGTTGCTCCTAACAATAGAGCTGCTAAAGCATCTGTCGATATTGCCCTTCATGACCTGCTGGGCAAGATAATGGGCCAGCCTTGGTATAAGATTTGGGGCCTTTCTCCGGAAAAAGCACCGAACACGTCATTTACTATCGGTATTGACACGGCTGAAGTTGTCCGTAAAAAGGTGGATGAGGCAGCTCCCTACAAAGTGCTGAAAGTAAAGATGGGCTTGAACAATGATAAAGAACTGGTGGAAATTATCCGATCAAAGACCGACCGTCCGATTTGTGTGGATGCCAACCAGGGTTGGAATAGCAAGGAACAGGCTTTGGAAATGTGTAATTGGCTGAAAGATCGTAATTGTCTGTTTGTTGAACAGCCGTTGCCAAAAGAAATGATTGACGAAACGGCATGGTTGAGAGAGCGCTCTCCGCTTCCTATCATTGCTGACGAGTTTTTCCAACGCTTGCCGGATGTATTGCGTGCCAAGGATGTTTACGATGGTATCAACATTAAGTTGATGAAGAGTACAGGTATGCACGAGGCTTATAAGATGGCTGTTTTGGCTCGTTCTTTGGGTATGAAGGTGATGCTGGGCTGTATGACTGAAACTTCTTGTGCTGTCAGTGCTGCTGCACAGCTTGCTCCGATGGTGGATTGGGCGGATCTTGACGGAAATCTTTTGATTTCGAACGACTGTTTCGATGGTATGAAGATTGTAGACGGCAAGGTAACATTGTTTGATCTCCCGGGTATTGGTGTAAAACCGTTGAAATAAATTATCATATTAAAATAAATTGATGGCCCGTAAGTCAGAACGACTTGTTGGGCCATTTATTTGTTTAAACCGGTCATCATACAGCCAAATAAGATTGGCGGTAACCGTTTTAGGTTTAAAAAATATTGCTGTCCGATAAAACCGATTAAAGATAAAAATGTAC
>ULSN01016754.1_pt1 | contig 11165 bp, 23 predicted proteins | sample 1956771 | NCBI WGS metagenome assembly ULSN01 (sample SAMEA4835709, study PRJEB28245) | human gut metagenome | biome: gut microbiome; material: fecal sample | place: Denmark | collected 2008
AGAGCGTCGCGGTCTATTAACCAATCGCCTTCTTCGACTTCCGCTTCCCAATCTGCGTCAAAACTTACGCTTCCTCCGGATATTAAAGCTCCATACATCGAATATTGCTTGCCGTCTTTTTCTACAACCAAGGTTCCACGGCACAAGTTCGGCCAAGCTCCGTCGTAAGAAATAAACTTAATCATTTTTGAACCTCCTTAATCTCAAAAGCGATTGCTTTATTTGCCCACATGGCAACTTCTTCAAGCTTCTGTAAAGCTATTTTCCGGTTACGGCCTTTAGGGCAATTCTGCTTAATAACTTTTTCAAGATGTTCAGCGGCGCACACAATATTGCTTATGCGTTTCTGCTGTCTTACATCTATATGTCTAAATTTAATTGTACTCATTCTTCTTCACTCCTTTATAAAAAGCGGCGGCGTGGGGATTCTCGGATTTTACGCAGGCCTGTTTCATCAGTCCATAACAATAATGGGCCTACCGTTGCCAAGTCCGCAACCTACTGCCATTCGGCAACCCAGCCGCCGCGCCCATGGGCTTAATTTAAATCAATATAGCACCAGCGAATAATGGCATCTTCAAAGCATGCGAATTCGCAGTCACAGCTCTCCCTAGCGATTATGTCGCATTGCCTGTAGCCAACTAGTATTTCTCCCTTTGACGCTTCTCCGACTTTGATTTCAAAAATACAGAGTTTATTTTCGCTCGGCACAACGTCATTGCCATGCCATTCGCCACATATAGGTTTGTTGTTCATTTTTTCTTCACCTCAACTTTTTCAAGGGAGTTGTTGCGTTTTTTGCAACAGCTACAAGAGATTTTTGCAACATGTTGCAGTTTTCTCTTATAAACGGTACACCCATCGACGTTTCATTTCATGCGGAACGCCGTTATCCCTACCGCTACGCTTGCCTGTCCACATCACACCACCTGCAATGCCATCGTCGATAAAATTGCTAGCCTTCAGGCTTGCACCGTTTTCAGATGCAAGCGTATATGTAACGACTTTCTTGTATCCCATTGCTTTCGCAACTCTGACGCACGCTCCGTAAAGCATTGAGCAGGCGTTTTTCGTGCCGTCTGTGCAAAGCCTGTTAACCTCTAGCGTTAAACCATCGTCCAAAAAGCGACTTATTGGTCTGCCGCAGATTGCAACGCCAATCAATTCGCCGTCGGATAAGCCTAGCGCAAATTTACACCCGGCAACCTTACTATGATGCCGATGATTAGCGGTTACAAAACTGTTGGCTTGCTTTAGCGTGATTGGTATTACCTTACAGCTCATAATCAACGCCTATTTCCGCGGCTACCTTAGGCAAGGCAGCTTCTGCTTCTTCCCTTGTGCGATATACCCAGCCTTTGTCAAATAAAGCATACTCATTCGGGAATCCGCCCCACCAAAACGAGCGAACAACCCACTTACCACCCAAAAGCTCAAAGGTAAAATAAACATCGCCTTTCTTTGGCTTCCACGGCAGCTTGATGATTTTACAATCTCCATTAATTAACTCTGTTAAAGTATATTCATCCTTAATTTTATTTTGATTTTTTTCGTGAGTATAAAACAACTCTTTTGTACCAAAGTGATAAATTTTATTATTGGGAATGCCTCCAAAAATACTTCTGACTTTAAATTCTTCGCCCAGCTCCACGCCGAGCATCTTTGCTATTTCCGGGATAAGATTTTTACTCACTTTCTTTACCTCCATTTCTTTTCGCAGTGTTCGTCGTAAACCTCAAAACCTATGTATACTAAAAACACCATAAACATCGTAAGGCTGATAATGGCGAAAAATTCTTCGTCAGTGCCAGCGGTCAATAATAATTCTGCCATTTTATCACTCCTTTATTTCTGCAATTTAATCATCTGCTTAACCAGACAGCTATTTTCTTAAAATCTTGCAACTTATCTTTTTCAACCAGAAGAATATCTTCACTATCGGACATGATAAATTCATATTTATCTAAGATAGCTTCGCAAACGTCAAGTGCAGTCATAACAGCAATTTTCTCCACAGGTACGGTATTCATTTTAATCAACAAGATTCTAGCAGCCTGTTCTTGCCCTCTATAACAGATTTTATCTGCTAAATCTCTAGCGGTATATGAATTGGTCATTTAATTCCCTCACTTGATTCTAGCCATTCATCAATGGTTTTAATACCATAAGCAAACGCACAAAGGCGTTCAATTTTACATCCACGAGCTGTATACCAATCTCTTGTAAAGTAAACAACATCAGCGTCAGCCAGTAAAGCAATGCTTGCAGCTAAATACTTTAAAGGTTTGTCGAAAGTCGGATGGTCTTGGAAGAAACTGTCAATTACTTCCACATCCTCTCCGATAACTTCTTGCGCTTGCTTAACAGCAAGCTTACGTACTGCTAATATTTCTTCATCCGTTTTCCCATTCATAGGCTGAGATATAAACAACTTTTTCATCCCATTTCCCCCTTAGTCAAGCTCTTCAACTTCTGTATATTCAACTTCATCGTCACAATTAATGCTAACCTTAGCAGTATTTGTATCACAAACGCCAATCATTTTATCAACACCGCCATTACCGACAAAATTCATAGGTCCAGAGCACTCGTTGTAAGCCTTTTCGGTCAGCTCTTTATGTCTTGTCTCCGCTTCTTCTGCCGAGTAATATCGTTCGCAGTAAAGGTCATTCCAATTTATGCGGCCGTTTTCATCAATGCCGAAAAGCATTGTTTCAAACGGCGCAATCTGAAACAGCATACTGGTAATCTCGTCGTTTATTGGCAAGGCTACTGTCGACAGGATATACTCCTTGCCGTCTATAGTGAACCTGTCTTTGAAATTTAAGCGTTCACCCATGCCGTTATTCTTCCTTCTTTCTCTCAGCCTTATAAATTTCAACCGCCGTTGTGAGTGGCAGTATAGTCACCGGAAACATGAACCTCAAAGTTTCCACCGCCACCAGCCATCGTTCATGCTGCCTAAAGATTTCTCCCGTGTACTCTCCTTTAATTTTCAGAATGTCGTCGGTGTAAATCATGTCACCATGAATATCTCTAACACCCGTAGCCGTTCTTTCCATGTTTACCTCCCTGTTTTTTCTCTCTATTTTCATCCGTTTTTCCAATTTTAATAAATTTTATTAAAATTATTTTTTGCAGTTTTTGTCGTAGTAACCGTTATCTCTGCCGAGCATCGTTGCTCCGCAGCATCCGCACCTCATAACGTACAGATTCCCACGCTTTTCGTGTACCGTGTAAGCGTGTACAAGTTTTTTGATTTCGTTGCCGCACTTAATGCAGTACGGTCTGTTTTTGCTGTTAAACATCACGTTCTCGATTTCCACTTCGCTCACTCCTTGAATTGTATATGCCGTTCTCGCGAACGGAATATGGGCTAGATTCGTTTTTATAGGCGTCGCAGGTAACTTTATACCCGTTGCCCCTTAAAATTAAATCCAGCGGCATTTCCGCTCGTCAGAGAAGATTCGCTAATTTTGGATTGGCAACCAAAGGGTCATGGTCTACTTGAATCATTCTGTTTGGTTCAAACCCCTTGGCCGTTGTCACCGAGAAGCACACCTCGCGGTCGGGATTGACGTAGACCTTGTAGCCAATGTCCTCTTCGCCAACCGCCGTACAGTAGTTAGCGTCATTCAGTATGACTTGCAGTAGTCTGTAGTTGCTGACAATCTCGTTCCTGTTCAGCCCCATCTTTTGCCCGTAGAGCAAAATCTCGTTATGCGTCGGCATATATGGCATTATGTCTCTGTGCTGACGAAGTTTCCACTTCGTCCACGCCCAGAGCTTTGCACTTTTGCGAAGGCCAGCAGGAGAAGCCTGTGTGATTGGTTTCTTCTGCTCGGCATCACGCTCTCTGCGATAATTCGCAAGCGCGTCATCAACATCGTAGAACCTCGGCCAATACTGCAAGCGGCAGAGAGCGTTGCGAAGGTACTGTACCTGTTCGCCAGTCAAGTCCCTGTACTGGTCAAGGAATGTTCTCACCATGCTCTCCTGTCCTTCCACACTTGAAGCCGACACGGGCGGTTTAAGTCCTGCTGACTTCCAGTACCCGAACAGCTCAATCACGTCTTGTCTCTCCATGCCTACACCCCCTAAAACAACAACTCTTCTTTCTTCGGCTTGTCAGCGCCACTGTGGATGTTCTTGCAACATCCCTCGACATACGCCAATGTGCGCTTGCCTTGCTCTAGCGAGCGCTGCATTGCCTCCAACACTACGACCTCACCGTAGTCGGCAATCATGTCTTGGATTTTCTCGGAGATGTATTCTGTCATCAGCCCCATGTTTTTATTCCAAAACTCAAACGGCTTGCTGACAACACCAACAACTCCAGCGTTTTTATAATTAACTACGGTAGTAGAATTATTATTGTTATTGTTATTATTATCTTTCTCTATATCTATATCTATATCTACGTTACCGAGTTGTTTCATGTCTGTTACAGCGGTGTTACATTGTAACGCTTTCATCTTCTCGCGATGCCTTCTAACCCGCTCTGCTACTGCGGTTTCGGAGCCAATCGCCTCTGCTGCTTTCGGCAAAGAAACGTCGCTCTCAAATTCGGACTCTACCAGCAGATTGTGTTTGCGCAAAAATGCCACCGTGACCGACACATTCTCTTCGTCCTCGTCAATATCCAGAGCCAAGTTCTCTATGAACTCGCTCTCCGGACAGTCATAGGCTATATGCCCTTCGTTTTTCAACGACAACAACATCATTTTGAGATAAATGACCGTGTAAGTATCGCCGCCAGCAATCTTGCGTAGCTTCTTGATTTCAACTTGACGGAAGAAATCTTCCTGCAGTTTTAGCCACCAGTATCGTTTACCCACGCTATCACCCCATTTGGTTCATCAACTTGCTGCTAATTATACTTTCATAGTCCATGCCAACTTCTTGCATGAGCTTTAAACATTCAGCGGCTTATGGTCGCGCATTGCATCAATCGCAGCCGACAGAACGTCGAAAACTTTCTCAGCTTCATCGTCTGTGATTTCGCCATCGCCTTTAGCGTGAATTACAGCGGCACCGCAGACAGTAATAATTTCACCCCATGTAAGCTTGGGAGTTTCGTTGTAAGTTGTGTCAATCATTTGCATCCTCCTAAATCTATATCTGAATCCGAGCGAGCTTGCTGTTAAGCCCAAGGAGCGGCTGACGGATAGCCGGAGCTTTCAGCTTGCCCACCCAGACCAGAGTTATAAAAGGCTTATTCGCCTTCTACAGCGGTTTTAATATCCTCTGCGGTAAATTCATCGTCTGCGACGATTTCGCCAGTCTCAACGTCAACTACGCGAGCGTCAGAGGCTTCTTCTTGTTCGATTGTATCTACGTTGTTGTCTACAGAGAGGTCTAAAGGCTTCTCGTGAGCATCCGCGTCCTCGGCCATTGCCTTCTGCATTTCGATAGACATCGGCCCCCAATGACGCAGCGTGTATGCCAAGACGGTTTTCATCGCCATTGCATCGAAGTCGCTCTGCCAAGGACTAGAAGAAGAGTTGTAGCTCTTGCTGAATCTCTTGGCGTGTTTGATAACGGCATCCTTAGTCCAGTAGACTACCTTGCGGAAGCCGTTTAACAGCTCAAAGGAAGCGCAGTAGCCGATGGCAGCGTCGCCTTCCTGCTCGCCGTAGGTCAGTTCCTCAGTGAACTTATTCCATTTAACAACCTCGCCCTCATAGACGGTGTTTACGTTAATGGATTTATAGAGGCCGCTGCGTTGAGCCAGTTCGACGTACCCGAGATGGCCAATCTGGAACTGCGCAGCGCCTTTGTACGGCACAATCCAAGCTCTGCCGAGTGACGGAATAATCGGCAAGTCCAGACTGGCTGCGACAGATGCTGAACTGAGAACGGTGCGCATATCTACGTTCTGCAAGAGCTTGTTCTGAGACACTACAGTAAGCACGGAACTGATGAAACCCGGTGCCTTCTTGCCAAGCATACGTTGGAATCTGGCTTGTACGCTGTCCTGTTTGAACATTGCATCCAAGAGTGCTACGCCAGCTTTAGGAGCTGACCGCACAACTTGCTCTTTTTGTTTTGTGATTAAACCCTTTGCGCTAACCATTGTTATTCATCCTCCACTTCTTTAGCTCTACGCTTTTTAGCCTGTCTTGTAAGGTTTACTGTCAGCATACGATATTGCGTCTGCCGACGATACTTCTGAGACAGTTCGGGATAATCCTCGGCAAAAGCTTTGTTATCCCACACGGCACGGTTATGGATGCCGTAGCTGACGATATAGTCGCCGCACTCGCCCTTCTCTGAATTGCCAAGCTCCAAGCGGAGCTTGTTTTTCTTTTCGTCAATCACCTTTTTGATTTCGGTAATCTGGGCTTCAAGCTCTTTAATCTGCTCACATTGCTTCTCCCACTCGCCGCTCATCGGCATGACTTCCTTGTTCCCACCCGGATACATTTTCTCAATAGCCTTGGTACAGCTATCGGTATAATCTACAGATGGGATTTTACGAGGGACAACGTAGTTCTCCCAAAAGTCTTTCTCCGCTTCGATAAGAGCGTTGATTTCATCATCGTCACGCTCAAACTCACGGATAACGGCTCTCTGCCCGCCGCAGAGACAGACAAAGTAGCACTTGTCGTAGTTGCCTACCGCCATATAGTGCAAGGCTTGCACCAGATAAGAAGGCGGCACTTTATCGTCAGCCCATTCGTCGTAGTTGTAACCCGCCGTGGTCTTAATCTCCACGATAGAGTTCTCGCCCACAACAAGACGGTCAACGTCAGCAATCATAAACGGGTGCTCATCACTGCGAACCATGCCACAGCGGCGGAGTTTCTTGCCTGTCTTGTCTTGAAACCATTGAGCCAGCGGTTCTTCCAAGCGGTTCCCCCACTCCATGCGTTCTTTGACTTCATCCGAGAGATTAATCTCGGATGCTACGGTCTGGCTTGTTTTCTCTTGCCAAAGCTGAAACTTTGACTTGTAGGTATTAACGCCTACAATAATGCCAGCGTCGCTACCACCAATGCCTGTGGTGCGTAGCTCTAACCACTTCTCTCTGCCGCCCTCTGCCTGTATCTCGGCTGCGGTCATAAGCATAGTCGTGCTCATTCCACCCTCTCCTTCTCGCCTCTGATGTCATCAGCGTAAGTTTCAAAGCCAGCATCTAAGGCTTTGCGTATAAGTTCTTCGGCATTTTCATATTTGATGCCATAATCAACGAGAACCGTAATCATTACGTTCACAAGCGCGGTCAGGCCGATGAGTACATCAAACTTGCTTACCTTGTGATTGAAATTCACAGTAAAGCCATCTCTTTCACTGGTCACTTTAAAAATTGTTTCTTTTTTATCACTCATTCTTCGTCATCCTCCGCGTCCGAACGGATAGCTCCAATGATTCGTTTCAGACCTTCGGGCCAATCCTCCGGGATAGGCTCGCCTTTTCCAATGGTGATAACTGCAATGCCTTCATCCTTGGGCTTTTCGGCTTCATGTTCGTGGTTCATCATCCTTGCGAACCCCTTGTCATATTTCGCGGTTGCAAACGCTGCATCGAGCAGTCCCCAAGTTGCATCGTTAGCATCTTCGGAATCAAGCCCATTCTCCATAAGACTTTGCTTCATTCCTTGTGCTACTGTGAATACGAGGCCAGCAAAGACTTTCGCCAAATCCTCGTTTCCTGCTTCCACATTAACTTCAAATTCCAGATGCTTGCCGTCAATAAGAGCGGCATGGATGACTAATTCGTTAGTTTCTTTCATTCGTTTGTTCCTCCTTAGATTTTTTATAGTTTTTTCGGCAGCGGCAAACCCTGTTGGAGATTATTGCTGCCGGAACGTCCATGAGTAAACTCAAATCGCACTGGCGTATGCCACATACGATGTTAAGAAAATAATATGATTCACATTCAAGGTCACACAGCGAAGGTACTTTAGGACGCGGTGCTCTCGGAACCTTCTTGTATTGTGGCTTCATATCCATAAAATCCAATGCGCTGTTAATGCTCATGCTTTTGATTATGGATATATATAGCGCATACCAGTTCTCTCGAAACTGGATGTTACTGCTTGACTTGTGGATGGCAGCCGCTTCCGGTTGAAAACTGTGAGAACGGGCTTTAACGTAATTCTCTCGGCATACATGATTTTGCCTTACTCTCATTTAACGTCCTCAACCTTCACGATGATTGTCTCGCCGACCTGTAAATGCTGTCGCTTGCCGATACCGAAACCGTTACTTTCGCTCAGCTCGTGCATGAACTCGGCGAACGGCTTGCTGCCATCGTAATACCTTTCGCCAATCACCCAAAGCGTTTCGCCGCTCTGCACGGTATGGCAAATCTTACGACACATCGGCTTCTCTCTGTCCGCAAGATAGTCGGTATCGAATCCGCTAATCAGCAGCGCCAAGATGCCGATAACTGCAATCTTGAGTACCGTTTTCATGTCACACACCCCTTTCCCTTTAATCCAATAGTGCTTTAAGTGCGCTCTGATAGCGCCCTTTTCTTATGTTCTGCACCTTATCCTGCTTTGCTGGCGGTGCGAACATTTCTCTTAGCTGCTGGTCAACAACATCTGCTACCAGCAGCCATTTTCTGCCGTATCTTCCGGCAGAGACTTTGCCTTGCTTAATAAGCTCCCGCAGCATCTTGTCGCTTATGTTGCGGCTCTCGGAAAACTCTTTGATTCCCATGAGTTCCATTAAGCTCACGCTCCTTCTTCTTTTTTTAGCAGGTCGTCAATCGTGCAGCCAAGGATTTTGGCCAACGCTGGCAATTTATCTGCCCTCGGGAGGAATAAACCGCCCTCCCATTTTGCGATTGTACTTCTATCAACCCCGCAAGCTTTAGCTACATCTTCTTGTAGAAGCCCTTTAGCTTTGCGAAATTTTTCTAATTGGGACATAAACGAACATCACCTCGCATTTCTGTGCGTTAATCGCACTTGATATTGATATTATAGTGCGATTAAGTCACCTTGTCAAGCACTTTTTTTGATTGACATGTGCGCTGGTGTCACATTATAATATAGGTAATTAGGGAGGTGCGTTAAATGACAATAGGTGGAGCTTTAAAAACGCTTAGAAAAGCTCATGGCTTTACACAAGCGGAAGTCGCTTCTGCGCTGAACTTGTCTAGGACGAGCTACACAAAATATGAGAATGACGTTCATATGCCAAACGCAGAGCAAATTCAACTAATAGCGAATCTGTTTGGAGTGTCGCCAGCAGAGATATTGACACCAATCCAATCCGACGGTACCAAAACCATAAAACTTCCAAATCTAACAAAACCTACGCTAAGAAGTGACCACGAGAAACTCCTTGGCGTTTATGATAGCCTTGATGAGCAGTCGAAAACTCAGCTTATGTCTGTTGCTTACTTGCTTATGTCCCAAAGCCTCAAGGCACAAGGCATTGATGTACAAGAGATGGTAGAGCAGCAGCTCCATAAAATTAAAGACGAAGGAGGCGAAAACAATGACGACTGACGAAGAACTGCATCAAAAGGCTATTGCTCACGAATTGTTTTGTGAATTGTCCTCGAAATCAAGAATGGTGGCTATCGGTATTTTACGGCTACTGTTGGTCGAGGAAACGCGCCCTTTTTGACTGTCTACTCACCCGACGGTAGCCGACGTGAGCAAAAGCCAAACGATGGCAATCCGCAATAAAAAAAGACCGCGCTCCATGGCGGAGAACGGTCAATGCTTTTTAGCTGTTTAAAGCGAACTGCAGGGAAAACAAAAAGCCTCCGGTACACGGAGGCTTTTTGCAAACACTAATAAGAAAGAAGGTGTTGTGGCTCCAATAGGAGATATGCCGAATGAAATCCACACTTGTATTTTAGCAGAACCATAGGATAAGAAACAAGGGGGTTTGAGCGCGATTTTTGTCAGAAAGGAGAAAAAATTATGACAAAATATCGAGAAGGCTCTATATATTACGAGACAAACAGAGGCAAATGGCACGCTTCCGTCGCTGACCCGCAAGGCCACAGAACACACAAAAGGTTCGACACGGAAGTGGAGGCGAACGCTTGGCGCTTGAGCATGGCAGCGAAATACATCAAGGGTAATTATGTTGCGAAAAGCGACATGACTCTAGGTACATGGATTTTGCAATACCTCAGCGTATTCGCTAAATCCAAAGTGAGAGAAAAGACATTCTTGGATTATACCAATACCGCTGCACATATTGACGAAGCATTAGCGGACATAGAGCTTCAAAAACTTTCGCCCATTGTAGTTCAGTCCTATATCAACAATGCGGAAACAACAGACTGCATGAAAGACAGGTTGGTAAAACTGCTCTGCCGTGCGTCGAAAAAAGCCATTGCAACGGGGCTGATAGAAAAAGACTTTATGGCTGGCGTAGAAGTGCTCAAGCCCGAGCCAAAAGAGGTGGAGATTTTCTCTCCCGAAGAGCTTAATATAATTATGGAAACCATTGACAGCGACGCAAGACTTCGCAGACACCATCTGCTCATTTCCGTTGCTATTGCATCTGGTTGCCGAATGGGAGAGATATTAGCTCTAACACCGCAGGATTTAGACGGAGATGCTATAAAAATCAACAAGAGCCTAGTAGAAGTCAATGGCGTGGCAAAACTCCAACCGCCAAAGACTAAGGCGGGATATAGGCGAGTTCCTTTGCCAAAGAACATAATGGCTGAGCTTTACCAAGCAGCGTATGAGCTTGAAGGCGGAGAGATTATCAGAAACGCCAAAGGCAATCCGTGCTTGACTACAAATATCGACAAGACATGGAAGCGGATATTGACGAAAGCTGGAATCCCTTACAGGAAATTCCATTGTCTGCGCCACACTCATGCGTCTATGCTGCTTGCCGCCGGGGTGCCCATACTAGAAGTAGCAAAGCGTCTGGGACACTCTCGCCCGAGCCACACCTTAAACCTCTATGGCCATGCTATTCCCGGCTACGACAGCCAAATGCCGTCGCTTGTAGAGAAAGTTTTCAGCTTGGGAAATAGCAACCACGAAGACATTCTTGCCGTATCTTGCCCTGTTTTGCCCGCAACAACCGAAAGAAGTTGAACCAAATTGCAACCAAAACACGACCTACCGACCGATTTTCGGGCAAAAGAAAACGCCCAGAAATACCATTCCTAGGCGGTTTTTCAATGGAGCTACTGACAAGATTCGAACTTGCGACCTACTGATTACGAAT
>ULSN01003163.1_pt1 | contig 11109 bp, 9 predicted proteins | sample 1956771 | NCBI WGS metagenome assembly ULSN01 (sample SAMEA4835709, study PRJEB28245) | human gut metagenome | biome: gut microbiome; material: fecal sample | place: Denmark | collected 2008
AATGAATTTGTCAGAAACCAATGCGAGATAATGCATAGCTTCTTTATATCTCATTCCTGCAATTAGTTGTGTACCGATAATCTCATTGAGATAATTCATATCGTTATAACTGTACTTGCACAAAAAACGATCCAAGCCACATAACGGATTCTTCATCCTATATGCCAACCGTTTGACATACTTCACCCCTATGGAGTCCAGATTGATAAAGAAATCCGTCCTATAATCGTATTCGTTCTCGTTTGTAAAGTTTAATATTTTCCAATCCGCACGACCTCCTTTCACTTTCCAAATACAATTGTCAGCATAGTTAAGAAACTGCAATGCCCTGACTTTATATCCGGAAGAGATGCACTTTGGAACCACTTGAGATATGATGATTTTCCTCATCATATCATTCCAATAATATTGACTGAATCCGTCCCTTTGATTTGAGGCTTCCACAACTACCTTTGAATTCAAATTGGAAACAATCTTACGGTGTAGCCATGACAGTTCACCGTAAAGATAGCGTTCCAAGCTGTCATTATATTCAGAGGCACATTTGACTGTCAGGTAAATACGGAACACACGGATGGCATCTTTCAAGTCTTGACTGGCATTATATCTTGAAGCACGCTTTATAAGTTTAAGTGCCATACGGCTTTCTCCCTCCTTGTCATAAGTATAGGAGGCAATATAACACCATGCCGCTTTATACGCAGGTTTAACATTTGGAATGGTTTCCACCGCAAGCCTGTTTAATGCAGTATAATCGCAATTTTCATTATCAACTTCAGCCATGTGAATTATATACTGCGTCAATGATAAAATCCTATTATCATCAATGTCATTTTTGCATAATAACGACAGTAAATCCATATAGTTATAAGACTTGCCCTCCATCTGAATGCAGAACAGATAAGAATGGACATCCCCGACCTCGATAAACATTCTTTTAGCTTTTTCCGTTTCTCCCATATGGAAATATGCACCAGCGACATATCCTCTTGCCATGTCAGAAATTATGTTATTCCGGAATTCCCGTTTTCGGTCTATCCAAATATTCAGGCATTCGCTGTACTGCCGCATTGATATAAGACATCTCATTATTTGAAGTGTATAGCGGTCTAAAAGCCTTTTAGGATGTTGTCTTCTGGCTTGCGCGCATATTTCAGCCAATGCTATGCTTTCGTTGTCTCCCTCAACAGGATAATACCATTCTGAATTTTGCCGGCTACGTATCATCTCACACCTCTTTGCAAGCAGCAGATAAGACGTGACCTCTGTATCATTATGCCTTATAAGCCATTTCGCAAAAGCGTTGTTGCCTTGCAAACGGCTGCTGTTGGTAGCGCAAGTATGCAGTTGGTACAACTGCTCATAGCTCCAGTCATAAACGACGTCCTTTATGTCAGAAAGAGGAATGTATGTAGAAGTTATTTCGCTCCAATATAGGCAATTTCTCTTAATGTCATTTCTTGATTGCGGCTGCAAATCATTTTGTGGATTGTTTAATCCTTTCATGTTATTGCCGCAAATTCGGAACGTATAGTATTGTTCCGGCGAGTATAACCTGTCGAACGGACCGCAAGCTAATGAATTTTGATATGACAGTATCAATAATAAAATGAAAATTGGGTGCCTCATCAATCAGTGTTTATAAATCTGGTGAATATTTTCTTTTGAATATTGGGTGATGTTCAATGAATCGAGATGATACAGGATAATGTTGCGGGGTTGCCGCCTGATTTTAGAGAAAGCAAGTTCTTTAACTTTAATTATGTCTTCAAAAGGAGACGTTTCCAAGCGTATAATATCACCTTTTTTAAGGTTGTGTCCTTCTAAATAATGTTCTTTTAAAACAACGTATTTGCACTTGTCAGTTTGTCTGTAGCGTAGTGTGTCCGTATAGTCGGTATTGTGGAGAATGGACATAAAGTCATTTCTCCGCATCCATATACCCCAGGAATAAATAGGGAAAGCCACATCCAATGGCAATTCATATTCCACTTTGGAGTTTAAGTAAGGCTTCACGTCATTATAGTTCAAAATTGAATTTGCATCGGGATTATACAGTGAGCCTGTGTTGTATAACATAAGTACCCCATAATCGGCAGGCGGACACTCCTTTTTCAGCTGATGCAGCCGGACAGTCACACTGAGGTTCATGCTGTCTTTATGCAACATGTCGCGTAAATCTGCGCATAGCTTAAAAAAGTGATTCTTGGTGCTGTTTGTCCAATCACAATCCAACTGAATCTCATGCATATTGTTTATTCTGTTACGCTTAGACATTGCAATAATCCTTTTGTACATCAATTGGGCGAATGTAGTATCGGCTTTTATGGCTTTTGTGGTTATGTAGACAGTAGGCACCACCTCTATTCCGGCTGGCACAGTGTCAAGAAACAACGTTGTGGCAATAGGAATTGCCTTGAACAGTCCGTCATTATCTTGCCCATAGTCAACATCAAAGAATCTGATATACATTTTTTTTATATCATGCTCCTTTATAAAGTCCTTTTCATAACTGCTTAATTTGAATTGCGTCTTCCAATGGTATATGGCATTGCATGGCTTCGTCACAACGTTTCCGCCAGAAGCATTCCTGCAGATTGAAAACAACACCATACCTGCCACCAGGACAGGTAAGGCGCATAAAACCAGTGCTACATATTTTTTCATATACATGTTTCCTTATACATTTTGCATTGCTTATTCTAATAAAACACCTTTAAACTGATGTTTCCAGTTGTTTCCATTCATTTTGAACATGAGTATTCGTGCCCTCCAATTATCATAATAACAATACCAACTTTTAATGAATAATTCGTTGTATGATAATGCATCTAATGAGTTATTTATCAGTATTGTATAATATACATACAATCCAATTCCTACTGATACTGATTTGGGATCTAATGAACGCCTTTCTATTTCTGCATTGACATTTAATACGCTAGTTCGGGATAAGGATTTTTTGTGAGTTCTCAAAAACAGGAAGGCTTCTGCCTATGTCTGCCAGTAGGGGCGCGATTCATCGCATCTCAGAGGGGCTATACCTGAAAAATGTATGCAAATGCCGATGTTTCCAATAATGGCAAAGTTTTACTAAGCCATAAAATGCACTCTTATTGGAGTGTTAAGTTTCTACTTTATAACTCATTAGCGTTTTGTTTATACGATTGAATGCTTCTCTGCCTAACATGGCAGGCACATCCAAACTCTTGTCAAGAATGAAAGGGAAAGAGAAAGTGCATCCTTCGTGCTCAAATCCGAGGCGGAACACCTTGCATACCCTCAGTTTGTTGTCCTTGCATCTTCCGACCTTCTTCCCAACATAATGGAACACATCATTAGTACTGATGGAATCCACATAGTCAGGAAGAAAGGGCTGCAAGTTGTCATAGACAGGATTTGTATTCACTTCTCCTATATTATTCTCAGGAAGTGAATACATCTGCCTCTCTTCAAGATTGAAGAAAGCCAAGAATGCAGGACTGATAAGGTTATGCTTCATTCTCTTGTCAAGAAGGAATGTAAAACTAATGCCTTTGATATGGATGAAGATTTCATTCATTTTGAGTTCATTCTAATGGAAGTTCTCTTATTTCAGGCTTTGGCAAATCTCCTACATTCATTGCCTGTATTCTTAAAGTGCTGAATAGATTGCTGTTATCTCCTTTAGACAATTGTTGCATGGTTATAAACACTCTATCAACAACCTCTCCTTTATTTACTCTTCCCATTACGGGATTAATAGTGTTTCCTAAAATCATTGGATGGCTGGAAAAGTCTATTGCATTGTAAGCAAGATAATAAACAATCAGAGGATTAAGTCCATTGATGTTGAATGGGTTTCTACTTTCAGGCAAGTTTATACCATACTTGGCTGCATAGTCTTTAACATCTTGGATAGATACTGTTACATCATCTATCAGCTTTAATCCATTCTCTTTAAACACCTTTTGAGCTTCTGACAATGTGTATAAGGAATCTTGCTTGGCTGTTAATGCTTTATTCTCTTGATATAGTGATATGTTATAAGAGATTGAGGCTATTAATACAAAGCCTAATAAGATGGATAAAATTACAAAACCTTTCTTCATTCGTATGTCTTATTTTTAGTCAGTTGTTTTTATTGTCAATTTATCAAAGTCAAGAATCCATTTGTTTTTCACAAGGAAGTCTGTACTTAGAATACCATGAATTTGCACCCCTGTTTCTTCTTGTATCTGTGCCACTGTATTTGTAGCATCCAAAACAGTAAAGGTTGAGGTGTAATCAATCCCTTCAAAAGTGAATGTTGCTTCGATGGTTGGACATTCTTTATAATTCCCTTCTATACCCATTGTGCTTTGGTGTTCTTCAAGCACTTTAAATTCATTCTTGAAGTGTTCAAACACATAAGTAAAAAGGACATTGTGTGTGGCTCCTGTATCAACAAGGAAACACAAATTCTTTAGTTTGCCTGATGTTACTATCAGTGGCAAGCCTGTCTTTTGCAGACCTAAATTCAGTGGAAATTCCATATATCTATTACATCCTTTTAGTCAGTATTCCATCTTGCATCAATATCTCCTTCATAAGCATCTGCCAATCCACTTTCAACATCTTCTCTACTCCAACCACCATAATAAGCTTGCTCATCCCCATAAGGGTCACTCCAATCATCTGTATCATTCATTTTTTCAGATTCATAGTCCCAAAAGGACGTTTTACGGTATGCTGCTTTTGAAATAGTTCTTTTAGGAACTACCTTTGTAGGAAATAATGTACTTTTGCCTATATCTGATTTTTCCATCAGCAAAGGAAATATTTTACCATTACTATTGGCAACAATGGATATTACAGGATCTTGTGGCATCACTTTTAAAGAAACAAAACCGATATTAGCTCCGTAGGTAAAATACAATTGTCGTGTATTAGGTTGAGCCTTGACATAAAGTCTCTCACAATGTACTAAATCCTTAAATGCATCTACTGAATAAGTACATATGTAAGTCAAACCATCAAGAATGACTTTATTACATAATTGATGAAGATTTATTCTTTCTTCTTTATCACCTATAAAAGCTCTAAGAGAAAAAAGATATTCCTCATTTATAGTCCATATTTTATCATATTTTAACGGAACAGCAATATTTCCTAATGTATCAATAATACCCCATCGTTTTTTTTCTTCCAAATAGTGATATTTCATCACACGAGCATAACCACAAGTAAATTGAGGGTCACACCAAGAATATTTACCAAATGGCACTATTTTTCTGTTCAAGACATCAATATAAGCATACTGATATTGGTGATTTCTAACTAAAGATAATCCACAGCTAAATGGCTGCATTTCCATGTATTGAGGCTGAATAATAACATCCCCTCCTTGGTTCTTAGCTCCAAACATGCCATTCTCTTGAAATATCATATACTCTTTATCCATGCTGCCTTTTTGTAGCCATACCACAAAAAGAAAGGTGTAGGCTTAACCTGTTGTTATTCTGAGGTATCGCCAAACACCTATAACCATACAACATGGAAGCCCACACCCTACGGTGCAAGCATTCACTTTCATGCCGTGATGGGTATATTCCTCTAATTGGCGATTTTCAGAATACATCAAGCAAGAAGCAAACACTTCTTTTTATAATATGTCCTGTTAAACTTCTATTTCATTGTCACTCTATTTCATTACTTGTGCAAATATAATGAATTTATGATAAAAACAATAATCAAAAGTGTAATCTTATAGAAAATAATACATACAGGCAAGTGAGGTATGGGCTTTATCTTGTAATTAATTGATAATAAACATAATAAAAAAACTCTATTCAAAGAGACCATTTTGATACATATTTCTTGTTCACATTGCTACTATATTTTAAAGATTACACGAGATATTGATGTCTGTACCGAGACATAATCCAATATGGATGATGGCAATTTGTCATATAAATCATGTATAGGAGAATCATGATTTTTGATTGTCGGACTGTAATAATATCGCTGGGAAACGGCATGGATATGTAACCTGAAATATGACGGTAAAAATACATCAATCCGAGGGAGTGTTCGCAAAGCATCCAATGGTGTTCCCATACCAAACAGCCGAATGTCAATTTATGATTAAATAAATGTTAATTAAATTACACATTGAACGGTTTATTATAAATTTATCACACATTTTTCTTTTACAAACCATAAAATTAAGATTTTTTGTATAAAAAGATTGTTACTTATGTTTGGCTTTGCCATCATATCTCTTTGCCTCTCCGCACAAGAGAAGATGGTGAAGATAGGCACGAGCCTTGATTATGGCTCAACGTTCACATTCAGTGTCGAACCGACGGAGGGTGACTCCATAATAGTGGATTTCGGCGAAGGCAAAAAGGTGAAGAAAGGCACCAAGACGTGGTGGGGAACAAACTCGGACGTCGAGGGCAAGCTTCTCGGTGACACGGTACGCATATACGGGGCTATAAACGCGCTCGACGTGCCTGAGCAGCAGATAACCTCGATAGCGTTCTATGGGGAGCAGACACTGACAAGACTCAACGCCCAGAAGAACCTGCTTACCTATGAGGGCACCGACCTCACAGGTCTTGACAATCTGAAATCGCTTGACCTGAGCGACAACAACATTGTCATGCTCAACCTGATGGCTATGGAAAAACTGGAGAGCTTCACGATAAACCGCAATCCGGAACTGTCTACGGTTGTCTTCGCGGACAACAACTCTCTGGTGTCTGTCCACATGGACGACTGCGACATAGTGCACTTCTACGAAAAGAGCATGCCCGAGCTGAACTATCTGAGCATACAGAACGGTTCGCTGATGGACCTTACCATCGGTGATTTCTATCCAAAACTCAACAGTCTTGAAATCAGCGGCAACATAGAGATATCCGAGATTGACGTAACAGGATGTCCGGAACTGGACGTGCTGAGAATATCGAACACAAAAATATCCGAGCTGAATCTTGTGAACAACAAGAACCTCCGCTCTCTCAGCGTGGACCATACACCGATGACGAAACTCGCCATAGACAACAACACGAACATACAAGAGCTGAATGTAAGCAACACTGCAATAAAGAAGCTTGACGTAAGCAAGCTCGGGCTGCTGCGCAACATAACCATAGACAGCACGGAGATAGCACGTCTCGACCTCACAGGCAAGCTGTATCTGGCTAACGTCAGCGCGAAAAACACAGCCATCGAGTTTCTTGACATGCACGACCAGATAGGTTACAACGGTCTGAAAAGACTCGACCTGCGCGACAACAAGCGGATGACACCGCAGACCTTGAACTTCACGTTTGCCGCCATGCCTCCGCACATGAGCGAATCGCGCTGGACAAACGTATACATTGACGGCATCCCTGGAGTGGAGACTTCAGACACAGAGCTTATAACAGGCGAGGAATACCAATACAGAACAGACGTACAGGGTGACGGCAGCGCACCGATGGAGCCGGTGGCACTCACCGTGGAATAAGCCGCAGAAGGCTCGGTAGAGCTTACTCAGATGGGCGAGGACCTGAATACATGGACAGCCGTTGGCGAGAAGGTGAAACCCGGCTACCCCATCTCGGTGAAACAGGTGCCCGCAGAAGGCTTCAAACTCGCAGGCATGGAGGTAAACGGACAACTGGTGGAAGACACCATATTCGTAGTGTCAGCCGCCGCAACGGTGAAACCAGTATTCGTAAAAGCTACCGAGCCGACCATCACACTGACGGTGCCGAGCGGTGCGGTGCAGCAGTATTTCCTTGCCGCCGACGAGGACGTAACGGAGATAACCGTTGACTGGGGAGACGGAGAACCTCAGCCTTACGTCATAGGCAAAACTGTAAAAGCAGTGGTAAACGACAACGGCACGACAGGCACAAAGGTCATTGTAAAGGGTGACGTGACCTACGCCGACTTCTCAAGCTATTCGGGATTCGGTGTTGACAACATGATAACAGCCATAGACATCAGCGACAACGGAAAACTGCGCACATTGAAGACATACATGAATGCAATCAGTACTCTTGACGTGAGCAACCAGCCCGACCTTGAGTTCCTTGACTGCGCATACTCGGAACTCGAGAGTCTGGACGTGACCAACAATCCGAAGCTGACCGACCTCATAGCATACGGGAACTACATTGAGGACCTCAATCTGTCGAACCAGAAAGACCTTGTGAACATAGACCTGAAGAACAATGCTCTCTCAGAGATGAACCTCGGGGCATGCGACAAGGTGGAGAAGCTCATACTGCAAGGCAACTACTTTAACACAGTGGATGTGACAGGTATGCCAAGACTGAAGACGCTCAACGTGAGCGGCAACAGTCTCACGTCACTTGACCTTAGCAACAACAGCGAGCTGGAAGAGCTGTCTGCCTATGGCAACAAGCTGACAGAGTTGGAACTGGGTAACAACACAAAACTGAGGACACTGCTTGTACAAAGCAACAACCTCACCGGACTTGACCTCAGCAACCAGACGGAGCTCTCACTGGTATATGTCGGGAACAACGGTTGGGACGCATGTACACTGAACGACTTCTATTATTCGCTCAACGAATGGAAAGAGGTGCAAAGCTCAGGATATAGCACAACCAACACACTGTGGGTTAACGAGTCAGGAAGCGCCAACGATAACGACGCATCCCATGCCGAAAGCGACATTGCAAGAGCAAAGGGATGGAAGATGGACGTTGAAGGCGACGGCACAGGCTGCGACCTTGCCTACGTCACAATAATACCGACAAGCAACGGTGAAGTGAAGCTCTACAATGAGGACAACAGCGAGGTGAAGAGCGGCGACAAGGTGATGAAGAACAGTGTGATAAGGCTGGAGGCAATACCTGATGAAGGATACAAGGCAGCTGCGGCAAAAGCCAACGGCAAGCTTATCGTAGACAACAAGTTCACTGTCACCAAGGCTACCGACGTACTTGTACAGTTCACCATCTCAACCTCAATAGACGGAGTCGCTGACGCTACAGTAACTGTCGAGAGCGGAGACCATGAGCTTGTATTCACTACAGACTCGCCCACAACGGCAGAGATTTACACACCTGGCGGCAAGCAGATATTCAAGGGTGAAGTATCAGGAAAATATGCTGTCAGCGTGCGCGAAGGCGTTTACGTAGTTAAGATCGGCCCTGCCACAAAGAAGATTCTTGTAAGATAATTTGACAATATCCGTAACACCGGATGTCTGAAAAGGAGTGCGTCCCAAAAGTGAATGGAAAGCTTGGGACGTACTCCATTTATTATGCATATCTGTCGTCATGATATACATGAATTAAATCTGAAGCATTATGATTTAACCTTAATCTGCCGTCAGACAGCCAAAACTTCTTTGTTATCCGGTTATAGGAGCTTCGTTCCTCCACCTCGCTACTGCCGTAAGTCAGCCTGTCGCTTTTCCAGATTATACGTGTTGGTATTATACAAAAGATGAATAAAAAACCGTCAGACATCAGCATGTAATACGGATGAAGCATGAGAATCTGCCCATATTAAATAAGGTGTATATTACAGCTTATATTATATCATGCTCTAAACCGGCTTTAATGTTCTTTTCCATTTGAAATTACCGCAGCAATATTTACCTTCGAATGCATAAAGAACAAGACACCTTTATTCCGAACAGTCATGCTTTATCAGTATTGCATAAGGCTTTACGACATATTGCACTTAGGTTTTGTACGCCATTCCGTCGGCTATATCGTTAAAAATCCGGAATAATTATGATGGCAATAGTGCGGAAGATGGATGGGGAGCGAACAATCAGACGAAAATGAATCATAGGCGGTCTGACGGACCGCCTATGGTGAGACAGACGGACATGAAGACTCAATAAGAATAGTCAACCTGCGTCCATTCATTGTCAACGGTAATGGATATGCACCGTCCAGCACCCGGTGACTCTCCGAAGAATATGCCGGAATAACGTGTTATCTGGTTACGTTCCACTTTCACGTCCTCAAACTTGCGCTCATCGACAATCCCACCTGAGGAATTGAGCGCAGTCACCGTGATGTTGAGCGGGCGGTCGCCGCTGTGCGGGAAAGTGTATATGTCGTAATGCGATGAAGCCGTATGGGCTGCGGTGGGCACATTGCGTATTTCCGTCTGACGGGAGTTCACGCATCCGCAACCGTTCACAGCGTCGAAGGTGCTGCTTCCGCCCGTATAATAGAACCTCATACTGCTGACTCCTGCCGGCACCTTGTCCTCCGCAACAAACCTCACCATGGCAACGGCACGCTTGAGAGTAAGGTCGTAGGATGAATCACTGTCAACCGTTATGTCACCGCAATAGTAAAACGTATCAGTGACCTTGTTGTCCTTGAACTTTATCTCATTCGGTGATGTAAGCGTTGCGGCTCCCTCACCGTTATGGGCTATCACGACTACAGTATATTCTCCTTCGTCGAGTGACAGGGATACTTGTCCGAAAACTTTATCACCCTTATCCTGCCTCACAATTGCCACACGGCGGTCTCCCTTGAACACGGCAAGCTCAATACGAGTGCAAGCCTTACGGATGTCAGTAACCCTGCGGGCTGCATAAACGGCGTCGTCAAAGGGCATCATCTCCAAGTTGCAAACATTGAATTTCACGTTAATGTCGCCTTCCGACAGCTGTTCTTCACCCTTCGTGTCATCTACATCACCAGTCACTGGCTGCTCGCACGACGCAAGCGCGAACACTATTGCAAGGCACAAAGCCGCAGGGATATGAAATAACATTTTCTTCATAACGATTCAGATTTTCAGTTATCGCAAATATAAGCATTATATGTCTTAACGCAAAACATACGGCATTCAATTTTAGGTTTTACTCCGAATCATCATACTTTATGCGTGATTTGTATGACTGGAGCTTTAAATTACTCATATTATACCACATGTTGGCTATGTCAAGGATAACAACAATGAGACATGTTTTTTTAATCATTGAAGAGCGTTTAAGCACCTGACATAAGGCATCATGACACGCTAAAACCTTCTGATGACTGATTGTGGTTTAAATAAACTGTGAAAGCTGTTAATTATTTTATGCGATTTAATTGTATCTTTGCATAAGATAAGCTGCACTCGGGAAACAAAGAGCAAGCTCTCTTT
>ULSN01058997.1_pt1 | contig 11044 bp, 13 predicted proteins | sample 1956771 | NCBI WGS metagenome assembly ULSN01 (sample SAMEA4835709, study PRJEB28245) | human gut metagenome | biome: gut microbiome; material: fecal sample | place: Denmark | collected 2008
TCAACACAGCGTCCGTACCGTCCGCCAAAGACTGCATGGCTGTTGAACATCCAGACAAGCTGCCAACACAAAGAATTGCGCAGAGAACGACACAGATTTTACCAGTATAGTTTAATTTTCGCACGAACTCGCTCCTTTCATCTGACGCGACGCCTGCCGCGTCCCTTTTTGACTTTTTTCTTTTTGTTATTGCCTGCTTTCTTGCTGGGGCGGGAAAGCAGTAAAATCGCCATCGTCAGAACCAGCACCGCCGCTATGCCTGCTACTGCCAACAAAACGCTGGGAGCCTGCGTAGCGCCATTGTATTCCTGCATATCAAAACCGGCGAGGATCAATGCCGCCGAAAACGGATAAGCAGAGAGCAGGAAGCCGCTTTTGAAGAACAAGATGCAATACCCCAGGAAGAATGTCAGAAGCGACCCACCCAGGTAGGCTCCCCGCATCTGTCCGAAAATCAGAATCATCGGCATACAGACCAGGCTGGTATTGAAAGCGGCCGCGACCACCTGCGCGCCCTGCCGCAGCAGAACATCAGCAGAGAATCCATCCAGACCGGCGAGTGTGCCCGTCAGAACCGTTATGGCTACACTATAAATTCCAAACAGAATCGACAGGAAAATCGTGACGATTAGTTTCCCGCCCAGCAGCTTCGGGTAGGATACCGGCACGGTCAACAGATTTTTCATGGTGTCATTTGTGTTCTCACGGTCAATCAGCCAGCCGCCAATCATAACCAGCGAGATCGGCAGGAAAATCTGCGTGTTTCCCCAAATGACATTGGCAAACAGTTTGACAAAATCAAAGTTCTGGTCCCGCATCTCCGGGTTGATAATCAGCTGAGTGCCATATTGCGCGACAGGGCACAGCGCCAGAGCTACAATACCAACCAGCAGGATCTGGCAGCGTCGCAGTTTGCGCCATTCCCCTTTTAGAATACTCCACATGACTTTACACCTCCTTAACAGCTCTGGCGCTTATAGACCAGTGCGATCAATGTCAGGAATACTGCCGACTCCAGGATAACGACCAGGAACGCTTGGGGCGTTGTCACAAAGTAAGGACTGATCCGCTCCATCAATTCCGTCATCTGTGCGCCGGATGTGTCCAGATACTGAAAGAACCAGCGGAAGGTCAGCGGTCCGGGTAACAGCGTACCTGGATTGAACCCAAAGGGCTGCATGATGAAATAGTCGTTGGTGCCAAAAATATAATTGACCGCCGTGTAGAAGAACGTGATAATTACGGAGATAATGTAACTGCGGTTCAAAAGCACCACCAGGAGGACGCAGGGCAGCGCCCCGGCCCACATCAGGATTCCTTGTCCGATGCCTACAAAAAACAGTTCCCAAAAGCCGACCGGCTCCAGCCCGGAGGCCAGCACAATCGCCAGATTGACCAGGCTGCCGACAGCCATAAACGCAATGGAAAACAGAAACAGCAGCGTCATCTTTGCCAGGGCCAGCGCGGGTTTGCTCACAGGAACGGTCATGAGATTCTTTAAGGTGTCGTTATCCTGTTCTTCAAAGAGCAGATTCGATGCCAGCACCACTACGGCAGGCATCAGGAGCAGATAGGCGCTCAACTGAAACAGAGTAGACATCAGGCGGTCCACCGCTTCCGCGCCACTTGAAAATTCCTGCATCTCCGGCAGAAACAGCGCACACCCCAGGGGAATCAAAGCCGAAATGGCCGCAGCCGCAAAGAACAGGGGCTTTCGTTTCAGCTTGGCAAACTCACAGCGCAAAAGTTTAAGCAATGCCCTCACCCCCTGTAACCTGCTTGAAGTAATCTTCCAGGGTGTCCTCATAGAGATGGGCGTCGGACACAGACAGCCCTGCGTCTACAAACAGCCGGACCGCCGCGCCAGTGTCCAACCGAAGGTCTCGGACCGTCAGCTCATTGGCACTATCCACCTGGACATTCTGAATGCCAAGTTTGCTCTGAAGCAAGTTAGCAGCCAGCGCCGCATTGGAAACAGTAAAGCGGAAATATTTCCCGTTCTTTGCTTCCAGCTCCTTAAGGCTTTCTTCTTCCAGCAATACGCCGTGGTCAATGATTCCGATGTCATCGGCAAGCAGGGAGATCTCCGACAGGATATGGCTGGAGATCAAGATGGTTTTCCCGGTGGCGTCGCACAGTTCCCGGAAGAAACCGCGCACCTCTGCAATACCGATAGGGTCAAGGCCATTGATCGGCTCATCCAAAATCAGCAGTTCCGGGTTGTGCATGACAGCCAGTGCGATGGCAAGACGCTGCTTCATGCCCAGCGAATACTGGGAAAACAGCTTTTTGTCCCGGTACGGAAGGTTGACAACCTCCAACGCGCCTTTGATGTATTTGGGGCTTTTGAGTCCCCGCAAATCGGCAAAAATCCGAAGATTTTCTGTTCCCGTCAGGTTCGGATAAAACCCAGGCGACTCGATCAGAGAACCAATACGGGGCAGGATGTTTTTTTCGTTGCCGCGAAGCGGTTTGCCGAAAATCTTCACATCGCCGGAAGATGGAGCGGTAAGACCCAGCAACATCCGCATGGTGGTGGTTTTCCCGGCTCCGTTACGGCCCAGCAGGCCGTAGATACGTCCTTTTCTCACATGGATGGACAGATTGGATACACTGTTCTGTTCCCCGTATGTTTTGGTAAGGCCACGGGTTTCGATAACATAATCGCTCATGTGCGAATACCTCCTTTTCGTGATGATTTAAGCATACCATCCCAACCTTGAGATAACGCTGAGCCAACCTTGAATTATCTCTGAGATTTTAGACACAGAATAGGCATCCGACTTCCTTTGCGGTATAATGTAAATAAAGATAGGTGGTGAAATATGCTTATGACAAATCACAAAATACTGCTGGTCGATGATGACCTCGATGTATTGGAGATGCTGCTCTCGATATTCCAGCGGGCAGGATATACGAATCTACGAACTGCCTCATCGGGAGCTGAGGCGCTGCGGATATGGCAGGAAGAACACCCCAGTCTGATCGTGCTGGATGTGATGATGCCAGGCATGGACGGCTTCTCGGTTTTGAAAGAGATACGCCGCACAAGCCGGGTTCCCGTTCTGATGCTGACCGCTCGTGGTGAAGCGGAGGATCGCATCGAGGGGTTAGAGATCGGCGCAGACGACTATCTCGCCAAGCCCTTCTTACCCAAAGAATTGCTGCTCAGGGTCGGCGCAATCTTAAACCGCGCTTACCCAAAGCAAAATGAAATGGTGGAACTTGCCGGAGCCACCGTGGATATGGCTAACGCAGAAGTTTGGAAAAACGGAGAGAAACAAACATTGACTGCCAAAGAGATGCAGCTTTTTGAAAAGCTGTATCAAAACGCAGGGCGGATCGTTACCACGGGTATCCTGTGCGAGACGATATGCGGGGAATTTTGGCAAGGGTATGAAAGCACCCTTTCCACCCATATCCGACACTTGCGGGAGAAAATCGAGGAAAACCCGTCGAAGCCTGTTTCCCTTGTCACGGTTAAAGGGCTTGGCTATCGTCTCAATCTCAAGGGGGTGTCGCCATGAACGCCGTGCAGCGATTTTTCCGCCGCTATATTCTTTCCACGGTCGGGATCGTACTTTTATTTTTGGCCGTCAACATCGCTTTGCTCTTTGCAATCATCATTGCAGGGGGAATGAGTGGGGCGGACACTTCATTTTCCGTCCGCGATTTCTCGGACCATGTAGTGCTGCGGGATGGGAAATGGGTCGCAGACGATACTGCTCTTTCCATGCTGCAAGAACAATCTGCCTGGGCAATGCTCCTAAATGAAGATGGCGATGTCATCTGGCAACAGAGCCTGCCAGAAAAGCTGCCGCGTTCTTATACCAGTACAGAGGTGGCTTCTTTCAGCCGTTGGTATCTGGAGGACTATCCAGTTAAAATATGGACGCGTGCAGATGGCAAGCTCATGGTTGTAGGCTATCAGCCCGGAACGCTGGTAAAATATTATTTTTCTCTGGAATGGCTCTACATGGGGGTTTTGCTTGGTGGAATTGCAGCGGTTTTTATCATCAATCTGCTGCTCATTGTTTTCCTGATTTTGCGAAATACGCGGAAAGTCGAAAAAGCGATGACACCCATTCTGCAAGGTATTCAAAATTTAAGTCACGGAAAAGCAGCGCATCTGGCGGAACAGGGGGAACTGGCCGAGATCAACGCCGGGTTGAACCGTGCCGCAGACTATATGAGGCAAAAAGATAACACAAGAGCGGAATGGATTCGCGGCGTATCTCACGACATCCGCACACCGCTTTCAATGGTGCTGGGGTATGCCAGCGAGCTGGAAGATGACTGCGGCCTTCCACCGAACGCAAGAAAGCAGGCAGGGATCATTCGCCGGGAAAGCGAAAAGATGAAACGGCTGATCGATGATTTGAACCTGACTACCAAGCTGGAATATGCGCTCCAGCCCGTTCACTTCCAAGATGTGGATTGGGTAGAGACCAGCCGCCAGGCTGTCAGTGAAGTGCTGAATAGTGGTCTGGACAGCCGGTATGAAATCGTATTTGCCGAGATGCAGCCAGGGCGCTCGATCCACCTTTTGGGTGACGATGGACTGCTGCGGCGTATGCTGGATAATTTGATCCGCAACAGCATCACCCATAATCCGCATGGGTGCAGAATTTCTGTTTCTGTCGGAGAAGAAAAAGGACATTGCCTTTGCACAGTTTCTGACGATGGCATAGGGATTGAGCCGGAACGTCTGAAAGTATTAAATCGCGGAGACGACATTACCAGTACCCAAGGCAGCGATGAAAAGAACGAGCATGGTTTTGGCTTAAAGCTGGTGATGCAGATCGTAAAAGCTCATCGCGGAACCGTCTCTTTTTCCGGCAGCACCCCACATGGGTTGGAAGTCAGAATCTCTCTGCCGACCCAGCCACTTATTTCATAAATCTCGGCAATATAGAACAAAACCCCGAAAGGAAAACAGATGAGCCAATATCTTGAAGCACTGCGGCAGGCGATGGTCATTTACCCGATGATCGTCGTCCTGTTTACAGTGCCATACATCGCATGGAGTTATCATAAATATGGATCGGTCCTCAGTTTACGGGTTCTGATCGTGTACAGCTTTCTTCTGTACCTTCTCTGTGTCTACTGCCTTGTCATTCTACCGCTGCCTACGCCGGAAAAGGCCGCCACTCTGCATGGGCATAAGGCGCAGCTTATCCCGTTTTCTTTTCTTGCCGATATAGTCAAGCAAGCAGAAATCCAACCTGGACAGCCTGCCAGCTGGCTTCACATTTTCACAGGCAGCGCCTTCTGGACAACCATTTTCAATCTATTTATGACGATGCCGTTTGGCGTCTATCTGAGATACTACTTTTGTTATCACTGGCGTAAAACATTGCGGCTGTCCTTTTTATTATCTTTGTTTTTCGAGCTGACCCAGCTCAGCGGTCTGTATTTTGTCTATCCGGGCAGCTACCGCCTATTTGATGTGGATGACCTGATCGTTAACACAGCGGGCAGCATGATTGGATTTGCTCTGGCCGGGCCGGTGAGCCGTCTGCTACCCACCCGGCAAGAGTTGGATACCGTCAGTTTCCAACGGGGTGCTTCCATATCCTTTACGCGGCGTGTTTTTGCCTTTCTGGCCGACATGGCTTGCCTGATCTTTGCATCGTGCATCCTGGCCGTGTTCGTAGTCCCGTTTGGAATCACCCTTTCCATTCAATGGCTGCCGGTTCTATTTCTTCTGTACTTTGGGCTGCTTCCTGCTTTTTGTCACGGGCAGACCCCAGGTAAGCGGCTGACACGAATGAAAATTGTGCAAGTAAACGGCTACTCGGCGCATTGGTATCAATATTTCCTTCGCTATGGCCTGCTGATAGCCGGTATGGTCGGGGTTCCATACTGGTTGAACCGGCTGCTGTTTATTCTGATGAATATATTGCACCTTGACAGCTTGGCATCTCTTGTACTTCACGGATTGTTGATCGGTGGGTATTTGTTCTGGCTATTCTTTGCCGGGATTCGCATGGCCCTGCACAAACCCTTGTTCTATGAGCGATGGTCACGGACAAAGTTAATAAGTACAGTAAAACGCACATAAAATCAGACTTTGTAATATTGCAAGATAAGGACGGGAGTGACTGGCAAGCGATGCCTGTGGCTATCCAGATAGCCCCACGCGCTTGTTGAGGGAAATCCCTCAAGCCCCCCCTTGGAACACAGATTTTCAATCTGCGGCTGCGCGTTCTGGCGAACGCTTTTGACCGCGACCAGCTCACCGCTGGCCGTGGTCTTTTTCTTTCTGTTGCGTCTCGGTCTGCTCCATTGCCAGGACCCGATCCACGTTGTTCTTGACCGTCAGCAACTCCCGCATAGCGGCGCGGGCCTGCCGGTACTCTCCGTAAGCCTTTTTCTTGTCCGCCAGCAGCTGGGCATACTCGGTCTGAAGCTCCTTGACAGTGGGTAGCTTCTTTACGTTCAGCTCGTTGAAGGCTTCCTTGGCGGCCTGGTGCAGCAAGATTTCTTCCTCATGCTCCTGCCGGAATTTCCGTGAATACCCGGCCTTGCGATAGGCCACATAGGTCTCGCGGGTCTTGGCGTAGTTGACGATGTGGGTGCGCAGTACGGCAATCTCGGCCATGCGCTTCTCAGCGGCCTTGATTTGATCGGACAGCGCATTGTAGCAAGCCGTCGCCTCTGCTGTTTTGGTTTCCAAATCGGTATAATCCAGCAGCCCGTGTTCGGACAGATAGTTGAGGGTCTGCGCCATCTGTTTGAGGTTGAACACCTTGGCCCAGCGGGCATACCCGGCACCTTTTCCGGCCTGGAGTTTTGCCTGGATGTCCACCAGCAGATTGACCTTGGGTGGGGCGGGTTGCTTGCGGGGCGTATGTTCTTTCTGGCCGGAGAGAACCGCCAGCAGATCGTCCAGCGTGTAGCCGTCCCCCAGCCGGTCAAAGCGGACGTTGTTGCCCCAGCCCGCCGCGCCGATGGAGATGGTTTTGCCGCGCCGGTGAACGGTAAAGCCGTCCTGCTCCAGCAGACGCAGCAGTTCCTCCAGGCTGGCCGGTTTCTGCGCCAGCGCCCGGTCAATAGCCTGGCGCAGTTGCTCCTTGTGGGAGGGCTTCGCCGCATCGCCCAGCCATTTGTTGTAGCTCTGGCCGCGCCGCTTGGGGGCCTCCACAATGGAGTAGCCGTTCTCGATGCAGATGGTATCGCTCAGGCGATGGACAGCGCGGGTGCTGCCCCAAAAGTTGCGGAACTTGCGGTCACACTCCAACGTGGTGGAGTTCCATATAATATGGTTGTGGACGTGAGCCTTGTCGATGTGGGTACAGACGATGAAAGCGTGCTTCCCCTTGGTGAAACGCCGGGCCAGCTCCACGCCCAGCCGATTGGCTTCCTCCGGCGTGATCTCGCCCGGCACAAAGGACTGCCGCAAGTGGTACGCAATCACGTCGTCTGCTCCGCGCATCCGGCCGGTGCGGGCGGCATAGGTCTGCTTATCCAGCAGGAACTGCGCGTCGGCCACGCGGCTGTCACACTGGTAGCTGGTAATGAGCCTGCCGTGGTCGGTCTTTTCTGGATTTTTCACATAGTCGATGATGTCGCTGATCGCCTTGCCGACTGTGCGGCCCTTGCCGGCGTGCAGCGGTATAATGCGGGTGGTTGCCATGTGGGGTCCACCTCCTTTTCAAAAAATAAGCGGCCTGCTTATCACAGACCGCATCGGTTTACTCTATATCAGTTTCCTCGTCCATATAAAAATAGAAATCTTCTTCAAAGTCATCTTCCAATTCATCCAGTTCTATCCTGGGCGGGAACCGCATTTCATACTGCTCCGTTGCCAAGGCCCGCACGGCATCCCGCCTGTCTTTCATCCGTTTCTTCAGCCACGAAAGCTGTTCTTTGGATAATCGCCAGGGAAGGTTGACAAGCCGGGTAAGCGTCATTTCTTCCGCCTGCTTTTCTGGCGGGAGAGCGGCGCAGGTTTTACAAATGTGCGCGGCGTGACCCTTGCCGGAAAACTTTTCGTTTGCCTTATACTCGCCACAGACCTTGCAGTAGTGTCCACGCTTTTTCATGCCGTGCCCTCGCAGCGAGCGAATAGCTGACGGACCGCAGCCATGACCGCATCCCAGCCAAGGTCGGACGCATAGGAGAACTTTTTCTGATAGGCCGCCCACAGGTCCTGCATGACCGGGCTGTTCTCCACTTCATCAAAGACCTCGGCGGCCTCGGCCAGATGGCGCTCGGTGCCGCGCTTGTGGGCTGTCGCCAGCAGCGCGTCATGGAGAACGTGCCGGGCCAGAGTGCTGCCATAGAGTTGTTGCAGGATGGCGATGTCGTAAAAATCTCTCATACGGGTGTTGGTCGTGGTGCGGGTGATGATGGTTTCCAGCTTTTCGGCCAGCACGGTCTCCAAGTTATAGGCCCAAACTTCGATGGAGCGGTCCTCCAGCATGAGCTTGAAGCTGTACCGCACCTCTTTAGGTGTGATGGCGTCGCCGGTGGAAATGTCGATTTTCAGCGGGGTGCGCACCCCGTCAAAGAGCGTTGTCATCGTGACCCGGATGCCGGGATATTCCGCTTCATCCATGATTTCTGAAATGCTTTTCACCTGGAAAGTAACGCCGTCATCAATGGGAACGGCGATAATCTCGGCCATCATGTTCTCCACATCCTCGACACTGACGTTGGCCCCCTTGACCGTTGCGTCCAGGTCCATCGTAGAGCGGGCGTCCAGACCGACCATCGCGGCCACCAGCATCCCGCCCTTGAGGATGAATTTGTCCCGGTATGACGAGAGAGAAATGCGTTCCAGAAAACGCTCCATCATATAGTTGCGCATCAAAACCTGCGCATCCGCAGCATTTTTCTTTGACAGGTTACGGATCAAATCTTTCAGTTGTCTGGCTGTCTTTATCATAGGAGTACCTCCAAATACTGGCGTAAAATCTTCTCGACCCGGAACAGCTTGGCATAGCGCACCAGCGTCCGCAGGTCCTTATCTTTCCGGCGAGCATACGCTTTCAAAGCGTCCTGGAATGTCTGCATCTCGATATGACTCCGGCTGCGCAGCACATCGCAGATTGTCCGTTCCATATCATAGACCGGCACATCGTGGCCGAAGGGGGTCTGCGCGGTTGTCAGGCCGACCTCATGCAATTCTGCCTTGATGGTAAAGACCTGAACGCCCTCATCCTTGAGGCGGGTCGGATTGTAGCCCGTCTTGACCGTAATGGAATAGGCCAGCGGCTCCCGGTCGGTCAGGTCATGGAAAAACAGCGCCGTTTCATGGGAAAAAACCGCCTGCGGACAACGAAGATGCAGCAGATACATGGCGTCCACCCAGGCGTCTTTGGAAAGATAAATCCCATGCGCCGCCTGTTCCAGCCCACGAGACTGCACGAATTGATAAAAAACAGGTTTTGAGATCCCGGCCGCGAGGGCCTGCCCGGTGCGCAGCATCCCGTCCTGACGTTCCATCAGCTGGTCCAACTGCTGAAATTGGCTCACGTTCTTCACCTTCCTTTCATGCTAATATTATACGCGAAATTAGCACGAAAGTAAAGTCGAAAAAATTGCCGGGCACTCACTCCCGGCAATTCCATGTTTCTGATTCAGCCGTACACCGCGTCCTGGATCGCATACCGCAGGTCCTGCACCTTGCCCACCAGCCAGGCGGCGGCCATCGGCAGGCCCAGCGGGCTGACCAGGAAGGCAATCACCAGCAGGATCACGCCGTTTTGCGGCGAGTAGGTCACAAGCACCGCGATCCCCAGCAGCGCCACCACTGTGGAGGCCAAGCCGAAGATAAAGCTGGACACATACAGCAGCCCGAAGCACAGCCAGGTGAACAGCATCAGCGCCAGCACTACCGGCGCGGCAAGGATTTTCAGCCCCAATTTCAAAATAAACAGCACCGCTCTCATTTCAGCGCCTCCTTCCGCCAGTCCAGGTATGGCTGGCACAGTTCCTCTACGGCCTTTTCATCCGCCTCTGTGACCTCCCGGCGTCCCCTCGTCCGGCAGATCATGGCAAAGTCCTGAAAATCCGAGAGAAGTATATCGAACAGTTCCTCCGGGGTCCGGCAGAGAATGCCGTCCACGCAGTAGCGGGAATCCTTGTCCCAGGCCAGTCGGACATAGCCGCGTTTGCAGGGAAGAACTTCTTCCTCCGGGTCGCGCAGCAGGTATTCTTGAAAAATCTCCAAGACGTTTTCAAACGTCAACATCAGCCATCACCTCGCTTCTGACTCCATTATCAATCACAACCCGCCAAAACGCAACGATACCGGCAAAGAAAAAAAGAGGGAGGCCCGGCGATGCAGCCTGCACGCGCCGGACCTCCCTCACAGTCGGGGCGTATGCCCCTGTCACGACAGCTTTGCCAACTGGGTCAATACCTGATGCACCCCATCCCACAAAGCCTCCTGCCTCCGGGATATATCCTCCAGGTCGGCGTCGTAAATGCGCCCGGTTTCATGCGCACGGCGGGCCAGCTGGTTCAAGTTGTTACTGGAATAGCGCATCAGGGACACCAGCTCCTTCAGCTCCGGCAGTTCCAGGCGCACCACATAGCCGTCCAAAGCCATCTTGCGCAGATAGGCTTCCCGGTTCTTCGTCCCCAGCTGGGCCATCTTCTGCTCGATCAGCGCCAGTTCCTCCGGCGAGACCCGGAAGTTCAGCTGCACCTCCCGTTTGCGCTTGGGGGCGCTCACCGTTCCGGCTCCTTTTTCTTATGGATGTGAGCTTTCTTTTCAGCGGGGCGCGGCTCCTGTTTCAGTTGGCGGCGGACAGAGCGGCGGGGCGGGCGCAGGTCCTTGCTGCGGTCCTCGCTGGCCAGGATGGTGACATAGGTGCCGGGCAGGTCCTTCATGCCGGTGATCGCCAGACTGCGGAATGGCAGCAGCGTCATCAGCTGGTCGTGGGCCTGGGAACCTGCGCGGGCCAGAAAGTCCGGCGAAACGCGGGCCATGTAGTGGGTGCCGTGGGGGCTGTTGGGCGTATCCGGCGCACGAAGCTCCTGCAAGAGCCGGGCGGCCTCGGCGCGGATTTCCTCCGGCGTCAGCGGCTGG
>ULSN01047780.1_pt1 | contig 11008 bp, 18 predicted proteins | sample 1956771 | NCBI WGS metagenome assembly ULSN01 (sample SAMEA4835709, study PRJEB28245) | human gut metagenome | biome: gut microbiome; material: fecal sample | place: Denmark | collected 2008
TTGGGGCAAACCTCTCCGAGGCCAGGGAACGTGTACCAATTTTGAACACCATTTGCGCAGGGAACTTTTCGAGACGCAATGAAGCCTGCCTCTCTCAATTCCTTTAGAGCATTCTCTACACGCCACATCGTGCATTCTTTGAGTATGGTTCCGTCTTTGTCGCGCTTGTGAAAAATTTGGCGGATTGTTTCGCGGCTAGGGTTGCATTGCCCAGTTTCACCGTTATGGACTGCGGCAAGATAAAAAAGGACGCCCTGGGCGAATCCTCCCGCCCCAAGGTGCATAACATGAGCCAACGCCTGCGCACTCATAAACCACCCAACTCTTAAGCGGCTGCGGCTTCTGCAAGCTCTTTCGCAAGCTTATTGATCGTCCAGGGGGCAACGCCGGTGGCTTTAGCGAAACGCATAACGTAGTTTTCGCTCACGTAGCCTTGACGCATCCACTGTTGCACCGAAACGCGGGTAACGCCGATTTCCTCGGCCAACGTTTCCTGGGTCTTACCGTCAACTGTTTTTGCCTTCTTAACGGCTGCTTCTACGACATTCATAAACAAACCTTAGCAAGGAGTAAGCCACTCCATTTATTCATGACAATGTAAGTTTAGCACCTATTGCAAACATTTGCTTTACACTCTTTGCATACCCGCAAGGAGGCCAGTATGAACAACGAAATTTCTCAACGCATCAAATTACTGGTGAAGCAAAGCGGTTTATCAATGCGCGAACTGTCAAAGCGCATGAACTTAGGGAATCCGATAAGCCTGAGCCAGTGGGCACGCGGAGCCTATGAACCGAGTAAAAAGGCAGTGGAGGTTATGGCCGAATATTTCGGCGTATCTCCGGCCTACATTCTTTATGGCGAAGGTGAAGCGCCGAAGGATGAAGGTATGGCGCCAGATTCGATTTCAATCCCGCTGTATAACGTTCAAGCGTCATGCGGCGGCGGTTCCTTCATCGAATCGCCGGAACTGATTCTGCGCAGTATTCGCGTATCACCGGCGTTTCTGCGCCGTTATGCGCCAACCGCACGCCCGGATAGCCTTCACATCATCACCGTAGCCGGGGACAGTATGGCGCCGACCGTTGAAGATGGGGATGCTGTAATTGTGGATATTTCAGATACAGCCGTGCGCAGAGATGGTTTCTACGCCATACAAATGAACGGCGCGTTGTTCGTGAAGCGTTTGCAAATTCTGCCGTCTGGTCTGCGCATCATCAGCGACAATATCAAATACCCGCCGATTGATGTCGGGGAACAAGATACGGTACACGTTATCGGGCGCTGCTACGCCTGCGCACAAATCCGCGCCCTGATTTAAAGCTTTACTTGTAAGCCTCAGCCGCCTTCGGGCGGCTTTTTCTTTGCCTTTTGTCAACATTCCTTATCATCGCTTATCAACAAGTGATTTGCACGACTTTGCAAATTCACGCAAAGATGATAATATGCGCTTATCAGAAATTAAGCACGGCTTTTCGGGAAGCGCAAATGACATCCCAAGTTCCGCCGCTTACAGAGGCAACTTCCTCTTAGAAGGTTTTGACACAAAGGAGCAAAGAAATGACTCTCGACTACGTCGAGTTGGCCGAAATTGCCGAGGATCGTTTTTGGTCTCAGGCAAACGTGGTGATCGTCATCGCGGCCGTCACCGGTCTTGTGACACTTTTGAAGTGGGTGCTGGCATGAAGAAAGAATGGATTGAAAACGCGCTGGCCGCCGCGGGATTCGTGATCCTCGGGTGGGTGTTGCTTTCATTGCCGGGGTACTAGCCCGGCAAGAAGAACAAATCGTTCTTCTGTTTGCCCCTTTTCGCCGATTCCTTTTAACGGCCTGGGCGGTGGGATGGGGCAAACAAAAGAGCGGTTTTTACTGCTTGAGTGAGCGTCACTGAAGGCGCGCACTGAGGGGTTGAAAGTACCCTGTTTCCTGAGCGTGGAGTGGTGCCCACACCAAACGGGACATATGCGCAGCGCACCTGCAAGCGCTATACATCATCAGCCTACTGGGAGCCATGTCAGGGGGTAACAACCTGCGGTGATGCGAAAAGGCCGATTTCATGGCGTTGGTGCTAGCGCCATGAAATGGGCTTTTTCGAGCTGTGTATGTGGTTAACGCCGATACGCGCCACACCGTGCCTTCTCAACGCTCGGGTCTAAAGGAAATCGCATCGGCAATTCATATAGAAGTGTGATTCCTGCAGCTCGCCCACTTGGGCTTTCAGGTGTGTAAGTCTTTATCCTCGATCTCCTTGGCGACCGATGCATTTGTGGTTTGATGCATCAGGGTTCTAAAGGCGCGGTTTCGAGGGTCGCTAACAATCAGCAACATAAGAAAAGTAACTGCGCCTGCATCTGAAAGCCCTACTTCCCTTTCTCGCGCCTTTTTGACTGCCTGCGTTCCCTCGTCTGCTTGGACTGGTGCATTGCCGCTTCGCAGGCAGTCAAAAGGGCGTTTTTTTATGAGGTCGTAATGACAAACGAAGAAGCAAAAAAGCTGTGGTTTGACAGCATCGAAATCGTGAAATGCGATATGGCGAAGGCGGAACCGGACAAATTGGCCGCGAAGTTTTACTTACTGGGCGAGGAAGTTTCGTACGGTGTTCGTTGTGATATCGGGACCGAAGTCAAAGCCCTGTGCATCCGCGTTCTTAACGGCGAAGAAACGGAATATCCGGCCCTTACGGACTTCCTGAAAGGCTTGGTGATTCGAGAAATTGCCCTGCACGATCCGAACAATTTCATCCAGTACGGGGGCGAAGAATGGACCTTCAAAACCGCCGCGTGAAGCGGACGACTTGGTGCACTACGGATAATCCGCCCGCGGATTATGACCGGTACTGCGAATGTCAGGCTGATGAAGACGAAGACGAAGAGGATGATGACCTGCGCCGCGAAATCGAAGCTGAAAGACGCGCTGAAGCTGCTGAGGACAGAGCCGCAGAGCGTGAATTTCGCAACTATGACCCGTTCGGAGGCCCGTAATGAAGCACACAAAGAAGCCCGCAGATTTGAGGGTTTTTCGTCATTGGTGCCGGGAGTTCGGTATAGAACGTCCAAAGGCACGACTTTTCGCCTACTGGCGAAGTCAGTGTGAAGCGGCGAAGGCCGCAGAATAAGAAAAACAAAAACGGCGCAGGGGAAGAGAACTGCGCCGTTTTCGTTAGGAAGAGAACCACCAAACGTACAAAAGGAGTATAGCGCAAATGTCTATTGCGACGCTTATTTTAGGAGCGTCAGGGACCGGCAAAACGGCTTCCCTGCGTAACCTCGACCCTGCGCAATGCCTGTTGATTCAGCCAGTGCGCAAGCCCCTCCCCTTCCCCGCAAAGGGATGGTCCGAGATTCGGGCGAAAGGGGACGGAAACAACATTTACGTAACCGATGATGCGGCCCACATCGTTTCGGCCATGAGCAAAACCAACCGTGAAATTGTCATTGTTGATGATTGGCAGTACGTCCTTTCCTTCATGTTTATGCGAATGCGCAATTTGAAGGGCTACGACAAATTCACGGATATCGGCGGCGCCGGTTTCGACATTGCGAAGGCTGCCAGTGAGTTAGGGCCAAACAAACGTGTTTACATCCTCGCGCATTCCCAAACTGACGATTTCGGTTTTACGCGCATCAAAACGCTTGGCCGGATGCTTGACGAAAAGATTTGCGTAGAAGGGTTGTTCACAACCGTTCTGCGCACCAAAGTGGACCAGGCGAAGTACTGCTTTCTGACCCATAACAGCGGTGCCGATACCGTGAAAAGCCCGATGGGGCTTTTTGAATCGGACGAAATCGAAAACGATTTAGCACTTGTAGATACAAAAATTTGTCAGTTCTACGAGATTCCTCAACACGTTTAATAACGAAGGACAAAACGAAAGATGATTACATCATTCACGCGAAACGATGAACGCGCCTCAGCCGTTGCCGGTTTTTCCGGCATCAGCCATACAGGTATTTACACCGGCTTCATTGCCCAGGCAGAAATTGCCGAAGGAAAGAGCGGCGCTCAGTACCTTGAGATTGCATTCAAGTGCAAATCGTGGAAGGAAAAGGATGCTAACGGCAATGTGTCTGAAGGTACCGGGGACCGCGTTGCCTTCATCCGCACCTACATCACGTCAAAGACCGGTGAGCGCACGTTTGGCGCCGACATCATTGATGCAATGATGGCGTGTCTCGGTGTATCCAAAATGGACGCCGTTAAAGGCGTTGTTTATGGCCGTAACGCCTCGCGAGACAAGTCGGATCAACATCAGGGCTATCGTTTGCCTGACATCGAAAAGAAGCCTATCGGCTTGTTGATTCAGCGTGAAGACCGCCTGTATACAGACAATACTGGCGTTGTTCGTGAGAGTTTCAACCTCAATATCCTTACGCCATTCGATCCCGCAAACGGCAAATGCGCCCGCGAAATTCTGGAAAAAGCGGATAAGGCTACAGTTGTTGAATCCCGCTTTGCTACGCTCAAAGATAAGCCTGTGCGCAGTAATGCCCCGGTGAATGATGCTGCCGCTTATGGTGCTCCTGCGCATCAGCCTGCGCAGACTACTGGAAGCGCCGGGATGCCGCCTGCACCGGAACCCGAAGATTTCTTCTGATAACCACTCAGAACAACGAAGCGCCCCATGCGGGCGCTTTTTTGAAGGTATTCCCAATGATCATCGAAAAAATGAAAGATCCGAACCGGCGCACGGGCAATGATGTCGAAGATGATATTGAGGCCGCGATTTGGCGTGAAGCTGAGGCCATGGCCGAAGAAGCGGTAGACCCCGAAACGGGCGAAATTCTGAAAAACCCGGAAGCAGAAAAGGCGCAGGCCGAAGTGGAAAGCCTAAAGGGGGAGATGTGCGACATCATCGCCGGTTCAGTCCGATTCATTCGCCGCCTGGATGCAGAAATTGCCGCGCTGAAAGCCCACATTGACGATTCAAAGAAGATTCTTGAGCGCTTAAAACGCACGCAGGAAAAGGCCGAGGCCCGCGCCATTTACCGCATGACGCGCAATCAGTACAAAACAATTACTGACGGAAAAACTGGCCTTTGCGTCACTCTTTGCAAGCCGCGAGAAAGCGTCATTACCGAAGACAGCAAGATTCCTGCGGAATTCATGCGCATTAAGTCAATCACCGGCCTGAAAAAACTCCCCACTGAAGATGTTCTGAAGGCCCTGGGGGATGGTGCAAAGATCAATCTTGAGCCGAACAAAACTGCCATTGCCGAAGCGATTCACGCAGGCGAAGCAGTCCCCGGCGCAAGAATCGAACTGAAAGCCTCGCTGCGGTTTTCTAAGTGAGGTTGATGAGAATCATGCGCGACATTTTGGAGGGGAGAGAACGTGAAAAGTCAAAAGAAGATGGTGCTTGAATGCCTGAACCAGGTATCGCATCAGCTTACGCAGACAAACAACCGCGTGCAAAAGATTGCCGGTTATATCAGCATGAACGTTCCTGCAAGCCAAGCTGATTATGCGGCTTGCAAACGTGCGTATGAAATGCTGATTGACGCGCTGGAAGGCATGGCAAACAACCTGCAGAAAGTCTGCGAAACACACAAACTGCAGGACGAGAAGGAAGAGAAAATTTGCACTGCAGTACGGAACCTTTAGGTGGGAGCAATGAACAGGGCTGAGAAAAGAGCGATGCTGAAAGCGCAGAAAGCCGCAGCCAGGGGACGCAAACGACACCTATCCGGCGGCGAATTGATAGAGCAAAAAGGCTTCGGCGCATGGATGTGCATGATTCCGATGTCCGAAGAAGAGGTAACTCGGTGCGAGTTACCTATTTTTTTGTGGTTCAAACAGGCACGTACCGGGGACCTTGATGCGAAGTCAGATATTTGGACCAACCTCATGAGCGCTATTGCGCATGGGTGGGTACTGGCTAAGGCGACTACGCAACCTGTGAATATTGAACGGCAGTTTTCAGCCGCCGCAAAAATGCTGGATGCGGCGTATGACCATCTGTATAAGACCGGTGAAGTCCTGCAACCTAATTTTGATGCTGTTTATGACGCTTTGAACGTCCTTTGCGACATCCAAAGACAGTTAAACCGTGCAGACCTTCTGCGCTCCCTGAACTACGTAGTCCAAAACTTTGACGCAGTGATGCGCGGGCTTTTCGGTGAACAAAAAAGCGTTTTTAGAGGCGATAAAAAATGAAGAAGATAGACTGGGAATTTTTGAAAGGCCGCCATACTACGCTTACTGTGGCCGATATGTGCCGTGTGCTGGGGTGCTCGAAGCGGTCCATCTACAACTGGGAAAATTCGGGAGATGTCCCGCCCAGCTTTAAGATGTCCAGCGGCCGCAGCCGTTTATGGAATGCCAGGGACGTTTTGGCGTTTTATGAAAAGAAGTTCGCGCAGGCCGCGCGTGCATAATGAAGCGCCGTTACCTTGTTGATGGGAAGTTCAAGAACCTCAAGGCCAGGGAAGCCAAGCCAGTTGCGCAGACGCAGACGGCTCAGAATCCCTACGACGACATTCCGATTGCGGGCAATCCGTTCTAACCATTTTCGTGACGCCACGAAAATGGTCGCAGCCCCCGGCTCCCAGTCGGGGCTTTTTGATACTCGCCTTTGTTTCGGGTATGCTTCGCTCAGGTGCTCAAAACACCTTTCAGTAGCGGACACCGCACCCGACAGACAAGCGGTATTTTTGTATCTACTTGACAACCATGTCAAATAGATAGCCACGGACATAGTGCAAGCTATGGCCGGGTGTGAGGCTAATAAAACACTCTTCGGAGAAATACGCCCGCCGACTACTGACGGTTTTGAGCCCCTGGCCGCCTACTCAAAATAGGTGAAATTCAAAAAAATCAGTAGGAGGACGCAATGTCCATCGTCATCTCTAACGCCTTCACGGTCATCGAAGGCCGCCCAGTCACGTCCAGTCGCATCGTAGCCGAATACTTCGGCAAGCATTCGACGCTGACCATCTTGTATACGTTGTCAGAAACGCTGAGTAAGCCGTTTCTTGGCTCAACGTTCGCTAACAAAATTCTGCAACTTTTGATACACTGCACGCAGGTGCTTCAAAACGCCTGCAACAAGTGTGTTCCGCCGCAGAGTTCGCGGGATTTTTTGTATCTGCTTCTCATAAGCGGATACTCTGCCTTATGGCCGAGTGTAGGCTAATACAATACCTGCAAGGGGAATATGCCTGCCGACTTGTTGCGGTTTTGAGCACTCGACCGCCCTCTCAAAAGGGGCATTTTCAAAATCTCAACAAGGAAAAATCATGGACGATCTCAATTCCGTTGTCGCGGTGCGCGACGGCATTGTCACAACCCTGTCTACCGACGTCGCAGCCGTCTTCGGTAAACAGCACAAAAACGTAATCCGCGATATCGAAAACATAGTCGCCAATCTCTCTGAATCCCGTCGGCTCAATTTTGAGCTCTGCTTTGAAAACAACGCCTTAGCGAACGGGAAACCGATTAAGCGCTACCGTCTCACCCGCGACGGCTTCATGATTCTCGCTATGGGATTCACGGGCGAGAAGGCGATGGAGTTCAAGTGGCAGTACATCGACGCCTTCAACGCAATGGAAAAGAAACTTCGTGAAGGCGGCGAACGTTCGGCAACGATCACGCCCGCAGAACAGCTCCAGATTCAGCAAGCTGTAGCACGCCGGGCGAAGACCTCTAGTGCGAACTATCAGACGATCTACCGTGCGATCAAGGTGCGGTTTCAGATTCCGCGCTATAACGAACTGCCAACGCGGCAGTTCGCCGAATGCCTGAAATTCATCGACGCCGTCGACCTGAAGGTGCCGGAAGCAAAGACGGCTGCCGCCCCGGTTTGTGAAAACCCGTTTACGCCGGAAGAACTCGCCGCCTCTCCCGAGAAGCCCCCGAAAGGCTATACCTACCAAGTGAGTGCCAAATTCTTGGACGATCAGCGGACGTTCGTCTACTACTGGCGGTACCTCTTCCGCCGCGAATTGGAGTTGTTCGAAGAATTCCTGTATCGGACAGAATCGCCGCGAGCCTCCCGCTTCCATGAAGCCGTGCACAACCTGGACCTCATGAGAACGGAGGATCAGCTCCGGCGGCTCGGCTTCCCGATGGACGAGTTACCGTGCTATCAGCATTACGTTAGGCGGTTGACTGCGGCGTAGATGGATAACACCAACGAAGCTCTTGACCCAACGAAACTAAATTTTCGGAGGAAGTATTTTTGATGACGCCTTTGACTTGCTTGGCATGGCCTTCTCGCTGAGAACAGAAAAGAAGGCATAAAAAATCGCCTCATCCGCCGAATAGTGGGTGGGGCGATGTTTTCTGTGTTAGATTCTAAAAAACGCTCGTCGTCTTTCCCAGCAAATAACTGTATATGAAGGATTGGCAACGGCCTCTTCTCCATTTAAGGTGCTTGAATGTCAGTTTCCATCCCAAAACAAATTCCGAGTATCTCTCAAGTCAATAAGGCTGGCGACATACTCCGCTCCGAAACATCTACCCCTGAACAGATCAGTCAAGCCATGAAGACTTTGTCTTTGTGGCGTCAAGCTCACGGCCCTGCGTTAAATACCTTTCAAGCAATGTTGCGAGGCCGCTGTAAATCTCAAGGTTTCACCGATGAGAACTCAACAGTCGCCCAGCGAATGAAAAGACTGCCGTCAATCATAGGTAAGCTGTGTCGTAAAAAAACCCGCCTGAGCAAAATGCAAGACATTGCAGGATTGAGGGTAATTCTTCCGACCGTGCCTGATGTAAGAGCATTTCACGAAGACATGCTTAAGTCTCCCGCGAAGCACGAACCTATCGTTCCTGCTGATGACTACATAAACAGGCCAAAAAAAGATGGCTACAGAAGCCTGCACCAAGTTTTTCGATACCGTAACCCGTCACACCCAGAGCTTGACGCAATTCACGTAGAGGTTCAAATCCGAACGCAATTACAGCACGCCTGGGCTACTGCGGTTGAGACGATTGGAGTATTGGAGCATTCTTCCTTTAAGTCTGGCGACGGATCCTCTGAATTTAAACGCTTTTTCAAGCTCAGCAGCGCCCTAATTTCGAACGAAGAAAAATCACCGATTTTGGAAGAGCTTCAGGACATTCCAATCCCTGTTCTCATTGAAGAGTTTGTAGAACTTGAACGCCGGCTTAAGATTTTTGAAAAATTACGAAGCGTCACGATTGCAGCAAAGCACGTGAGCGGCATGACCGGGGATTACACGCTGATGCTTCTGGATACAGCCAACAATTCCGTAAGCCTTACGCCGTTTGATGCAGAACAGTCGTCTTGGGCAGAAGATGTCTATAGCTCAATGGAAGAACGCTATCGCGGGGACGAGACTAAATTCTTAGTCCTCGTTTCTGTTAGCGACCTAACTAGCTTAAAAAAGGCATATCCAAACTACTTTCTCTCAACTACACAGTTCATTAATACGTTACAGAAAATCTGTAATTCGTCCAAAAGGTCCTGAACGCGTACGCTCCGCCACGCGATATTAACAGGCATAAAAAAAGCGCCCCACCTACCGATTATGGAAGTGGGGCATTTTCGTATTTAGCGAAACTAAACAAAATTTTGAGGAGGAACTATGAATGAGTTCAAATACCTGAATTACTGGCCGCGATAGTGATTGTGGCTCTCCTGCTCGTGCCGGCTACTAGTCGGTTTTTTTGTTTGGGGCTTGTAAGCCCCCGGAGTATAAGAAATGGATACATCTTTCTTCCCGATTCTCTCCGCCACGACCGCGAAGATTACGGCGACGGCCACGGAGTGGAAGGCATTACTCAGGCTACTGCCGCCTGCGCCTGAAGCTCGACCGCTTTTGAGAAAAGCGGCGGATGGCGCGCGGTTTTTCGAGTATGCCCGGCTCACGAATGACTACACCGGCGCCCGGCTTCTTGTCGAAAGTTGCGCAGCTCATCGCGACGTCGGCGGCGCTTGCGTGTTCAATGTTGGACAGCGTGCCGCCCTGACGTTCGTGATCTCTGCTTATCAGAAGGAGTTCACAAGGACACAAAAAAATATTGTGTCTGCCGTTCTCCTTAAAGCAGAGGAAATATGCGGCCCGGTGAATGACCTGCTTTATGACATCGCCGTCAAGAGCGACCCGGAGCGGTCCGCCGATGTTGGTCTCGAAGCGTTTGTGTCATCGCGTCAGCTCTTGGACGATATAAACGCATTTTGGGAGTTGCCAAATGATTGACCTGAAGAAAACAAAAATGATGATCCGCGAGATGAAGGCCGATCACATCTTCTCAAAGAGCGAGGCTACACAGCTCTCTATCCTTGTCGATCGCGTTAAGGACGGCAGGGATGATTTGGCGATCATGCTCGCGCAGAGCCTCGCAACAGAAATCACTAAGAAGGGGCTAGCCGTGCAGAAGTTCGTCGGCTTTCTGAAAGGCGCGAAGGAGCAGGCATGAGTCGAGCGCTAAGGCGGCTGGCGAAGCGTGCAGAGCGCAAGCCCAGCCGCAGAAAACAGTATCACTACGCAGGAGATGCCCTGATTGAGCGCAGGGGTTACGGTGCAATGGCCCGCGTCATCCCTGTCACCGAAACAGAGCTACATAGATACTGTCTCGGGTTTTATGCGTTACTGGAGCGGTGCCGCTCAGGCGAGCCGGAAAAGGAGGATAGTTGCTGGTCGGACTTGATGGGCGTCCTTATCACGGGCTTCATCTGCGCACGCGCGACGACTCAACCGGTGAACCTCTCGCGGCAGTTTCAGGCCGCCGGGGCGCTGCTTGACTCGGCCTATGTGCACTGGCAGAAAACGCATCAGATACTAGAAGCCAATTTCGAGGTCGTGCATCAGGCGATTGATGACCTGTGTGATATCGTCATGCAACTGCGCAGAGATGAGCTCATGCGCGTCAACGAGATAACGATGAACGATTCGTTCGGCATCTACCGCGAGTTTTTCAACGAGCCGAGCGCGTTTACTGAAGAGGACAAGGCGTTTCAGTCGTGGCTGAAGCGCAAGTAGCAGACAAAAGAAAAGCCGCAATCAGCGGATTTTGCCTCAGCTATAGTCTAGCTTGTCAATAT
>ULSN01013070.1_pt1 | contig 10999 bp, 9 predicted proteins | sample 1956771 | NCBI WGS metagenome assembly ULSN01 (sample SAMEA4835709, study PRJEB28245) | human gut metagenome | biome: gut microbiome; material: fecal sample | place: Denmark | collected 2008
CACAACGGTCCAATCGCCGTCAGCATTCTTCACCGGGATCATAAACAGGATGATACCAGTGATCGACGGGATGATGAACAGAGCTTTCAGTTTCGCGTTACTTTTGGTTTCCATTCTCTCTCCTCCTTCATATTGGCAAGTCGGGCCGGAAGGCGGTCTCTCTCATAGCCGCTTCCCCGGCAGACAGCTCTTGCCTTTACTTTATACGAATTCAGCAGTAAAGCAAGTGCCAGCAACGTTCTCAATTTGTATACCAGCAATAAATTTCTCCATTTTGTCACTCGCTTTTTTGTCGAACCTGTATGTATCTTTTTTGCTTTTTTGGAAAAAGCCCATTTCCCCTTGCCGTTTCAGGGATTTTGGAGAAGAAAAAGGGAGACGCGATACGCGTCTCCCTCCCGTTTGCTTTATTGCAAGTTTTCAACGTCCTTCTTGCCGACCGCCATGCGCTTCCATTGCTCAGGAAGGCCCGGCGCGATGAGCGGGAACAGATTTTCCGTGTCCGACGTCGGCTGGATGTTATAGGTGCCGTACTTGTTGACAAGATCGGCGCAGTCGTCCGGCTGGCCGAAGCGCGCCTTGAGCATCGGTGCCAGGTCATACGGCATGCCGGGGTCTTTTCGCGGCATAAAAATCACCTCCGGACTTAGTATGTCCGGAGGCGGCAGATTTTTTCGATTTGTCTCGCTCACGCGCGCAGCGTTTTGGGGTACACACCCGCGTCGTGTAATTTCTGAAGCTCGCGCTGCACCATTTCCTTATCCTCGTGATACGTCATGCCGAACCAGCGCGCGCTCGAGCGCAGAACGGAGACACTGAGCTCGCCGCGGTCGATGAGCTCGCCGATCAGGCTCGGCAGCAGGCACTCTTTTTTGAGCTCGCCGTCGGGCAGCGCGCGGAGGAAATCCTTAAAATACGCGTCCAGCTTTTCAAACAGCCACGGCGTAAAGCCCCAGAAGTTCATCGAGACCGGCGTCTCGGGCGCGTAGACCGGGCCGTCGCCGTTTTCCTGAATGTCGCGGATCTTGCCGTCGGCGCAGGGCTTTAGGTGGAACGTTTCGACCACGCGGTCGAGCATCCCCTGTTCGTTCACATGGCACACGCCGCGCGTGACCGTGCCGTGCTCGCTCACGGTGTTGCAGAGGTCGTATCCGACCATCGTGCCCTCGCCGCTTTCGGCGAGCTTTGAGAGCTCGGCGTAAATGGTCTTGAACGCGTCCACGCCGTAATAGTCGTCGGCGTTGATAACGACGAACGGCTCGTGCACAAATTCGCGCGCGCATAAAAGCGCGTGCACCGTGCCGAACGGCTTGACGCGCTCAGACGGCACCGTGTAAAAATCGGGCACGCTCGAAAAATCCTGATACGCATAGCAGACCTCGACATTGTCCCCGTCCGCCGTTTTGCGCGCGGCAAGGTGATGTCCGACCATGTTCTCCATCAAGTCGCGCATGTCGGGCTTGATGATGAAGACCACCTTCGTAAAGCCCGCGCGCAGCGCGTCGAAAATGGAGTATTCCATCAAAATTTCACCGTTCGGACCGATGCCGTCCACCTGCTTATTGCCGCCGTAGCGCGAGCCCATGCCCGCCGCCATAATGACCAGCGCTGCTTTCATAAAAACAAAACTCCTCTCAAAGTTCTCGATCTCTTTTTCTCCGGGCGCGCACTGCGCGCTCATCTTCGCCCATCATAGCGTATCCGAACCGGCATTGCAACCGTCTTTTTCGTCTCTTGTCTTTTGCCGCAGGCGTGTTATACTGGTGTAACTATTTCTTAACACCGAGGTCACACCATGGAAGGATTTCTGCACGCGGTCTCTTCTGTCACCATCATCCTGCTGCTGACGGCGACGGGCTATTTCTGCGCGGAGCGGGGCTGGATGGGCCCGCAGGCCAAGGCCTTTATCGGCAAGTTCACGCTCTCTGTCGCCATCCCCTGCATGTCGGTCTACGGGCTGACGAATAACCTGACCCGTGATCTTCTGGTTCAGTCGGGCAGCTTTCTGCTCGTGCCGCTGCTCGGCACCGTGGTCATCACGATCCTGTCACTGCTCGTCGGCAGGCTCTTGAAGCTGCCGCGCAAAAAGCTCGGCGTTTTTATGATGATGTGCTCGGTGTCAAACGCCATCTTCGTCGGCCTTGCGATGTGCACCGAGCTCTTTGGCGACACCTGCACGCCCTACGTCATGCTCTACTACCTCATCAACACCAGCTTTGTCCAGCTGCTGTTTCTCTCGCTTGTGCGCTGGTCGGGCGAGAGCCGCGGCTTTGACCTCAAGATGCTCCAGAAATTCCTGACCACGCCCGCCGTCATCGCCGTTTTCGTCGGCCTCGCACTCGTGTGGTTTGAAGTGAGGCTCCCCTCGCTCGTGATGAGCTACTGCCGCTATATGAACAACCTCGTCACGCCGCTGGCGCTGCTGCTCACGGGCTATATCATCCACGACATCGGGCTCAAAAATGTCCGGCTCGACCGCGACTTAGGCATCGCGATGATCTTCCGCTTCCTGCTCGCGCCCGCCCTCTCGGTCGCGCTGTGCAGGGCGTTCGGCGTGACGGGCCTTGCTCACGACGTGCTCATCGTCGAAACGGCGATGCCGGTCGTGACGCAGACGGTCGTCGCCGCCGCGGAATACGGCGCGGACGAGGAATTCGCCGCGCAGGGCGCGGCGCTCTCCACGATCGCGTGCTTCGTCGTGATCCCCGTGCTGATGCTGATTTTGTAATCCAAAAAGTGGCAAAGCCACTTTTTTGAGAAGGTTTCGCTGCGTTCTGTGCCTCGGTTGTCCGCTAAAAGCGGACAATTCGACCTTACACCGTTGCGGCACTACGATTCCCGCGCCCTTGCAGGCGCGCCAATCGTGCCGCTTCCTCGAAACCGACTTGCTGTTTCCGCCGCTGGCGGCACTTCGCCGGTTTCCACTTTGCGCAAAGAGTTTTCTGCCAGAAGGTGAATTGCCCCGCAGCGGGCAAGAGAAGCCCCTCCGGAGGGCGCACATGTCGCGGCGGAAAACCGATTTGAATTTATTTCGTGCCGTGCGCGGCACCTGGGCAGCCGTTGGCAGCTTTGCTGCCTTACGGATGCTGCGTACCCTTTGCGGGTAAAAACTCTGCGAGGCTCTCTACCCTGAAAAGAATTCCGCGCCGTGGGCGCGGGATTCTTTTTGTTTTCAATTTCCGATCAGCGCGGACAGGCCGCCGGTTCTCAGTTCGGCTTTGTAGTAGTTGAGCTCATCGCCGATGAGCTCGTCGAGCACGCGCATGCCCAGCACCTCGACAGGGGCCTTGTCGTCCGTCAGGATGCAGCTTCCGCCCTCATAGGGCGTGAGCTTCGAGTAGACCGTGCGCATCATATCGGCATAGTCGCTGTCCTTGAGCTTTGCGATGCTGCACAGGAACGTCTCCTCCCAGTCATCCGCGTTCGTGCAGAAAACCTCGGTATTCGTGTTGCCTCTCACCGGCGCGGTGACGGTGTGCTGGAAGACGCTCGCCATCGTGTCGCAGAGGTATTCGTTGATCGAGCCGTCCTCCGCGGACGTCATGTTGAGGTTCACGACCATCACGCCGTTCGGCTTCAAATGAGAGCGCACTTCATTGAAAAACTCGACGCTCGAGAGCTGGAACGGGATGGTGATATCCTGATAGGCGTCCACCATGATGACGTCAAACTTCTCCTTCGACGCGGCAAGGTACGCGCGCCCGTCCTCGACCGCGACGGTCACGCTGCCTGGAAGTCCGAAGTAGTCCGTCGCGATGTCGGCGATTTTTTTGTCGATCTCCGCGCCCTGCACACTCGCGCCGGGGAAATAGCGCGTGCAGTAGCTCGCGTACGTGCCAGAGCCCATGCCGAGGATCATCACGCTGCGGTTTTCGTTGTCCGTGCCGTCCATGCCTGCCATGCAGGGCGCGGCGAGCGCGTAGTCATAGTACATGCCCGTCAGCGCGTCGCCCTTGACCTGCACGCTCTGCACACCGAAGAGCACGTTCGTCGAGAGCGTCGTGCGTTTCGCGTCGTCCTGCACCTGCAAATAGTTGTAGATGGACTCGTCCTCAAGCGTGATGTCGCTCTGCCAGAAGGCGAAGCTGTAAGACGGCAGGGCAAAGCACAGTCCAGCGATCAAAAGGACGGAGACGATCCCCGGCACGCTCTTTTTCTTCTCGAACACGAAGTACGCGATGCCGATGGCCGCGAGCACACCGGAGAAGATCAAAAACGTTGCCGCCGTGCCGACGGCGGGGATCGTCACAAACGTCGGCACGAAGGTTCCGATGATGCTGCCGATGGTGTTGAGCGCGTTGAGCCTGCCCACGGTCTTGCCCGTGTCGTCGAGATTGTCGACCGTGAAGCGCGTGAGCGACGGCGTGACGGTGCCGAGCAGCACGCACGGGAACGCGAAGATCACAAGGCACGCCGCGAGCGCCGCCCAGACGAGGAAGTTTTTCGTCACAAAAAGCGCCAGCAGCAGCAGCGAGATGCCCGCGATCAGATACCGTCCCACAAACGGGATGAGCGCGATCCAGATGGCCGCGATGATGAGGCGGCGGTAGAGCTTATCGGGCGTCGCGCTCTTGTCGGCGAGCTTGCCGCCCCAGACGTTGCCGATGGCCATCGCGATCATAATGACGCCGATGATAACGGTCCACACGATCTGCGACGAGCTGAAGTACGGGGCCATGAGCCTGCTCGCACCGAGCTCGACCGCCATGACGGACATACCGGCAAAAAATTCGGTCAGGTATAAAAAGTATTTGCTGCGGATGAGTTTATTTTCCATGCAGGACCTCCCTGTCGTTTCGTTTGTGCCGTCTTCGGTGTAGACAGAGAAATTATAACACGCCTGAACCGCTTTGCACAACGTTTTTGCCGCGTATTCATTCCCGATGCGCATATTCCCTCTCTGCACGCATATAGATGGAGCAACATGAGTCAGGAGTGTGCTGCATGAAGGGTAACATGGAAGAGCGCGCCTGCGCGCTGGCCGCCTACATCATCGAAAACCGCGCCACCGTGCGCGCCGCGGCAAAAAAGTTCGGCGTGAGCAAGTCCACCGTGCACAAGGACTTACAGGACCGCCTGCCGCAGTTCAACCGCAGCCTATACTTGCAGGTCAAGGAGGTGCTGGAGGTCAACAAGGCCCAGCGCCACATCCGCGGCGGCATGGCCACGCGAAAAAAATACAAGGGATTTTGAAACTTTTTTCGACTTTTTGCGTCTAACATAAGAGTGTGACTCCCGCGCGGCAAAATTACTCTTGCACAATTCCGCCGCGCAGGGTAGAATGCATTATTGTAAACCGAAAGAAAAATGATCGGAGCAACAAGATGAGAAAGCAGGACTATTACGAGCCAAGCATCGGCCGCGAAAGCGAGCCGCGCCGCAGGCCGAAGAAAAAGAAGAAACGCGCAAATCGCGGTGAGCGCGTCGTCGTCACGCTTCTGTCGCTTCTTTTCCTGACCGTGGCCATTGTGGCGACGGTCAAGTACGTCGTGCGCGCGCCTGAGCCCGTCACGGACGGTGAAGACCAGCAGACGCAGCAGGACGGCACGGCGGAGGACAGCGACGCCATTCAAACCATTTCTAACGGCAAAGAGCGCAAAAAATACTGCTATACGATCCTCGCCTACGGTGTGGACAACGACGCCGGCGGCAGCGACACGAACATGCTCGTGCGCTTTGACGCGGAGAACAAGAAGATCGACGTCGTCAGCCTGCCGCGCGACACGCTGATGAGCAACGGCCACAAGCTCAATTCCTCCTACAATAACGGCGGCACGGAAAAGCTGCGCAGCAACATTGAAGATATGCTCGGCATCCCCGTGGACTTCTACGTCTCCGTCGACCTGAAGGGCTTCATCGCGCTCATCGACCAGATCGGCGGTGTCGACTTCGACGTGCCCGAGGATATGGACTACGACGACCCCTACCAAGATCTGCACATTCACTTCAAGGCCGGTCTCCAGCACCTGAGCGGCCAGCAGTCTATGGAGGTCGTGCGCTTCCGCCACAACTCCGACAAGGATAACCCCGGCTACGGCGGGCGGCAGGATATCGGCCGCATCGGCACGCAGCAGGCGTTTTTGAAGACCGTGGCGCAGAAGCTCATGAAGCTCGAAAACGTCCCCGCGATGGCGGAAACGTTCTTAAAATATGTCAAGACCGACCTGACGCTCGGCAACCTCGTGTGGCTCGCCAACCAGGCGCTCTCCATGGGCGGGACAGACGCCATCAGCTTTGCCACGCTCCCCGGCGACGGCGCGGGCTGGTACAATGGCAAGTCCTTCTACACGCTCTATCCCGAGCAGGTGCTCGAGATGACGAATTCGATGCTCAACCCCTACGCTACGGATATCACCGCAGACGAACAGAACATTTTAGTCCCGTGATCCCCGTGAAATTTTGAGAATGTGAGAAAGAGAGAGCAAACGCCATGAAGTTCCGCTTTGCGCTGCTTGTCGCGGCGCTCGCGCTTGCGCTGAGCATCAGCGCCTTTTCTTACAGCGAGGAGCCCGCGCAGGACACTGCCGCTCCCGCACAGGAGGAGACGACGAGCGAAGACAGCGCCCCGTTTGTGCTGCTTCGCGTCTACGAGGGCCAGTTTGCCGACGTGAAAGACGGCGACTGGTTCGCCCCCTCGGTCGTCTCGGCCTATGAATACGGCGTACTCAACGGCCGCGGCGAGAGTTCCTTTGCGCCAAGCGGCAATGTGACGATCGCCGAGCTTTTGACCATCGCCGCGCGGCTGCGCGCCATCTACACGACCGGCAGCGACGCGGTCATCCCCACAGCGAAGGAGAATGAGGCGTGGTACGCGCCGTATGTCTCGTATTTGAAGAGCCAGAATTTGCTCGACAACAGCTTTGAGGGCTTCTACCTCCTGCCCGCGTCGCGCGCGCAGATGGCGGGCATCTTTGCCTTCGCCGTGCCGGAGGAATGGTACACCGAGCCCAACGCCTCGCTCGTCACCTCGGCCTACGCGAGCCGCGACTACATCGCCGACGTGACGGACAAAACGCCCTACCGCAGCGAAATTCTGCTGATGTACCGCCGCGGGCTGCTCTCCGGCATGGACGCAAAGGGCAGCTTTTATCCCGACCGCAGCGTCAGCCGTGCGGAGATCGCGGCGCTTCTGACGCGCGTTGTCAAACCTGAAACGCGCCTGACGCTCACGTGGACGGTCGCGCCGTATCACTCCGTCAAAAACGCGACGCTCGCGAGCCTTGTCAAAGCGCCGACAAGCACGTCGCTCCCGACGTCCGCCAAGGACACCGCCGTCATCGACGGTTTGGTTCGCAATATGCTCGCGCGCGGCGAGCACACGATCACGCTGAACTACTCCAAGGCCCTCACCACCGCCACCGCCAGCGCGCTGACGCAGGCGTTCACCTCCTGCGTCAAAACATACTGCGAGCAGATGTACAACGCCGTCTCCTGCCGCTCGTATTCGACGGGCAAGGTCGTACTCACGTTTTCGTCCACCGCCTGTACGGCCAAAACGCTCGAATCGTACCGCGCCAAGGCGCTCGCCGCCGCCATCAAGGTCCACGACTCCCTTTGGGAGAGCGGCACGCTGAGCTACGACATGAGCCAGTATGAGATCGCGCGCACGTATTTTCAATGGCTGTGCGACCACTGCCGCTACGATAACGCCGCCGCAGACGATTCCGCGAGCCATCTTGCCTACGGCGCGCTTGTCAGCGGCCTTGCCGTGTGCGACGGCTACACGGGCGCTTACAACCTGCTCTTGAAGCTCGAGGGCATCGAGTGCACCTCGCTTTTTAACGACAGCCACATCTGGACGCTCGCGACGCTGGACGGCACGCAGTACCACATCGACGTCACCTGGGGCGACCAGTACGGGCGCACGGACCTGCGCTACTTCGGCATGAGCGAGGAGCAGTCCTACCAGTGCCACCCGTGGGGCACAGCGGACAAAAAGAAATAAGGATCGACATATAGGGAGTCCTGAGACGGTATGTCTCAGGACTCCCTTTTTTATCACCATTCGAGCTTTGTGCGCACGTGCGTCAACGGCAGGTGAAAGCTTTCCCGCAGGACGTTGCGATGTTCCGGAGGAAAGTGCTCCTCTGAAAATTCATACAGCGGCAGAACCGAACCGTACTGCTGCGCGGTCTCGTAGAACCAGCAGCTGAATTCCAGACGTTCGAGCTTCGTTTGCAGCGCCGCGATCTGCGCGCGGACGTTGTCGCGCTCTTTGGCAAGGATGTCGCGGCGGGCGCTGAGTGTCTCTCCGCCGGACCGGATGAGCGGCAGGAACGAGCGAATCTCCTTGAGCGGAAGACCGCAGAATTTCAGGTACTCGATGATCGAAAGCGTTGCAATATCGTCGTCTGTGTACGTTCGCTGCCCATTGCTGGCGCGCGCACCGAGAGACAGCAGCCCCTCCTTTTCATAGTAGCGCAGGGTCGATGGGGCAATATTCATCATGCGTGCCACTTCTCCGATTGTATAAGGCATACGAAAATCTCCTTAAAAAACTGTTAAGATAACCGCGCGAAAACCTATTGACTTAAAGGCGACTTTAATAGTTACAGTTTACTTATCCAAATCGGTATTGTCAACAGGAATCAACGGGTAAATTCTCTTCCGTTTGTGCATGATGTTCCGGTACCGACAGTTTTTAAGAAGGAGAAAAGAAGCTATGAGAAAAATGATGCAGCGATCCCTGAGCTGTCTGCTGACTCTCGCGATGGTCGTCACGATGCTGATGACCAGCACGCTCGCAGCAGAGAAAAGCGCAAAACTGGAATTTGACTATTCCGCCAACTACGAATCCTCCAAGGTCGTCAGTCTCGAAGTCTACAAGGGCTACCCCGCAGACAGCTATGCCAAGGAAGAAGAGATCTTCTCCCAGCTCGAAGCGATCACCCCGCAGGCTGACGGCAGCTACGTCGTCACCGCTCCCGGCACCTATGCCTACCATGTGCACGGCACCGGCTACTACAACATTCTCCAGCTCTTCAACGTGACCGAGGCCGACCTCACCGCCGGCGTGAAGAAGCTTTCCGTCATCGGCGGCAAGCTCGGCGGCAACGGCTTCGAGCCGACCATCAAGCCGGAGAAGGCCCCCGCCTCCTATAAGGTAGACCTCCGCGACAGTATGCTTATCTTCTGGCCTGAGGAGATCAACAAGCACTTCGCCCTCGAGCCGCAGAACTACACCACCCCCGCCTTCGACGGCAAGCACGCCGCCAACGAGTTCACCTCTCAGGAAGAGCTGATGGCCTTCCTCAAGAAGATGGACGCCGCTTCCGGCACCATGCATCTCTACTCTGCCGGTACGACCCCGAACTACAAGTATGACCTCCCCCTGGCACTCTTCACCACCTCCGAGATCCCCGCGAACGCCACGCTCGCCGAGGCCGCCAAGATCGTCAAGGGCAACGGCAAGCTGAACGTCTGGTATCAGGCGCAGATCCACCCCAACGAGCCTGCCGCCGGTGAAGGCGCGCTCGTGATGATCGACAACTTTGTCAACGATCCCGCCTACAAGGCCCTGCTCGACAAGATCAACATTGTCATCGTCCCCCGCATCAATCCCGACGGCTCCTATCTCTTCAGCCGCGCCACCTACGACGGCTTTGATATGAACCGCGACCATATGTCCCTCAAGGCAGCCGAGCTTGCCCAGCTGCACACCGCCTACCGCCTGTTCATGAGCGAGGTTGTCCTCGACACGCATGAGTTCACCTTCTACGGCGCTTACAACGACGACTGGACGAGCGCCGGTGAATACATGGAGAATGCGGACGATCTTGAGACCACCCCCGCCACCAGCCTGAACAACAACCCCGCCGTGACGAAGATCGGTCTCGACATGGCCAAGCGCGCCTTCTCCGACGCTACGAACGCCGGCCTGCGCGTCAATCACTACGGCACCACCGTCAATAACCCCATCGGCCGCGCCTACTTCGGCCTGTTCAATGCGGTTTCCTTCCTCATTGAGACGCGCGGCATCGGCGCCGGCCGCCAGAACTTTGAGCGCCGCGTCTTCTCTCAGGAAGTTGCCGCCACCTCTTACATCACCTATGCCGCCGAGCACGCCGACGAGATCATGAAGGCGGTCGCCGCCGCCCGTGCCGATGTTGTCGCCAAGGGCAAGACCTATGAGGAAAGCGACGTTCTCGCCCTCTATCAGACCAAGTCCGGCAAGACTCTGACCGACTACACCGCCGCGACCGTGCAGTACAGCGTCGCCGACGGCAGTGAGAAGGTCAGCAAGGCGTCTCCCCTTTCCCTGAACGACACTCTGACCCGCAGCCGCGTCCGCCCGACCGCCTATGTCATTCCCGCGGACACCGCCAACATTGAGAAGATCCTCTACATCATGGACAATCAGGGCGCTGAGTACTACAAGCTCAACGCCGGTACCACCGCAAGCCTCCAGCAGTACTACTATGTCGGCGACTACATGGTGAACGGCAAGGCCAAGGGCATTGAGGCCGGCCTGCGCGACACCGCCGACGTGACCTTCGCCAGCGGCGCTTATGTCTTCCCGATGGATCAGGTCGCCAGCAACGTCATCGCCATGCTTTGCGAGCCCGACGTCACCGACTCCAACGGCTACGACGGCACGCTCTATCAGTACAAGCAGATCGACTACGATAAGGACAGCAAGAACTTCCCCATGTACCGCTACACCGGCAATGACCCGCGCACGACACTTGTGAGCAGCGGCACCGCCACTGAGCCCACCCAGCCCACGCAGCCTGAGAAGCCCTCCCAGCCCGCGAGCAGCGACACCTACACCGTCGTCTCCGGCGACAGCCTGTGGAAGATCGCCAGCAAGCAGCTCGGCAGCGGCAACCGCTGGACTGAGATCTATGACCTGAATAAGGACACCGTCAAGTCCCCCTCGGTCATTTTCGTCGGTCAGATCCTCAAAATGCCTCTCACGGCAGTGAGCCAGTAAAAAATACGTCAGTGTTTTTTCTCCACAAATCCCCTTCGAACGGGAAAGCGCCTTCCGCGATGCGGA
>ULSN01001980.1_pt1 | contig 10879 bp, 8 predicted proteins | sample 1956771 | NCBI WGS metagenome assembly ULSN01 (sample SAMEA4835709, study PRJEB28245) | human gut metagenome | biome: gut microbiome; material: fecal sample | place: Denmark | collected 2008
TGCTGGATAGCGTGGCCTCGATGGGCGACCTGGAGATCTCGACCTTCGCTTTCTGGCAGAAAGATAAAAACTACCGCTGGTGGACAGAAGATGAAAATGGCTGGGGACGCTCGATGTGGGTCGCTGGTATCCGCCCTTATCATCAGATCACCCGCAACTTTGCCATGCAGTACGAGCTGGGCTACGAATACCTGGATGACAAAAACTACAAAGGAGTAAACGGCAAAGGCAAAGGCGGCCTGACCAAAGTCACCGTTGCGCCAACGCTGACCTTTGACTCCGGTTTCTGGGCGCGTCCGCAGCTGCGCTTCTTCGTCACCTACGCGAAGTGGGATAAAGGTGTCTCCGATGCATTAGACGGTAACTACAACTGGGATACCAATACCATCACCGCCGGCGGGTATTCCCGCAGTGGCTCTACCGACACCGTTAACTTCGGCGTACAGGCCGAGGTCTGGTTCTAAGGAGAGACAACGATGAAGCCGATGAAAAACCTGCTGCTGATGGGGCTGCTGTCCGCGCTGGGGGCCGGCGGGGCGCTGGCCGCCGAGCGCTCGCACTTTACGCACTTTATCACTCGCGACGGCGCCACCCTCAAGGACGGCGACAAGGTGTTTCGTTTCGCCGGGATCCACGCGCCGGAGCTACACCGCATTGAAGACGACGCCCGCGGCCCCTGCAGGGCAGACCCGCGCGGCTGGGGGCAATACTTTAAATGGCCAACGGCCCAGGAGCAGCAAAACTGGATCCAGGCGATGGTGCAAACCGGGGCGAAAGCCCAGCGCGTCTACGTGCTGTCGGTGCAGCAGGAATTTGATAAGGCCTGCGGGCGCGAGACCCATATTCTGGCGCCGGAAACGGCGGACGGCATGCCGCGGCTGAATGAGAAAGCCATGCGGGTGTATGACAACATGATTGCCGAAGCGGATAAACAGGGATTGCGTCTGATCCTGCCGTTTATCGACCACTGGTGGTGGTGGGGCGGGCGCGAGCAGCTGGCGGCGTTCTATCATGAAAAAGCGGAAGACTTTTATCGGACCGATAGCAAGACCTTCAAAGCCTATCTGGATGTGATCCGCCAGGTCATCACCCGGACAAATACCGTCACCGGCCGCGCCTATTATGATGAAAAGGCGATCATGGCCTGGGAAACCGGTAACGAGCTGGAGGATACCAACGCCGATTTCCTGCATCAGACCGCGGCGTGGATTAAAAAATGGGCCCCTCATCAGCTGGTGGTAGATGGCACCTATAAGAAAATCAATTCCTTTGCGCTGACCGACCCCAATGTGGATATCGTCAGCAATCACTATTACACCAATGCCGATAATAACCATCCCGGGCAGGTGACGCAGGATCTGCGCGCCGTCGGCGGGCAAAAAGTCTATCTCGTCGGCGAGTTTGGCCTGCTGCCGGCGGATCAACTGAACGCCATTATGCAGTCGATTGTTCACAGCGAGGTCAACGGGGCGCAAGCCGCCGGCGGGCTTATCTGGGGCTTCCGCGGCCATCGTCACGACGGCGGCTTCTACTGGCATAAGGAGTCGACCGGGCACTACAGCTACCACCTGCCGGGGTTTGCCAAAGAAGGCGAAGCGAACCAGGAGCAGGCGGTGGTCGATCTGGTGCGCACCGCCGCGGCGCAGATGGCCGGGCAGCAGACGATGGCGCCGCTGCCGAAGCCGGAGGCGCCTTTGCTGCGCGAGACCACCTCGCCCTTCGCGATCAACTGGATGGGCGCTGCGGTGGGACGCAGCTACGATGTCGAACGCGCCGCCTCACCGACCGGGCCGTGGACGGTGGTGGGCCGGGATATCTCCGATGGTGTTAACGAATGGAATCCGGAAACCATGGTTCTGTTCCGCGACGATTATCTTCAGCTTCAGCTCGGGCATACGTATTACTACCGGGTGACGGCGAAAAACGAGAGCGGTCGTTCGGCTCCTTCCAATGTGATTAGCGTGCAGCATAGCGAGGAGAATCAGCCGCCGGTTGTCACGCTGGAACCGGCCCTAACCACCACGCAGGACCAGGGCGTCGAGCTTACTGCCAGCTGGCAGGACGATGGCCTGCCGTCGCGAGAGGTTAAGGTGGGCTGGCAGCACGCCGGCGATGGCCAGGTGCATTTCTGCCATGCCGATCGGGCTCAAACCCGGGCCTGGTTTACGGCGCCAGGCACCTATGCGCTGACGTTCACGGCGGACGATGGGCTGCTGAAAAGCAGCAAAACCGTGACCGTGACGGTGGGCGAGGCGACGGGGAAAGCGCCAGCGGATTTCTGTCGTTATCACGGCGAAGTTTATGGCGTGGCTGAGGGGCGGCTGACGGTGATGAAGAGTGATAAAGACGCGCTGACAGTTGGCGAGGACGGCTTCCTCGGCCCATTTGCCAACGAGGGGGATAAGGTCAGCTGGCAGGTGCAGGCGCCGTGGAGCGGTCAGTTCCTGCTCAATGTAACCTTCAACGGCAAATGGGGCGGTAAGCAGAACTCATTTGTCGTCAACGGGGGCGCTCCGCAGACCGTGGCCTTCCCGCAGACGGATGAGCAGGGCCAGCAGCTGCGGATACCTGTGACGCTTAAAGCCGGGAGCAATCAGATTGACTTCGGCCGCTTCGCCGGCGACTGGGGCTATATGTTCATTAAATCGATCGAAGTGGTCGCTGAGTAGTACGTTCAGGCTGCGCCAGACGGGCGCAGCCTTTTTTCGAAGGAGAGGTTATGCAGCAGTATCAGTTTCCGCAAGGGTTCCTGTGGGGGGCGGCGGCGTCCGGCCCGCAAACGGAAGGGGTCACCAATAAGCGCCATCGTTCCATCTGGGACAGTTGGTTTGCCGAACAGCCGGAGCGATTTTATCAGCAGGTAGGGCCGCAGACCGTGTGTGATACTTATCATCAGTATCCGCAGGACGTGGCGCTGATGAAACAGACCGGCTTCAACTCATTTCGTACCTCGATACAGTGGTCACGACTGATCGCTGATTTGGAAACCGGCGCGCCGGACCCGGACGCGGTGCGTTTTTATCACGCCTATCTGGATGAGATGATCGCTAACGGCATTGAGCCGATGATCAATCTCTACCACTTTGATATGCCGGAAGCGCTGCAGAAACAGTACGGCGGCTTTGAATCGGCGCACGTAGCCGAGCTGTTTGCCCGCTTTGCCCGCACCGCCTTTAGCCTGTTTGGCCATAAGGTTAAATACTGGATAACCTTCAACGAGCCGATTGTGCCGGTTGAGGGAGGCTACCTGTACGACTTCCACTATCCGTGTAAGAAAGATGGTCGGCTGGCGGCGCAGGTGGCGTTTAACATTATGCTGGCGCACGCCAAAGCGGTAACGGCTTATCGTGAACTGGCGCTGGCGGGCGAGATCGGCGTGGTGCTCAACCTGACCCCGAGCTATACTCTCACCGACAGCGACGCGGATAAAAAAGCCGCCGGGTATGCCGACCTGTTTTTTAACCGCAGCTTCCTTGACCCGCTGGTAAAACATGAATTCCCCAAAGCGCTGTGCGAGATCCTTGCCGCCCACGACTGCCTGCCGACGACCAGCAAAGACGACGCGGCGTTGATCCTCAGCGCGGATATCGATTTTCTTGGGGTAAACTATTATGTGCCGCGGCGGGTAAAAGCGCGTGAGAGCGAATATGACCTCGATTATTTCACCCCGGAATACTATTTCGAAAACGCGGTGAACCCGCAGGGCCGCTTTAATCCTTATCGTGATAACAACGAGATCCTGCCGCAGGCGATCTATGACATTGCCGCCAATATTCGCGATAACTACGGCAATATTAAGTGGTATCTCGCGGAAATCGGCATCGCGATGGATCGACAATCAGAGGGCGAGCCCGGGGCGGACGGGGTGATAAACGATACTTTCCGCATCCAGCTGATGGAGGAGCATCTGGTGCAGCTGCACCGGGCGATAGCCGACGGCGCGAACTGCTTTGGCGTGCACCAGTGGACGTTTATCGACAACTGGTCGTGGATCAATGCCTTCAAACGGCGCTACGGCTTCTGGCGACTGGATCTGGAGACCGGCGAGCGACAGATAAAACGCAATGCGCTGTGGTTTGCCGAACTGGCGACCAGCAACGGTTTTACCAGCGATAAATAGCGCGCTGCGCCAGCGCTCCCTCTCACCGGCGCGGAAAGGGGGAGCGCGCGAGGTTACACCAGTTCGTCTTTATTAATACCCAGCCGCTTCATGCGTGACAGGAGCGTGGTGCGCTTGAGCCCCAGCCGCTGGGCGGCGCCTTTCGGCCCGGCCACCACGCCGTTGCTCTCCTTCAGCACCCGGACGATCAGCTGATATTCATCCTCACCTTCCTCAGGCAGGACCGCCGGCGTCCGCGGGGCTTCCACGATATCCCGCTCCGGCAGGGAGAGCTGCAGTACGTTGCCGCGGGTGAGCAATACCGCCCGTTCGATAACGTTTTCCAGCTCGCGCACGTTGCCCGGCCACTCCATACGCGTCAGAGTGCGCAGGGTTTCCGCCGGAATGCTGTCGATATTGCGCCCCATGCGGCGGGCGATTTTAAAGGTAAACGCCTTCACCAGCAGCGGGATATCGTCGGGACGTTCGCGCAGCGGCGGCAGGTGGATCGGGAACACGTTGAGCCGGTAGTAGAGATCGCTGCGGAATTCCCTGTCGATAACCATCTGCTTGAGATCGCGGTTGGTGGCGGCGATCAATCGAACGTCGGTCTGAATCAGCTTGTTGCTCCCCAGACGTTCGAACTCCTGCTCCTGGAGGACGCGCAGCAGTTTGGGCTGCAGTTCCAGCGGCATATCGCCCACTTCATCGAGGAACAGGGAGCTTTTGTCCGCCAGTTCGAAGCGGCCGATACGCTGGGCGCTGGCCCCGGTGAACGCGCCGCGTTCGTGGCCGAACAGATCGCTCTCCAGCAGCCCGGCGGGCATCGCCGCGCAGTTCATCTTCACCATCCGCCGACCGTTGCGTCCGCTGAGGTTGTGGATAGCGCGGGCGATAAGCTCTTTGCCGGTGCCGGTTTCGCCGAGGATCAGCACGGTGCTGTCGCTGTGCGCCACCATCTCTACCTGCTTGAGCACATTGTTCATCGCCTCGCTGCGGCCGATAATCTCCCCGAATTCGCTCTCGACATTATTGAGCTGCTCGGTGAGGGCGAGGTTCTCATCCACCAGCCGCTCTTTCAGGCGCTGAATTTCGCGGTAGGCGAGGGCGTTATCGATAGCGATCGACACCCGCTCGGCGATCTGCCGCAGCAGCTTGAGATTGGTGGTGGTGAAGACCTGTTCGTCGCACTGCGCCAGCTTAAGCACCCCGAGCAGGGTATTGCCGGACATCAGCGGCAGCAGGCACAGGGTCTGGATCTTATTGCCCCACATCTCGAAGAGCATTTTCTCATACGGCGCGAGAGTGTCATGCTCGTGCAGATTAAGCAGCAGCATCTCTTTGCTTTTGAACACGCGCTCGGTGAGGGTGCCGGCTTCATCCACCTCGCTCTGGTCGTGAACCGGGTGGCTGGCGTCAAGATAATGCGTGGAATAGATGTTGAGCTTCCCCTTGCGGTCGCTGCGCAGCACCACGCTGATGGCGTCGATCCGGAAGTAGCGATGGATCTCTTTCGCCACCTCGCTGACCAGCTCGTCGATATCCAGTCGCGAGAGCACCGCGTTGGTGATCGCCACCAGGATGCGAAAGTTGTCGCGCTCGTGGCACAGCAGATCGTAATCGACGTTATTGCTGACCCGGTTCTGAATCTGTTCGGTGACGACGGCGACGATCTGCGCGAAGGTATGCAGCCGCTGGAACTCTTTCTCGCTCCACGGCCGGTTGTCACGGCGGAGGAATTCGCAGCCGCCGAAGATCCGCCCGTCCGCCGCCAGCGGCAGCAGCGAGTAGTAACCGAACGGACGATACAGTCCGCTGCGGATAAGCTGCGGCCAGGTGTCGGCAAAGGTTTCATGATCGCAATGCAGGGCATCCGGCCGGGAGAGTAAGCGACGCACCGGACCGTGGGCCAGGACGGTTTCATCCTCGTAGCTTACCGGATGGCCGGCCTCATCGCAAGCGTACCTGGCCGCGCGGTGATTACCCGCGTTCCACAGGATGATGGCCGCCTCATCGGCCAGCGCGGACTGTTGCACCAGACGGGTCAGGGTTTCGCTTAGCGCGGCCAGATCGGGCTGCTGTAATAAAAGCCGGGTGATATCGAACAGCCCCTGCTGGCCGAGATCGCTCATCGGTGTATACGACATTGCTTACGTCCAAAACGCGCCGACAACGCGGCGCATAAGAAAATGATGGTACAAATAATAGTATGTTAATAAAGCGGTTATTACCGCTTTAACCCATCCATGGGCGCCCGCTGGTTTGGGCAAAATAATTACGCTGGCTTTTTCCCGGCTCGCGCTGCGCTTAGCCGGGCTACATGTGCGCGCAGTTTTGTAGCCCGGAAAAGGCGCCAGCCGCTATCCGGGACCCGACGCCGTCGTTAACAAATTCTCGGCAGCGGTTCGGCGTGGGGAAGATCGAGCGTCCGCTTCACGCCGTACAGCCCAACGGAACGTACGCCCGGGCGGACGACCACTTCGCCGATTATCGCCGCATCGCGTCCTAACGCGTGAGACCGCAAATGCGCCAGCACGTTTTCCGCCTCGTCGCGGGCGACGGCGAGCACCAGCTTGCCTTCATTGGCGAAGTTCAGGGCGTCCAGACCAAGCAGCTCGCAGACGCCGCGCACCGTGTCGTTGACCGGCAGCGTTGCCTCCTGCAGTTCGATGCCGCAGCCGCTGGCGGCGGCGAACTCATGGGCGACCGCGTTAACCCCGCCGCGGGTGGCGTCGCGCAGGGCTTTCACTCCGCTCAGCGGGCGCAGGGTCTGGATAAGCGGCGTCAGCACCGCGCAGTCGCTGGACAGCGCGCCGTCCAGCCCCATCTGCTCGCGCAGGTTAAGGATGGTGGCGCCATGATCCCCCAGCGTGCCGCTGACCAGCAGCACATCACCGGCGCTAATCTGCTGCGTCCCCCAGTGAACGTCCGCCGGGATGGCGCCGATGCCGGCGGTGTTAATAAACAGCTTATCCGCCGCGCCGCGCGGCACCACTTTAGTGTCGCCGGTGACGATGGCGATCCCTGCCGCCCGGGCGGTGTCGGCCATGCTGGCGACCACCGCTTCCAGGGTGGCCATCTCCAGCCCCTCTTCGAGAATAAAGCCGCAGGAAAGATAGCGCGGGATGGCGCCGCTGACCGCCACATCGTTGGCGGTACCGCAGACGGCCAGCTTGCCGATATTGCCGCCGGGAAAGAACAGCGGGTCAATCACGTAGCTGTCGGTGGAGAAGGCGAGGCGGTCTCCCTGGGCGGCGAGCGCCGCCAGATCGAGGCGCGCCTGATCCTCCTGCTCCGCCAGCCAGGGGTTGGCGAAGGCCTGCATAAACAGGTCGCCGATCAGCTGCTGCATTGCCTGTCCCCCGCTACCGTGGGCTAACTGGACGCTTTTCATACTTCATTTTCCTGACTGCGATATTGATACCAGGCGGCGCAGGCCCCTTCAGAGGAGACCATTAGCGCGCCAAAGGCGCTTTGCGGATTGCAGGTGCTGGCGAAGAGCGGGCACTGGTGCGGTTTACAGCGGCCGGTCAGCCCCTCGCCGCAGCGGGCGCGCGGGTCGTCGCACACGCGCTGCGGCGCCGGGCGAAAATGCGCCTCGGCATCGAAGCGCTGATAGGCTGGCGTAAGCTGCACGCCGGAGTCGCTGATGACCCCCAGGCCGCGCCATTCGCTGTCGCCATCCAGGCGGAAGACGTCGGCCATCGCCGCCTGCGCCAGCGGGTTGCCGGCATCCGGCACCACGCGACGGTACTGATTTTCCACATCGCTGCGCTGCGCTATTGTCTGCTCAACCAGCATCACCGCGCCTTGCAGTAGATCAAGCGGTTCGAAACCGGCGACCACTAAAGGACGGTGATAGTCGCTGGCGATAAAGCCGTAGGCCTCGGTGCCGATCACCATACTGACGTGGCCCGGGGCGAGAAAGGCGTCGATACTGTTGTCCGGCTGGTCCAGCAGGCTGCGCAGGGTCGGCAGCAGGGTGATGTGCTGGCAGAAAAAGTAGAAGTTATCGACGTTGCGCTCTCGCGCCTGACGCAGGGTCAGAGCGGTAGCGGGCATGGTGGTTTCGAAACCAAGACCAAAAAAGACCACCTCGCGCTGCGGATTTTGCTGCGCCAGCCGCAGAGCGTCCATCGGCGAGTAAACGATGCGGACATCGGCGCCGCGGGCTTTCGCCTGCAGAAGCGAGCCGTTTTTACCCGGCACGCGCATGGCGTCGCCGAAGGTGCAGAAGATCACTCCCGGGCGGCTGGCAATCTCAATGCAGGCGTCGATGCGCCCCATCGGCAGGACGCACACCGGGCAGCCGGGACCATGAATAAATTCGATGTTCTCCGGCAACAGCTGGTCGAGCCCGAATTTAAAAATGGCATGGGTATGGCCGCCGCAGACCTCCATGATGCGCAGCGGTCGCGCGGCGGTGTGCGGCAGCAGACGAGCACGCTGCTGAAGATGGGCCACCAGCTGCATCACCTGTTCGGGGGCGCGGTATTCATCTACGTAACGCATTATCGCTCCTCGCCGTACAGCAGCGCGCCGACGTCCGGCTCCACGTCAAACATATTTTGCAGCGCCTCGAGGGTGTCGCGGGCTTCGGCTTCATTAATGACGCTCATGGCGAAGCCGACGTGCACCAGCACCCACTGGCCGAGCCGCGGCTGGCCCTGCTCATCAACGGCGCCGACCAGCGTCAGGTCGACGTCGCGCTGAATACCGCAAACTTCCACCTTCGCCAGCACGCCGTCGATGGCGCAAATTTGTCCCGGAATGCCTATGCACATCGCTGCGTCTCCAGCCAGGTGAGCCATTGCTCCATGCCTTCGCCGCTGGTGGCGGAGACAAGAATAATTTCAATATGCGGATTGACCTCGCGGGCGCAGGCCAGGCACCGCTCAACGTCGAAATTGAGATACGGCAGCAGGTCGACTTTGTTGAGCAGCATCAGGCTGGCGGCGGCGAACATATGCGGATACTTCAGCGGTTTGTCTTCGCCTTCGGTGACCGACAGCACCGCCACCTTATGGCGCTCGCCGAGATCAAAGCTGGCCGGGCAGACCAGGTTGCCGACGTTTTCGATAAACAGAATGCCGCGGTCAGCCAGCGGCAGGCGCGGGGCGGCGTCGGCGATCATCTGGGCGTCGAGATGGCAGCCTTTCCCGGTATTGACCTGAATCGCCGGGGTGCCGGTGGCGCGAATGCGGGCGGCGTCATTGACCGTTTGCTGATCGCCTTCAATCACCGCGCAGTCGGCGCGTCCTTTCAGCCGGGTGAGGGTTTCGGTGAGCAGGGTGGTTTTGCCGGAGCCGGGGCTGGAAACCAGATTCAGCACCAGCTGCTGTTTTGCTGCGAAGCGTACGCGGTTGCGTGCCGCCAGGCGGTTGTTTTTATCCAGCACGTCGATCTCCACTTCCAGCATCCGCCGCTGGCTCTGCCCCGGGGCGTGGGTACCCGCTTCGCCGTGGCCGTAATGCAGGTCGCCCTCTGGCGTGCGGGTGGGGGCGAAGTGGTCGGTTTTGACACCGGTGATGGTCATCGTCTGGCGTGGGGCGGGCGCGAAGGGGGCGCTGCGGAACGCGGAATGCGGGTTTCGTTCGTCTCCTTCAATATAGAGGTTGCCTTCGCCACAGCCGCATGTTGTACACATAATTTACTCCAATTCTAAACGCTGAATCTGTAAGCCATCATCCGCCACGATCTGCAGCTGGTCGTTATTGCAGTGCGGGCAGCGGCGAACGTGCTGCGAGACAAGATGGACGTACTGCTGACAGCGATCGCACCAGCATTCAGCCTGTTGTTCGGCGATATGCAGTTCGCACCCCTCCGCCAGCGTGCCGCGGCAGACCAGCTCAAAGCAGAAGGTCAGGGCGCTGGCTTCCACGCAGGAAAATGCGCCGACCTTGAGCCACACGCCGGTAACCCGCCGCGCGCCGGCCTGCTGCGCCTGTTGTTCAATAATTTCCAGCGCCCGCTGGCTGAGGGTGATTTCGTGCATAGTCGCCTCCGTATCGCGATGCGCCTTCTATGCAATAACGATGCCAGAATGAAATCGTCGTGGCAGTCAATGTCGATGTCGACGCCCCGGGGCTGTCATCGACATGTCGTATCGGCAGAGGTCGATATAAAAACATAGTTAAATCAATTAAATAAAATCTGGCATGAAAAATGCTTAGAGGGTGCATCTCATGCTACGGAGAAACCGATATGACTATTTGGGAAATAAGTGAAAAGGCGGATTACATCGCCGACCGTCACCGGCAGCAGCAGGAGCAGTGGCACATCTACTGTAACTCGCTGGTTCAGGGGATCACCTTGTCGAAGGCCCGCCTGCATCACGCGATGAGCTGCGCGCCGGACAAAGAGCTGTGCTTCGTGCTGTTCGGCCATTTTCAGGTGTTCGTCGCTCTCGCGGAAGGCTTCAACAGCCACACCATCGAGTACTACGTCGAAAACAAAAACGGCGGTGATAAGTATCTGATTGCTCAGGCCACCCTCGCAATGGATGGCACGGTGGACGGCCGCATCAGCAACCGCTCCCGCGACCAGGTGCTGGAGCACTATCTGGCGATTATCGCCACCGTCTATGACCGTCTGTATGACGCCATGGAACAAGACCAACCGGTGGATTTAAGCCATCTGGCGCTGACCCACTGATCGTAAGGTGTCGACACGTGTCGAAAATGACACCTGCGCAACCTGATTTCGTCAAAAATGACTTTCACCCGAGGATGACCCGGTGAACCGTTTTGTAATTGCTGACTCCACTGTCTGTATCGGCTG
>ULSN01068069.1_pt1 | contig 10835 bp, 6 predicted proteins | sample 1956771 | NCBI WGS metagenome assembly ULSN01 (sample SAMEA4835709, study PRJEB28245) | human gut metagenome | biome: gut microbiome; material: fecal sample | place: Denmark | collected 2008
CTTACAAATTTATCCCCACTAAATTTCTACTGACCCAAAAACACCACAGCAGCATAGCGTTCCACGCACCTTTCCTCCGTAAAACCAAAACATCCGGAAACAAAAAAGGAACTGACTGATGCAGTTCCTTTAGTGCGCTTCAAGATGGGCTTGAACCAACGACCCCCTGATTAACAGTCAGGTGCTCTAACCAACTGAGCTATTGAAGCATTTGCCTTAATTGCGTTGCAAAAGTACAGCGTTTTTTTCATTCCGCCAAACATTTTCGCGAAAAATTTCAAATTTATCTCAAAAAAACGTCATTATGGGCGTGTCGGCATGTATAAAACCTTGTTTTACGGCAGCGGAAGGTCTTGTCCGGTATGCCACAAGGGCGTTTCGGGGATGCGTGCAAGGGCGTGTTTACATGCATGACACGCCACCGCGCATTGAAAAACCGGCGTTGCGCCATGCCGTATTATGAAAAATAAATACATTTTATTTTGTCCGGCACATAACTTGCATTACCTTTGCATAAGGTAAGCTGCACTCAGGAAACTGAAAGCAAGCTCTCTTTCCATTCGTTGGCATTACCTTTGCATAAGGTAAGCATCGGCTCGGCAGTATCAAGTACGGTAAAACCCGGTTTTCCCGACTTGCTGTTGCACTCGCCTTGCATCACCTTTGCATAAGGTAAGCCGCACTCAGGAAACTGAAAGCAAGCTCTCTTTCCGCTCGCATGCATTACCTTCACACACTCTTTACGTACAATTACCACATTATATTTATATATAAGCCGATTATGAGAAAAAACATACTGTTCTGCGTGATGCTGCTTGGCGCCGTCACGGCTCTCGCGCAGAAAAACGATGACCACAACTTCAAGGTGGCGAAAAACCTTGATGTGTTCAATGCCATATACAAGAATCTCGACCTCATGTATGTGGATACGCTCGACGCCGACGAGGTGATAGGCAACGGCATAAAGGCGATGCTACGCAGCCTCGACCCCTACACCGAATATTATCCCGAGGACAAATCGGCGGAGTTCAAGCAGATGCTGACAGGAAAATATGCGGGCATCGGCTCGATAATAAGCTACAACTTCACTCTGAAAAGGGTTGTCATAAACGAGCCTTATGAGAATATGCCGGCGGCGGAGGTAGGTCTGAAGAAGGGCGACATCATACTTAGCATCGACGGGGAGGACATGACCGACAAGACAAACGCCTATGTCAGCGAGCACCTGCGCGGCACGGCGGGCACCACTCTCGAGCTTAAGATACACCGTCCTACCACAGGCAAGGACATGACTTTCAAGATACAGCGCAAGGCTATACAGATGCCCGACCTGCCATACTACGGCATGCAGGACGGTGACATAGGCTACATAGACCTCGACTCGTACATTGGCGAGAACTGCGCGAAGGATTTCCGCCGCGCGTTCATCGACCTGAAGAAGCAAGGAGCGAAAGGACTCGTGCTCGACCTGCGCAACAACGGAGGCGGCTCGGTGCAGGAGGCACTGTCCATACTCAACATCTTCATCCCCAAAAACACCGACCTGCTGTCCATGAAAGGCAAGATGCAGCGTTCCAACCGAGACTATAAGACCACCGTCGAACCAATCGACACGGTGATGCCGATAGTAGTCCTGGTGAACGGCATAACGGCAAGTGCCAGCGAGATAACGAGCGGAGCGTTGCAGGACCTCGACCGGGCAGTGATAATGGGAACACGCACCTACGGCAAGGGACTCGTACAGGTGCCCAACGTGCAGCTGCCTTACAACGGCAACCTAAAGCTCACCACAGCCAAATATTTCACTCCCAGCGGACGCTGCATACAGGCTATCAACTACAAGCACTCGCAGGGCGGATACACCGAACACGTGCCCGACTCGCTCACGCGTGAGTTCCGCACACGCAACGGACGCATCGTGCACGACGGCGGAGGCATAGAGCCGGACATCAAGATAGAGCCTGACTCGCTGCCGAACATAGCCTACTACCTGCAGCGCGTGGACACAACAGACCTCATGTTCAACTATGTGGTGGACTACATCAAGGCTCACCCCACGATAGCCCCGGCGGCGGAGTTCGAGATAAGCGACTCCGACTACGAGCAGTTCAAGCAGCGCGTCATCGCAAGCAGCTTCACTTACGACCGCGTGAGTGAGAAATGTCTCGAGGAACTCGTTAAACTCGCCAAGTTCGAAGGCTACTACGAGGACGCCAAACCCGAGTTTGAGGCTTTGGAGAAAAAACTGAGTCACAACATCGCAAAGGACCTCGACTTCGACTATAACAAGAGGATGATAAAACAGATTCTGTCGTCCGACATCGTGACGGCATACTACTTCCAGCGCGGCGCCATAGAGAACGCCCTGCGCTACGACAAACAGATGAAGGAGGCGATACGCCTGCTGAGGTCGCCTGAGGAGTATGCGGCGATACTGAAGCCTAAGAACGAAGGCAAATAAGGGCACATACGCGATAATCCCGAATCGGTCATCAGAACACCGATTATACGTTTAAGGTTAATTGTCAGCCCTTCGTCCTTCTTACGCACTGCCGCAGTCATCTTGCATCCGGCTTTTCCCAGGTGCAGTCCGTCACATCTTCGATAAAGCAGGATACAGTCCGCCTGACAGCAGTACGAAACAAGAATGGAAGTCTGATGACCCGTTCGGGATAACGGTGGCAATGCCGGGACTGACAAGACTCATACTGAAAACCGGGACACCATTACGCAGCCACGACGCGCGAATGATGTCCCGGTTCTGTATATCCTCCTCTCTGATACGTTCCGTCTTGTACTTCTGCCCGTGCCGCAGGATTACCTCACGGGCGTGACCGCGCACATCCGGGTCAGCGAAGATACGTGCGGTAGAACTCCACTATGCTGCCGAAAGGTATCTTCTCCATGTTGTCATACAGGTCGGTGTGGCTCGCTCCCGGCACAATCAGCAGTTTCTTGTTGTCGCCCTTCAGACGTCTGAAAGCGTCCTCACCGAAATAGCGCGAGTGGGCTTTCTCACCATGGACTATCATCACCGCATTCTCTATCTCTCCGATGTATGTCATCAGCGGCATGTTTAGGAAAGAGAGAGCCGACGTGGTGTTCCATCCGTCGTTGGAGTTGAGCGACCGTCTGTGATAGCCACGCTCCGTCTTATAGTAGGCATGATAGTCCTTCACAAACTGCGGAGCGTCCTCAGGCAGCGGATCCACCACTCCTCCGGCGCGCGCGTATGTCCCGTTGCGGTAGTCCTCAGTGCGCTGCGCGCTGAGCGTGCGGCGCATGGTGTTGCGCGCTCCGGCACTGTCAGCCTCATCAAAATATCCGTTTGCCGTCACGCGGCTCATGTCATACATCGTCGAAGCCACCGCCGCCTTTATGCGGGTGTCCACAGCAGCCGCGCTGAGAGCGAGTCCGCCCCACCCACATATGCCGAGAATGCCGATGCGCGAGGCATCCACATCATCGCGGACGGACAGCAAGTCTACCGCCGCGCAGAAGTCTTCGGTATTGATGTCGGGCGACGCCACATAGCGCGGACTGCCTCCGCTTTCACCCGTAAACGACGGGTCGAAGGCTATGGTGAGGAACCCGCGCTCTGCCAGTTCCTGAGCATAAAGACCTGAAGCCTGCTCCTTCACGGCTCCGAACGGACCGCACACCGCCAGAGCAGGCAACTTGCCGTCCGCGCCGACGGGCTTGTAGAGGTCTGCCGCAAGCGTTATGCCGTAACGGTTGCGGAACGTCACTTTCTCATGACTCACTTTCTCACTCTTCGGGAACGTCTTGTCCCACTCTTTTGTCAATTCAAGTCTGTCCATATCAGTATCGTTTTTATATGCCGTCTGGGCATCGGTTGTCAAAGCGGCAGCCATAACAGCCGCTGTCATTACGGTTTTCATGTTCATATCGCAAGTATGTTTTGTTGTTCGATGCAAAGATACTTCCGATACAAATACGGCACAATACCTCTTTAACGGACATATATACCAGTTTTACGGATTCATGTTCCACACCGCCCAGAGAGCCATGCAAGAAAATCCCGGCGCGTTTATGCGCCATCCGCCCCACTCCCACTCAACTGTGTAAGCGTCCCCGCAATTAACAGTTTTAAGTTAAAACACATGCCAGTAAAAGCCATGACGCGATGCTGCGGAAACATGATGACGGGGCAGGAAAACGCATTCAGACGCACCATAAACACTCCGCCGTCATGCCTTCCGGAGGTCTCCGGTGTGCCGAAAAGCCCGTTCCGTTTCACGTAAAATCCCGTTCCATCGTCCGGAAGAGGCTTTGCCACACCACGGAAGAGGCTTTTCCGCATCATGGAAAAGCCTCTTTCGCAATATGAATAAAGTAATGAGGATGTTCCGTTTCCGCCCAACCGTCTGGCGGTCAGCATATTGCGGAAAAGCTGAAAAACACGCGGTATAACGTGCGGAAAAGCATTCGGTGCGGAGAAACACGCGCATTCACGGCATTGTTTTAACATTCAGCCGTAGTATGATTAAGAATATTCAATCATAATCAGATATAAAATATAAAACGATATTATAAATCATATCTGACAAATATGTGTCTTTCCGCCGGAAAAACCGTCAAAACGGGAATGCTGTCACGGCTGCACGGGCAGCAAGGACAAGGCGTCCGGCGACATGCATGCCACTCCGCCGCAGCTCAGTCGAACGTCGCAGGCAACGCCATCATCTGGCAGGCGATGGTCAGAGCCATGCGTCTGTGCCCTTCGGCGTTGGGGTGCAGGCGGTCGGTCTTACCGTTGCTGAAACAGTGGACAAACGAGTCGTTGAGCGGATAGAGCCCGCTCAGGCTGTTGAGGTCTATCACCGGCACTGCCCACACACCAGCCGCCTCCCTCACGGCATCCACATATTCGTCGAAGAAAGCGCCGATGCTATTGGCAAACCGCTCGTCTGGCTGGACGTTGTCCGGTCCGAAACAAGCGTAGGCGCGGTGTATCGGAGTGAGCACCATTATCTGTTTGTCGGGATAATGGGTCTTCAGAAAGTCCATAAGCATGTTTATCCTGCCTCTGAACGTGGCTTTGCTCATCACGGGCGTGCGGTATTTACGCACTGTCTTCACGCCTCCGCCCACAACGGTCTCGCGCTCGCCCGTATCATACCATTCGCCAAGGGGCACGCCGCCGTTATAGTCGTTGGTTCCGGCGAACACCACGATGGCGTCCACACTGTCGCCCTGCTCGGCGAGCATACGTTGCGCCTGACCGTACAGGTCGCTCATCTGATGGCCGTTGACGCCATACACCAGCGGCACTATTCCGAGCATGTCGGCAAGAAACTCCCAGTAGCAGCGGGTGGTGCCCACGTGATGCGGGTCGGTGATGGAGTCTCCAAGGAATGCCACGCGGCGTCCCCGCCACCGGCTGTCAGAAAGGTTTCCGCCGTCAGAACCGGCACCGCGCAAGGCAAATGCAGGCACAGGCATGAGTTGTGCGAGCAGTATGAGCGTCGCCATGAGATAAGCCGCTGACCTGCGTCGGATGTTTTTCATAATCATAAGTCGTGTTTTTTATGAGTCTGTATATAGCACACAAAGTTAACGATTATTTTCGTCCGCAGCACAAAACGGATATGTTTATTTGCAGAAAATGACTTATAATGCACGGAAAGACGGCTGTGTGCGGCGGCGGACGTCGCACTGCCGGCGCGTCGCGTGGCGTTTTTCCAGACAGAAAGGAACGGATGACGGTTCATTGCAAGCGCGTCCGTGACGTACTCTCAGTACAAAAAAAGGAGGCAGACATAAGGAATATATGTCCCCGTATGTCTGTCTCCTTTCATTCATATGCCGCATGACGCAGGCGCGCAGGCGCGCCTCCAGCCGTCAGGCATGTCATTTCACTACAACCTTGCGCACAGTGCCGTCAGACAGTCTCTCGATGTTGATGCCCCTGACAGCCTTGTCAAGCTTGCGCCCGTTGAGGTCGTAGCGTGCCGTGACCTTCACGTCTGCCGGAGCGTCCGTGCTTACTATGCCCGTCGACTCGTCGCAGACAAACCTGATGACTATCTGTCCGTTGAGCTCACCAGCGGCGTTCTTCACCACTCCGGCAGGTATTACGGCAGTGTAGCCGTGTCCTTTCTCAGCCTTGAAGGCGTTTGTGAATCCGTCGAAGTCGGAGCCCCAGACCACGAGCGTGTTCTTGCTCTTGTCGCTCACAGAGGCTTTCCATCCGTCGTCGGGCAGTATCTCCCTGCCTCCTGCGAGCTGACCGTCGAACAGACTTGCGTAAGGCGAGGCGTTGACAACGGTGACAGGCTCGGCAAACTCCACCTCAACCGACATCGGCATCCAGCCCGGCTCCACCTTGGCTCCGGCGGCGGGAGTGGTAGACACGTGCGTGAACACGCCCTTGTCTGTCTCCTCTATTGTGAGCGACGTGCCGTATCCTGCGTCGCGGTAGGATGCCGCACAGCCCTTCGGCACATAGAGTGTGGCTCCGCTTACGCCGTAGAACTGGTCTTCATACGGCTCGTATATCTCTTCAAGTTCGGGCGGGGTGGCACCCAGACAGTTGATTGTCTTCAGCGCGGTGCAGCCCAAGAACACGCGGTTGCTGATGTATCTGAGTCCAGAGGGGATGGTGACTGTGGTAAGTTTCTCGCATCCCGCGAAAGCCGCACTGTAGAGTGTCTCCGTGCGTTCGGGCAGTGTCACATCCGTGAGCTGCGTCGCTGCGAAAGCCTGCTCGCCTATCATCACCATCGACGACGGCAGGTTTATGCTCTCGAGAGCCGACTCGCAGAAAGCGTAACTGTCCACCGCGAGGAATCCTTCGGGAAGGGTCACCTTCTTTATCTCGCTGCCCGAGAACGCGCCGCCGTATATGCCGATGCACGATTTCGGAAGAGTAAGCTCGTAAAGTCCTTTTGTCGGCGCGGCGTAGAGCACTTTCCTGTTGGTGCTGTATATCACTCCTCCGTCTGCCACGAAGTTCTCGTTGCCGCTCTCCACGGTGAGAGTGGTGATGCCGGTATTGGCTACAAAGTTCACGCCCACTTCCTCGAGCGACGCCGGAAGTTGCAGGCTCGTGAGCGCGGTGCACATGAGGAACGCGTCCTCACCTATGTAGCTCACGCTTGAAGGGAGGTCTATCGAGGCGAGGGAGGTGCACTCGCGGAACGCACGCTTGCCGATGGTATTCAGGCCGGAAGGCAGCTTCACCGACTTCAGATTCGTACACTTGTAGAACAGGGCGGTGGGAATGGCAGTCACGCCTTCGGGTATCTCTATCTCAGAGAACCCGCACTTGTAGAACGCCGCCTCACCTATTGACTTCAGACCGCTGCCCAGCTCCACCGTGGCAAGCGAATAGCAGGCGAAGAAAGCGTTGGTTCCGATGTCCTCTACCGAGTCGGGTATCTTTATGGATGTGAGTCCTGAGGAGCTGAAGGCGTAGTCTCCGATATGCTTCAGTCCGGCAGGAAGCGTTATGAAAGTGAGGTTCTCATTCGACTTGAAAGCCCCATGCTTGATTGACTCTATGCTCTGTGGTAGGGTAACCGACTTGAGATGACTCCAATGGAAAGCGTCCTCGCCTATGGCTGTGACACTGTACGACACTCCTCCGTTCTCAACCTTTTCGGGTATAACATAGTCGGTCACGGGCTCACCGGAGGCGTCCTTGCTGTCGGCACCCGACACTTCAACTGTCCCCTCACCCGTTACAGTATAGGTGAGCAGGCCGCTCTTGAAACTTGTCTGTGCGTTCAGCATGGCACTGAAAAGCACAAACGACGAAAGTAAAAGTTTTCTCATACGCTTTAATTTTTTAAAGAAACGATTTCCGTATCGCTGATACAATCTGTCCGCACCAATCCTACGGAATGGTCACAAAGATATATAAAAACCGTTAACAAGCGTTCATAATGAAACAATTTGTTTGAAATTAATTTCAAAATGTAATATTTATAAAACTCCATCCGACAAACAGTAAAACGCCACATCGCCTGTTCCGCAAAACAGCATTAAAACAGAGACACCAGCAAGGCATCATGCCGAGCTAAGCATACCTGACATACATACCACCGGAACACACGGTTTTCTTTTCATAAAAAATAATAATAAAAAGGCTGATTTGTAGCACATTCCACATTATTTGGTTATCTTTGTCCGATTTTATTTTATTAGATGTAATATTAGATGAACGTAATTACGAAAACAGTATCACTGCCTGATGGAAGAACCATCAGCATTGAGACCGGGAAAGTGGCAAAGCAAGCCGACGGATCATGTGTGCTCCGCATGGGCAACACAGTGCTCCTCGCCACTGTTTGTGCCGCAAAGGATGCAGTTCCCGGAACAGACTTCATGCCTCTCCAGGTAGACTACAGAGAGCAGTATGCCGCTGCCGGACGATTCCCGGGCGGATTCACAAAGCGCGAGGGAAAAGCCGGCGACAACGAGATACTCACGTCCCGCCTTGTCGACCGTGTGTTACGGCCCCTCTTCCCCTCCAACTACCACGCAGAGGTTTATGTGAACGTCATGCTCCTCAGCGCCGACGGCGTTGACCAGCCCGACGCTCTGGCAGGATTTGCAGCATCAGCCGCTCTGGCTTGTTCAGATATTCCGTTTGAATGCCCCATCTCTGAAGTGCGCGTGGCTCGCGTAGACGGACAGTATGTAATAAACCCTACATACGAGCAGATGAAGAGTGCCGACATGGACATCATGGTGGGTGCATCCGCAGAAAACATCATGATGGTGGAAGGCGAGATGAAAGAAGTGTCCGAACAGGACATGATCGGAGCGCTCAAGGCTGCCATGGACGCCATCAAACCGATGTGCGAGCTGCAGACAGAACTGTCGAAAGAGCTCGGCACCGACGTGAAGCGCGAGTACTGCCATGAGGTGAACGACGACGAACTGCGCGAGGATGTGCGCCGCAAGACATACGACAAGTGCTACGCTATTGCCGAGGCTGGCGACCACGACAAGAAGAAACGCGAGGAGGCTTTCGCACAGATCATAGAGGACTTCACTACAGAATATGACGCCGCACACGCTGACCTGACACCCGAGGAGCTCGAAGAGAAGCACGGAATGATAAGCCGCTACTACGACGATGTGATGCGCGACTCTATGCGCCGCTGCATTCTCGACGAGGGCAAACGCCTCGACGGACGCAAAACAGACGAGATACGCCCCATCTGGTGTGAGGTGTCACCGCTGCCGATGCCGCACGGAAGCTCCATCTTCACACGTGGAGAGACACAGAGCCTCACCACCTGTACACTGGGAACGAAGCTCGACGAGAAACTCGTTGACGACGTGCTCGACCGCGGATACCAGCGTTTCCTGCTGCACTACAACTTCCCGCCGTTCTGCACAGGAGAGGCTAAGGCACAGCGGGGTGTGGGTCGCCGCGAGATAGGACACGGACATCTGGCATGGCGCGGACTCAAAGGGCAGATACCGGAGGACTTCCCCTACACCGTGCGTCTCGTATCGCAGATTCTCGAGAGCAACGGTTCGTCATCCATGGCGACAGTCTGCGCGGGCACACTCGCGCTGATGGACGCAGGCGTTCCGATGAAGAAACCGGTGAGCGGAATTGCCATGGGACTCATCAAGAACCCCGGAGAGGACAAGTATGCCGTGCTGAGCGACATCCTCGGCGATGAGGACCACCTCGGCGACATGGACTTCAAGACAACAGGAACAAAGGACGGTCTGACTGCCACACAGATGGACATCAAGTGCGACGGACTGAGCTTCGAGATTCTGGAGAAGGCTCTCATGCAGGCAAAAGCCGGACGGGAGTACATCCTCGGCAAGCTCACCGAGACAATAGCCGAGCCGAGACCTGAGCTCAAACCGCAGGTTCCGCGCATCGTACAGATTGAGATTCCCAAGGAGTTCATCGGTGCGGTGATAGGTCCGGGCGGCAAGATCATACAGCAGATACAGGAAGACACCGGCGCCATAATAACCATCGACGAGATCGACGGTGTGGGCAAGGTACAGGTGAGCGCGGCAAACAAGGACTGCATAGAAGCCGCAATGAGCAAGATAAAAGCCATCGTGGCAATACCCGAAGTGGGCGAGATCTACGAGGGAACGGTACGCTCAATCATGCCTTACGGATGTTTCGTAGAGATAATGCCGGGCAAGGACGGTCTGCTCCACATATCCGAGATAGACTGGAAACGCCTTGAGACAGTCGAGGACGCCGGTATAAAGGAAGGCGACAAGATTAAGGTGAAGCTCATGGAGATTGACCCGAAGACCGGAAAATACAAGCTCTCTCACCGCGTACTCATTCCGAAACCGGAAGGTTATGCCGAGCATGAGCGCAGACAGAGACCGGAGCGCGGAGAGCGTCGCCCAAGACCGGGACGCGAGAACGGCGAGCGCAGAGCACAGCGCCGCTTCGAGCACAAGCCGGCAGACGGCAACGACAGACACGAACCGAAACCGTTCAACGACAATCTTGACCACAACAGCGACATAGACTGAACGGGCTTATGAAATAAAAATCCCTGTGCAGACACGTGTCTGTACGGGGATTTTCATTCAACAATACAAATCTGAGACAGAAACAGTCCTTTTACTTTACCATTATATTAAAAAACCGTAATTATTACATGAGGAAAAGAATCATCGCACTTGTGGCTGCCGCCATGTGCATTACGCTGTGCGGAACTGCCGGAGCACAGACAAAGGAACCGGTGGACTATGTCAATCCGTATATCGGAAACATCAGTCACCTGCTCGTACCTACCTTCGCCACGGTGCAGCTTCCCAACAGCATGCTTAGAGTTTACCCCGCAAGGGCTGACTACACGTCT
>ULSN01019430.1_pt1 | contig 10816 bp, 7 predicted proteins | sample 1956771 | NCBI WGS metagenome assembly ULSN01 (sample SAMEA4835709, study PRJEB28245) | human gut metagenome | biome: gut microbiome; material: fecal sample | place: Denmark | collected 2008
ATGTGGCGACAAGTCAGTTTCTTTCCAGGTAGTGAACAACTCGGCAGCCGACAATGCCTTGAGCATTTACACTCCGCGCTATTACGGGCGTGCCAACCAACCGAATCTGGCAGGAAATTGTGCGGAAGTAACCGCAAAATTGGTGGAAGGCGACTTCCTGGCTGCGGGAAAGACCACAAAATTTGAGGTGACCGGCGAAGTTACTTCGACAGGTGACCGCGAGATTCCCGACGGCGAATATGTATTGCTGGCACGCGGTTCGGCCATGGATTTTGTGAACGGGCTGAATATCGGCGATGTGGTTACCGTTAATTCTGTTGTAACCATTGACGGACAACAGATTATACCGGCACAGTTGACCTCCGGAAACCCGCGTATTCTCGGTAATGGCGAAACACTCGATACGGAAAGCGAACGTGGCGATGCATCCGCGTTGCATCCGCGTAGCGGTATCGGCTATACGGCTGCTGCCGATACGCTTATCATGATGGTTATCGACGGACGTTCGGCCATTTCTTCAGGTGTGCGTACTTCCGAACTTGCCGATGTGATGCGCTATGCCAAGGCTACGGATGCCATCAATATCGACGGTGGCGGTTCGTCGACACTTTACACGTTGCCGTTGGGCGTACGTAATGCAACCAGCGACGGCCACGAACGTGCCGTGGGCAGTGCCATTTTCGCAGTGGCCAATGCTCCGGAAGATAAGGAAATCACAGAAATCCGTTTCGTGGACTGGGCAATGAATTTCCCGAAATATGGTATTTATACACCGAAGTTCTACGGCTATAACCAATATGGCGTATTGGTGGATACCGACGTGCAGGGCGTAACTTTGTCGTGCGACCCGAAAATCGGTGAAATCATCAACGACGGCACTACTTTCTATGGCACGGGTGACGGAATCGGTGCGCTGAAGGCAACTTACAACGGTCTGACAACCGATATTCCTGTAACTGTTGCTCCGAGCGACAATGTTGCGTTCCGTTTGGAAAAGGTATTGCTCGATAACAAACGCGAATATACGGTAGAAGTAAATGCATTGGTCAATGAATCGGAAATGCCGATGAACTCATCCGCTTTGGCATGGAGTTCGGATAACGAAGCCGTGGCAACGGTTGATGCCGGTACGGGTCTGCTGAAAGGTGTAAGCAACGGTACGGCAGTGGTAACTGGTAAGGTAGGTGACTTTACGGGTACGCTGAATGTGTCGGTTGAAATTCCGGATGGAGAAGTGATGCCGATCTACCGTGAATTCGGAACTGCCGAAGACTGGGAAACCCGTCAGGTGGGAGGTACGGATTTGACCGTTTCGCAACTTGGTGACGGCTTCAAGTTGAACTACGTGGGCAACGGTTCTTCGCGCGGTGCCTACATTTCCATCGACCGCCGTGTCGACGTGTGGAGTTTGCCGGAAGGCCTTCGCATCAGTGTTAATCCGGGTGAAGCTCCGGTGAAGAAGGTGAGTGTAACAGCCATGAACGCTCTCGGGGAACTGGCTTCCGCATGGGCATTTACGGAAACACAACTTCCTGCCAACCAGACATCTTCGTTCAGCCTGTCGTTGAAGGATGTTTGGGATCTTAGTGATGTTGCCATCTATCCTGTCACTATCACCACCCTGCGTTTCGACCTTGGCACATCGGCTAAGGGCACTGCCTACGAAATTCAGGTACCGGCTTATTCAGCCCTCTATACTGATCCGAGCGGTGTGAATGAAGTGGTAAACAACGGTACAATGAAACTGTATCCGAACCCGGTAGCAACCGGAACACCGGTACAGCTTGGCACAACTGCCGACGTGGAAGTCTACAACTTGAACGGTGCGCTTGTCAGCAGTCAGAATGCAACTGATACTATCGCTACTGAAAGTCTGTCAGCAGGCGTTTATGTAGTGAAGGTAAAAGCTGAAGGCAGCGTGAAGACCGCGAAACTGATTGTTCGCTAATCTTACAACTGAATCCTAATAAAATGCGGCAACTGTCCACCGACGGCTGCCGCATTTGTTGTATTATAGGGGTTGCACTATCTTTACATAAGATAGGATGCGTCTCAGCAAAAAACTCAAACAAGTTTGGTTTTCTGCTTTCGACTTTCGCTATCTTTACATAAGATAAGATGCGGTTCGGGATAAAAAATATCTGAAACAAGTTTCGATATTTTATTCTCCACTCACCTTTCGCTATATTTATAGAATATAGGCTGCGGTTCGGGATAGTCAAACTTGAAAACTTTGTTTTCGTTTGTCTCTCCACTCACCTTTCGCTATCTTTGTCTATTATGAAGAACGATAACCTTATGTATGAAGAGTTGCTCCGATATCTTACCGTTGTCAGTCACGACAATGGGGTGGAGTTTACGGTGGCTGACCGTCGCGATGTGCTGATGCAATTGCTTTCCGGTTCGGATTATGAACTTGTTTCGCAGACGCCGCTGTCGCTTGTCTATGCGCGAAAGGGTGGGGAGTTGGAGCATGGTACGGTGCTGATTTCGTCGCACATTGATGCTGTCTATGAAAACTGCTTTGTGGAGGATAGCGGCGAATATTGGAAGGGTACGTTCGACAACAGTGCCACGAATGCCGCACTGGTGATGCTGATGCTTACCAAGCGTCTGCCGGCGAATGTGATTGTCGCCTTTACCGGCGATGAGGAACGGGACAGCCGTGGAGCGATGGAAGTGACGGAGTTTATCGTTGATAAGGGCGTTCCTGTGGGCAGCATTGTGGTGCTGGATGTGACGAATGGCGGTTGGGAGTCGGAGGTGGCGTTCTCTATCGAGAATGATGCGCTGTTTGATATTCTTACGGGTTATAATCTGATTGCCGCGGCACGCAATTCGGGCGTTCCGTTTGCCGTGCGGCCCGATGCCGAACCCGACGAGGCGGCCGACTATTTGAAATTTCTGGGCGAACGGCAGTATCCGCTTCCGATTTTTACGCTGTGTTTGCCCGTGGGCGGTGATATGCACAGCGAAGAAGGCACGCTGATGCGGAAATCGTCAGTCGTGCCGTTCTGCGACTATCTTGTCAAGGTCGTTTCTGAGGTTTTGTAGGCTTTCGGTTGGTCCATTCGTGGTACAGGTGCACAATAGCGTCCCAGGGGTGATAGAGCATCATCCTCGGGCCTGCATAGCGCATCACTTCGCGGATGCGTTCGCGCATGTCCTTCCGATAGCAGTGAATGGGGCACAGGCGGCAGGTGGGCTTGTCGTCGCCGTAGCGGCAATTTCCCAGACGGGTGCGGGCATATTCCATCAGCTCGCGGCAGTTGTCGCAAAGCGTTTCGTTTCCCTCCTTGTGTCGGCAGTAGAGCCGGATCATCATTTCCACCGTCCGGCGTTCGTGATCGACGCGGTTCATTAGCGGTTTTCTTCCAGCCACTTTTTGGCATAGGAACAGTCGGCCTTCAGTTTCAGCCCTTCTTCCTCCGCCATGGTGAACGCTACGGTTACCAGTATCCGTGCCAGACCTTTCCCGCCCAATTCCTTGGGCACGATGGTGTGGGTGATGTTGAAGGTGTCGCCGTCAATGCGGTATTCCACGTAGGCAGTTGTGCCGTCGATAGTTGTTTCTACCTTGTTTCTTTCCGGAAAGTGGACTACGTCACACATTTCGTTGCGGTATAAAGTTTTTTCCGAATAGTCAAAATTCATAGTAAAGAGATTTTCTGTTTATTGATAACGCACGGGAAGCGTAAATTGTTTAAAAGTTGGCGGGGGCTGTCAGTGTCATTTCTTTTCCGCTGACGGGATGAACGAAAGTAATCTGGTCGGCGTGCAGATACAGGCGGTCGGCAGGATGACCGTAGAGCATGTCGCCCTTGATGGGGGCGTTCAGTCCGTCGGCATGGGCGGCGTGTACGCGCAACTGGTGGGTACGGCCTGTATGCGGGAAGAATGCGATGCGCGTTGTGCCGTCGGCATTCCGTTTCAGCACCTTATAGTCGGTCACGGCAGGTTTGCCGTGCTCGTAGCTGACCATTTGCTGCGGACGGTGGTCGGGATTCAGACAGAGCGGCAGGGTGATGGTGCCTTTATCCTTTGCTACGTTGCCTTCCAGCAGGGCGATGTAGCGTTTTCTGACGGTGCAAAGGTGAAACTGCCGTTGCAGCGCCTCGTGGACTTCTTTCGTCTTCGCAATCAGCAGCAGCCCCGATGTGTGCATGTCGAGTCGGTGGACCGTCAGCGGACTGTCGGAATCGGGAAAGCGGAGTCGGGCAAGGTCGGCCACGGAAATACTGCGGCCTTTTCCCGGAACGGAGAGCATCCCTTCCGGCTTGTTGACTACCCACAGCCAGTCGTCTTCGTAAACGGTAGTTACAGTTTGTTCCGAAACTTTCTCGAGCGGATTTGGTTCCACGTTGAGGCCTTGCAGCATGAATCCCAGCAGCGGTTCGCATTTGCTGTGGCAGGCGGGGTAGTAGTGCAGATGGCGGCGCACTTCCGTTTTCGGCGATTTCCCCCACCAGAATTCCCCCATGGCGAGAGGCGTGAGTTGGTGAAGATAGGCATATTGCAGGAGTTTCGGAGCGGCACATTCGCCGGTTCCTGCCGGTGGCAGTTCGTGGCGGGTTTCCTCGAAGATGCTGCAAATGCCCCGTCGTTCGCCGTGTGCGTTCTGCACCTGAAAACAGTCAAACAGCCGGCGTTGCAGCGCTGCCGAGCGTTGTTTCCGTTCTGTTTTCAACGAGTGGAGCCGATTGTGGATATCGTCGATTTGTTGTTGCAGTCGGGCAATGCCTTCGTTCAGCCGCATTTTCGTGCGCCGAAGTTCCGCTTTTTCAAATTGGCTTTCGCGAACGAGCTGTGCCAGCATTTCGTCGGTCGGGTTCGATGCCCTTACCGCTTCGCGGTGTTGCTTGTTGGCTTTCATCTGTGCCGTAAAGTCGGCTATTTCCTGTTCCGCTTGCTCTCGGGCATCGGCAAGTTGTCGTTGCAGGGAAGCCAGTTCAGCCGAGTGCTCGATTTCGGCAATTTCCCGATTGATTTCACTGATGTTGTTTTCTTCGACACGGAAAAATCCGTCAGGCTGCAACAGGTCGTAGATGGGCGGCACAAAATACTCGTGGTGGTTGCTGTGGGCGATGTTGCCCGAAAATGCCGCGAGAAATCCCGTTTCTCCCGCCTCGTTTTTCACTACCATCACTCCGAACATCTTTCCTTCGCCGATTTCTTCCTTCCAGTCCGTCCGTCGGTCAAGATAGGCTTGCACTTGCCGAGCCGCTATTTCCGTCAGCGGATGCGGACGGTAGCAGAACGGATAGGTGAACAGTTCAGGCAGGGCAATGCCCGATATGTCGGTGTCAAAGTGATGGAACATAAGTCAAAATTTGAGGGTAAAGATACTGAAAGGTAGGCGGAGAGCCAACGACGGGCAAAAATATTTAGCTGGAAAGGCTTGTTTTTCAAATTTTATTCGTAATTTTAGCATGTTTAATCAGGACTCCAAAATTTCTATAGTAACACTGGGTCAAGGGAATATCCTATTGTGATAAAATATTCAGTAAGGTTTTTGTTGATCAGTTCGTAAATAACCGTTCCCATTCAGGTGCTGCCGAATTGAAAATTTGAGGGAAAGATTTTGAGTCGGTATGATTTAATTACCAAATTTTATATTAACCATAAATTGAAGAAACGATGAGAAAGATTTTGACAGCTGCGTTTGTTGCATGTATCTGTTTTTCAATGGATGCTGCAATGGGGGAAAACGTATCTTTTGGCTTGCGTGCCGGTGGTCTGTTTGGCGGATTTAGAAGTTCAGATGATCAGAAACTTTTTGATAACACGAGTTTGGATTGGGAATATTCAAATTCTACCAAACTTAGTTATTCTGTAGGTGCTGTGGTCGACATCCCGGTAGTGAAGAAGTGGAATTTGTCACTTCAGTCGGGTGTTTGGTTTATGGAAAAACGTTCATCCATCAATGCAGAACGTTCTTTTTATACGAATGGTAGTGATTGGGGCTCTTCCGGTTCCTATGTAACTACAAGTAGAAAAGGCCTTTCTTTCTCGGCAATGTTTTTGCAAGTTCCGGTGTTGATTACGTATCACTATAATTTCGGTCCTGTGAGAGCAGAATTGAATGTAGGACCGTATGTAGAATATCGTGTTGGAAAAGGTGATATTGGCATTGAGTCGGGTACTGAAGTTTCGGGCTTCTATAACGGGAAAGACGTTTCCAAAGAATATGACCCGGATGTTCTGCATCTCAATTTTGCTTCCGATGATGACAAAGCCTTCGGCTATGGCATCTCGTTTGGCGCCGGTGCATATTTCCATAAGGTTTATCTCGGATTTAAATATGACTTGGGATTGAACGACTATTATTCAGAACGAAATACGGATGTTACCCTCAAGGCAAATGTATGCTCCGTTTGTGTAGGTTATAACTTCTAACTATGAAAAGATTCCTATTGCTTGTTTGCGCTGTCGTGTTTTCGGCGGCATCGTCGTTTGCCGATAAACCGATGGTGATGTGTCCTTTTTGCCAAGGTACCGGACAGTTTATGTTCGGCTATATGAGCGCTCCCTGTACGAACTGTAAAGGTACGGGTAAAATTGTCGACCCTTATTATCAGGGAAAGACAATGATGGAAGGCATTAATGCCTGTTCGAAAGGAAAACAGAAATTGTATGAAGGCGACTATTCCGGTGCTGTCGATGCTTTTCGTGAGGCATACAGGGCGGACAACTACGAGGCCGCAACCTATCTGGGATTCTGTGCCGAGTTGGGAATGGGTTTGGCCGTTGACCATAAATTGGCGTGGGACTTGTATAACTATGCCGGAAGTCACGGTGATATTGCCGGAAAAGGCGCTATCGCCAGAATTAACGAAGACGGCTATTGGCCCGCCACGGATGACATGCGCCGTACGTTCCGCGTGTATTTGGGATATGTTCTCGAAGAGCAGGGCATGAGTACTTCCGGAAATTTTGACGGCGGTTACTCCGGCGGCTCGTCGCAGAGCGGTAATTCGGGCTATTCCTTGAGCTATTTTCAGAATGCCTATTCACGTTGGGAAAGTGTTGCCAAAAGTGCTTACGACAGTCTGACGACGTTGGGCTATAGCGTGAAACGCAATGACCGTGACATAGAAGGCGGTGCCATGGGCACATGGGGCGCAAGCAACTTCTCTTCGATGAAAAGGAATATGAGAGCTGCGCAGCGTGAAATGAGAAATGTCAGAAATGAAGCCCGCAGGCATGGCTATAACATTCCCATGTCGAACTATGAAAATATAGATGTGAATTTCTAAATCTGTTTTTATATGCCGAGAATTAAGGGCTGCATCGAGTGATACGGTGCAGCCCTTTTGCTTTGTAATGTCGGTGCTGTTAATAGCCGCTGACGCCGGTGTCAAGACCGCTGTTCTTGATGGTTCGGCTGTACTTTTTGAGACCTTTGCCGAAATTCAGGCGATAGGTTGCGCTGAGAGAAACCATATTCGCATTGTCGGGGATGAATGTTCTTCTGCTTTCCGGATGGACATCTGACAACGTAATGGTTTCATATAATGCTCCGTCTTTTGTGAACGGATTGCTTAGCGTGCAGCTGAAAAACCAGTTTCTCCATTTGTATTGCACTTGTATCGTGTTCCAGCGTTCCGAACGGCTCAACTGGTTTCCGCCAAGCGTGTATTGCGGAGTAATCTCGAAATTGGCTGCGATTGTCCAGTCGCCGAAATAGGCCTGCGCCTGGATGCTCGAATAGAAGCGCTTGTCGCAGTTAATGTTGCCGAAACCGGTAAAGTCGTATCTGTCCCAACCGGCAATGCCATAGATGGAAAAATGGTTCAGCAAGTTCTGGAATCCTACGTTCAGTTGCAAGTTGATGCGGTCGTCACGCTCGCCGTTCACTGTCTGCCGCAAAAATTTCCCGTAAAGCGGGTTACCCATGTCCGAAATATAGGTATAGCGGTTGAACATCGGGGCGATTGTGCGGCTGTGGCTTGCCCAGAATGTTCCTGTAAACTTTTTGTAGGTATATCTTACGTAGATACGGTTGCGGAACCACGACGATGGTTTCAGCGACATGTTTCCCATACGGACGGAAATGTCGTCGATTGTCTGCACTGTTTCCGACTGCTGCGATAGTGACGGTAAAGTCGGGTCAAACATGAACAGATAGTTCAGACTCCAGTTTTTCGGCAGCTGATAATTGAGGGTTACGTTCACTTTCGGGCGGAACGCGTTCATTTCTCTTGCCTGTTCTTTCGTATGGGCATAAATGCCGCCAATACCGGCAGAATAGCCTAATTTCTTCCAGCGACCCACTACCGAGCCATAGGCATACAGATAGTCGGTGTTAAGCTTGTCGAGTGTCGCCGCTTCCATGTTTTCGGAATAGAGGTTTTCCGCATGGTTACGGTAGTATTTCACGCCATAGGTGGTTGTAAGGCTCGTGTAGTTGCGTGAGTACAACGCTTCCGCACCGGCACGCCATGACGTGTTTTCTGTCCGATTGGTCTGATGATATTCCGGGTTTCCATTGTCATAGGTGTAGTTGAGCAATCCGTCGTAATTACCGTTCGATATGGAGCCGAAAGCATTGACCTCGAATTTGCTGTTCTTGTCAAACTGTTTGCGAAAGTAGACATCACCTGAAGGACGCCAGCTGTTAGAGTTGCTTGTGGAGTGGCGAAGATATTTTTCTCCGTTTGTTTCGGTAATTTTATTGTATCTGTCGTTATTGGCATGGCCATAGATATTGGCCTGCAAGGTAGCGGCGAACATTGTTTTAAGGTCGTGCATGTAGGTATAGCCCAGCGACAGGGAATTGTCCAGATAGCTCATTCTGCCTGGAACGGCTTCGCGGGTTCTGGTCAGCGTGGCATCCTTTCCGATAAAAGTTTCGCTGCCTTCCGACTGCCATTCGTCATAGTTGCGCCAACTTGAACTATAGTTGAATGCCCATTCCGATTTCTTGTAGTTGTAGGTCGCTCCTACATTGGCGTTAAGGAAGCCGGTTGTCACCGCTCCCATTACACTTGCCATGACGCTTCCACCTTCCTGAACGGGACGCATCACAAAGTTGATGATGCCGGGTGCCCCACGGTCGGCATAGCGGATGTCGGGCGTGTCGTGGTATTCTATGCGTAGGATATTATTGTTGTTGATGGTAAGAATTCGGGAGTAGGGCACTTCCTTTCCGTTGATTTGGAATACCGGCGTACGGTTTTCGATGGTTGCTTTCTGTAGCTGTTCGTTTACGTACAGGCCGGGCATTTTCATTTGCAGGGTGCTGAGCAGACTCAGCGAACTTGCCGACCGTTCGATGTCCTTCTGCGACGGGATTATCAGATACCGGTCAGGTTTCTGGATGACACTGGAGCCGGTCACCGTTACTTCGTCCAGCATATTTTGGACAGGAGTGAGGGCTATCACATCCAAATTCAGGTTTTCGCCATCGTTGCCGGAAATAACCGTGCGCTGTCCCTGATACCCCATCATCTGCACGTCGACCCATATATCGGGGGAAGTTATGCCAGAAACGCGGAATCTTCCTTTTTCATCGGCTGTTACGGCTGTTACGATGGACACGGAATCCGTTTTAATTACTACGGATGCCCCTGCCAATTCGCTGTTGTCCGTTCGGTCGACAATTTGTCCCGTAATGTCATAGGCATACAGATTGAAGGATAGAAGAGTGAGGCATATTGCCGTACTGAGTGTTTTAAGGTGGTTGAATTTCATGTGTGTTGTTTTGTGTTAGGTGTCGGATAGGTATTTTTTGTTATGGTTTTGTTTTACAAAGATAGAAAAAGTCGAAGGCAGAAAATCAAACTTGTTTGAGTTTTATGCTGAGACGCATCCTATTTTTTACAAAGATAATAAATCTTACAAATACCCCCCCCGTTTAATATTTTTAATACTTATTAATTCCTATTAATATTATATCTGAGGGCTGCTTGTAAATCCGCTCTACGGACAGGTGTGATTATGATTTCTCCCTGATTTTTCGTATCTTCGTGCGTCAGAATTAGAATTTTAACTATTTAATCCCCATTTTTAGCGATGGCGAAATATACACGGGCGTTTTGGACGGCCAATGCAGCCGAATTATTTGAAAGAATGGCTTATTATGCCGTATTTATTGTAATCACTCTGTATTTGTCGAACACTCTTGGCTTTTCCGACATTGAGGCGAGTGTCATTTCCGGATTGTTTTCCGGCGGTCTGTATCTGCTGCCGATGTTCACAGGTGCCTTTGCCGACAAAATCGGTTACCGCAAATCCATTCTGACAGCGTTTCTGCTGTTGTTTGTCGGATATCTGTTTTTAGGCCTTCTTCCCGTGATGCTCGAAAGCGGCGGACTGGTGGAATATGGCGAAAAGACGGTGTTCCACGGTTTGCGGGCAAGTTGGGAACGGTATCTGATTGTGCCGATTCTGCTGATACTGATGGTGGGCGGCTCGTTCATCAAGTCGATTATCTCCGCCTCCGTGGCGCGTGAAACCACCTCGGAAACGCGTGCGAAAGGCTATTCGATATTCTATATGATGGTGAATATCGGTGCGTTTACGGGCAAATGTTTTGTCGACCCGTTGCGTTCGCTCGTAGGCGATGAGGCTTATGTCTATATCAATTTCTTTTCCGCATCGCTGTGTGTGGTAGCGTTGGTGGCGGTTTTTCTGTTCTACCATTCCACGAACACGACCGGCGAAGGAAAGAGCATACAGGAAGTGCTGTTCGGTTTGCGCAAGGTGTTTACCAACGGCCGCCTGCTGGTGCTGATACTCATTGTGACCGGATTCTGGATAATTCAGCAGCAGCTCTACGCCACGATGCCGAAATACGTGATCCGTATGGCGGGCG
>ULSN01047757.1_pt1 | contig 10810 bp, 8 predicted proteins | sample 1956771 | NCBI WGS metagenome assembly ULSN01 (sample SAMEA4835709, study PRJEB28245) | human gut metagenome | biome: gut microbiome; material: fecal sample | place: Denmark | collected 2008
TTGGCACTGCCGAGCCGAATCCTACATTATGCAAATGTAGTAAAAATAACTCTTCACCACCCTTTCCCCACGTTGTTTTTTTATAAAAATAATGATGGCGTCAGCCCTGTAGAGACGCAAAATCTTGCGTCTCCCGATTAAAAAACGCGGCAATGTCAGACATATAATCACATCAGTTCATTGCGCATACTTGCGTCTCCTGATTAAAAAACGTGGCAATGTCAGGCATATGTTCACATCTGTTCATTGCGCATACTTGCCCGTGAGACGCAAAATTTTGCGTCTCTACTTTGGATAGTCCACGTATAATGCCGCGTTGTTTTCATGTATGGGACAGTCTCGGTGATGGTAATGGGAACCCGCATACTGACTGTCCGGCAAATCCTTTATTAAAAAACAACCTTCCGCAAAAGTCCCGCAGGAGTACCGCGCACACATCCTTCGGAACAACACTATGGACACATCATCATATAACACCGCCACCGTTTCCGCCATACTATCCCGATCCTGATAAACAACATAACAGACATTACACTCCCACAAAACAAAAAAGGCGGCACCCGCAACGTATGCGGACACCGCCCTAAGCCTTATACGACAGCCGTAAGATTACTCAATCTCTATCCTGCGACCCTCGTTCTTCTTCTCACAACCCTCAGTCTTGGGCAGGCATACCGTCAGAACACCGTCATTGACGTTAGCCGTGATGTGCTCCTTGTCGACATTCTCGGGCAATGTGAACGACTGTTTGAACTGAGAATAAGAAAACTCGCGATGCAGATATTTCCTGTTCTTGGCATCCTTATCGTTTTTCTCCGTCTTCTTCTCCATGCCGACCACAAGCTCGTTGTCCTCGCTCAGATGCACATCGAAGTCATCCTTAGTCATTCCCGGAGCGGCTACCTCAATCTTGTAATCCTTCTCCTCCTCCACGATGTTTACCGACGGAGCTGTTGTGCTCGCCCTGAACAACCGGTCATTGGAAAAGAAATCGTTAAACAAATCGGGAAACCAACTCTGTTCTGAAAATCTTCTGATAGGCATCATAACCAATCCTCCTGTTTTTATTTTTATGTTACACTATGCTTTGCCTGCGTCCTCCGTCGTCCTGACTTCAGACGTTCAACCTACTATATGCAACAAGCGTGCCCGCATGACACAGTGTCAGCCGTCGCGGCGGAGTTTTTAACACTCGCGAAAACATCGTTAAACATTGCACCGGAGTATTTTAAACATACGAAAACTTTTTTCAACTTACGGGGCAGTGGTGACGTGACAACGGCATGACATATTGTCACGCGAGAGACGCGGACAACCGTGAGAATGCATAAAAATGCAGTTGCGGAAGTAAAAAATCTTTACAAAAGAAAATCGGAAAAGAGAATGCGGAGAAAGCGGATTATTGGTATGAAACCGAAGGAAAATGGCAGTAAACACACAGCTCCGCCATGCCGGGGATGCGGAAGAGGTCTTATTGTAACACGAAAAAGGCACTCCGGCTGTGTGAAACGCACCGTACGGCTGCACGGAAGAGGCTTTTCGGGCATGCGGAAGAGGCTTTTCCGCACGGTGGAAACATGGGTTTTGCAATGCAAAAAGATGTATACCACTGTATATCAAAGAGTTGTAAAAACGCTCAAAACTCGCGTATTTGCGCACAGGAACACTCACGCTGGAAAATAAGACGGCTATGGCGGGTTGACGGCAAAGGAGGAATGGATAAATATGCGGAGCAATGTATATTTATGCGGAAAGCCATGCAGGCAGGATGAGGAGCAGTATACGGCACACGGAACACCCCGTGCTCACTCTACGGAACGCAGGAGAGCCTCCACCTCGAGACGTATCTCAGCCATGCCGTCGGCAACATACGTGCAGCGTGCGGCGAATTCCGGGTCGGAGAGAGAGGCAGAGCCTGACGACGACAGACCGCCGAGCGCACCGGTGATGGCGGCATTTATCATTGTGAGCACGGGCAGAGCCTTGTGCGACACGCGCGCCGCCTCGGCACGGTCGGATTCCTCAGCCGCCTTGCGCAGAGCCTTTTCTTGGGCTGAGAGTTCTGAGGCGAAGGTGGTGAGAATCTCGCGTTCAGCCCCGGCGTCACCTGCCGCGAATGCCGTGAGGGGCGCGAAACGTCCCGCGTCACCGCTCTGCGCGGCAGTTGGCGCGTCAGCCTTTCGTCCCGAGACCGACATTATGACTCCTGCGAGAGTGTCCATGTCGAACGGCTTGAACAGGCATCCGTCGAAGCCAGCCTCCTCGAGCTGCGGGCGCACACTGCGGTCGTGGGCGGTCATAGCCACCACCGCCATGCCGCTGCGGTCGATGGAACGGATGAAGTCGGCTCCGTTCATCTCGGGCATCTCGATGTCGGTTATCAGAATGTCATACGCAGACGAGGCGAGCATACGGCGCGCCTCATCTATGCGGCGGCACACGGTGAGACGCCATTTTCCGCCGGAAAGGCGCGAGAGCATCTCCGTGAGAAGCTGCAACTGAAGCTTGTCGTCGTCCACGATGATGATGTCAAGACTGCCGCACGGAGGCATGGCAGGCTTGTCTGCGGAGGCATTCCGCTCCGGCTCACCGTCTGATGCGTGAGACACGTCCACCGGAAGAGTGACCGTGAATGTGGTGCCCTGTCCCTTGACCGACCTTAAAGAGACATTTCCTCCGAGCAGAGTGACGAGCTCGCGCGTGATGGACAGTCCCAGTCCGACGCCCTCTATGCCCTGCGCCCCGTCCAGACGGGTGAAGGCGTCGAACACACGCCGGCTCTCCTCCGGGGTCATCCCCTGCCCTGTGTCAGACACCTTGAGCAGCAGACGTCCGCCGCCCACTTCCGCCGTGACACGCACCTCACCCGTAAAGGTGTACTTAATGGCATTGCTGAGCAGATTGTCCAGAATCTGGCGTATGCGGAAAGCATCGCCCAGACACACGGCTGTGCCGCAGCCCGACGTGGCGCACACGAGTCTCAGTCCCTTCTCCGCAGCCTGCGGACGCATCTCCTCCACACAGCCTGAGACGAGCCGCGACGGGCGGAAACTGGTGTTTTTCACCTCCATGCGCCCTTTCTCCAGCTGATGATAGTCGAGCAGTGCGCCGACAAGACGCAGCAGATGAGAGGCAGAGCTGCGTATGTTCTTCAGATAGAGCGCAGGCTTTCCGCCATCCACATATTCTTCCAGAAGCCCTATGAATCCGGAGATGGACGCGGCGGGAGCCTTTATGTCGTGCGTGATGGTGAGCAGCAGACGCTCCCGTTGCCGCATGAGCTGTTCGCTGCGGTTCTTCGCCCTCTCCAGGTTAAGGCTGTACTCTCTGTCGCGGCGCACGTCGCGGCGTATGTTGAAGAGCAGCACCACGGCGGAGAGCAGCACCACGGCAGAGAGCAGTATTATCTTGTTAAGCACAGCCCGCCGCCCTGCCACGTCGTTGTCGAAGGAAGCCTGCACCGACAGATAGGCGTCGGTGCGTATGTCTTTCAGCAGCTGGTCTATGCGCCTCGCGAGCTGCATGCCCACCGCCTGCATGTCTTTCTCGCTGCGGTCAAGGTATGCCATGCGCTCGATGTGGTCCTCCGTCTCGGCTTTCTTTATCTCTGCGAGTACTCCAGCCACGGTGTCGCCTATGTTGACACTGCGTGTCAGGCTGTCGGCAACGAGCGTTCCGCTGTCCGAACGCACGCTCACCGTGTCGTTGCGCGACCTGCGGAAGGCGTCGGCAAGGCGTCCGAAGAAGTTCTTCCTTGTCTTCACCACCTCATACACCGTCTCGCGTCTCTCCCTCATTCCGGTGCCTTCGGGATGGATGATGAGCGAGTCTCTGCCCGAATGCAGGTCGTGCAGCTTGCTGTCGAGATGTGATCCGCCCTTTCCGCGCGACATCATGCCCATCATGACGCGCGTGTTCTCGCGCTTGCGCTCGAGCAGTCTGACAAGCTCGTCAGTCTTTACGCCGAGCAGGGAGTCGCCCGCAAGCGTCTTGAGAGAGTCGGCTATGTGCTGCGTGAGCGTCACCGAGCGGTCGAACTCCTGCCAGCTTCCGTCCATGCCGAAGTATACGGCGCTCTCGTTATTGTTCATTTCGAGAAAGCTGTAGACAAGACTGTCGGCTACGCTGCGCCTTTGCATGAGTACGCGCTCGGCTTCGTTCGTGGTGACATACGTGCGTGTGTTGTCATAGACAAGCCATGCCGACACACCCAGGATGGACACTACGAACACATATCCCAAGGCAACCTTTATCGGTACGCTTATTCTTCCCATCAGGTATATGCTTCGTTGTTTACAGCTGCAAAAATAACAATATAATGAAAAATGCGGAAAAACGCATCATTAAAAAAAGACAACGCTGACAAAGAAAAGACCGGAGGCAAGCGCGGAAAACAAAAGTTCCGGCAACCCTCAATGCGGGCAACCGGAACAGGGTTCTGCTAATGCTTTCTCAAAACCTCCATGTCAGAAAAATGTTTTCTATATCGCTGATGCTTCGTAAGGCTTATTGCAGGACGATGGCAGCAGGAGCTGTCTGTGCCGTAGTGTCGCTTACGCTGCTGCTGTCGGCAGGAACAACCGGAGTGGCTACACTGTCAGGCGTGTCCTGATGGGAAACAGGAACCTGTGCCGAAGAACCGTAACCTGCGAATGCGTTGCTTACCGAAACCATCATTGTTGCCGCAAGGGCTGCAAAAAATAACTTTCTCATAATCTTATTGTTTTTAAATTTATAACTGTTGTTCTCGTTTATCCGCAAAATAATAGTACAACGTGCGTGCCAGAACATGCCATACGGGCTTACCGCACTGATAATGAGAGCAGTACGCGGAATATTGATTAAAAACAAAAATGGGGAATGTGTGGAGACGGTGTGGAATTTTTCCACAGATAATTGTGGAACGGTCTACAACGGGAGACCGTATTTCTGCATTTTGTTATATAGGGTCTTGCGGTCGATGGCAAGCAGACGCGCCGTCTTGCTCTTGTTTCCTCCCGTGGCACGAAGGGCTGCCCTGATGCGCTGAAGCTCGTCGTTCTCGTCGCGCAACGCCATGTTTCCCTCACTCACCGGACCGAGCGCGCGCGACAGCTCGTCGACACCTATATATTCTCCGCGCGTGAGCAGCGTGGCGCGTTTCACCACATTGTTGAGCTCGCGCAGGTTTCCGGGCCAGTCGTAGCGCGCCAACATCTCCGAGGCTTTGTCGTCGAAGCCGAGCACATTGCGCCCAAGCTCCTCGTCAGCCTGCTTCACAAAGAGGTCGGCAAAGAGGAAAAGGTCGTTTCCGCGCTCCTTCAGCTCAGGCATGCGGATGGTGAACTCGCTTATGCGATGGTAGAGATCCTCGCGGAATCCGCCGTCGGCGACACGCCCGGCAAGGTTCTCGTTGGTGGCGCATATGAGCCGTATGTCCACCTCTATCTCCTTTGTCGAGCCGAGAGGACGCACGCGCCGCTCCTGAAGGGCGCGCAACAGCTGCACCTGAACGTCGTAGGCAAGATTGCCGACCTCATCGAGAAACAGCGTGCCTCCGTCAGCCTCCTCGAACGCTCCCTTCTTGTCGGTCACGGCACCCGTATACGCTCCCTTCACATGTCCGAAGAACTCAGACGCCGCCACGTCCTTGGGTATGGCTCCGCAGTCTATGGCAAGAAACCTCTTGCCGGCTCTGCGGCTGAGCTCATGTATGCGTCGGGCGGCATATTCCTTGCCCGTGCCGCTCGCTCCGAGAATGAGTACGGACATGGGAGTGGGCGCGACGAGCGAGATGTATTCGTAAAGCTGTCGCGAAGCGCGGTCGTTTCCTTCTATGTGGCGCGGCACCGTCTGCGACGCCTTACGGGCAGACGTGTCCTCAGCCACAGGCTTGGCTGCGGGATGACTCATTGAGAGCGCGTCGTTGATTTTCTGAAGAAGGATGTCGGGCTGAGGCGGTTTGGCAATATAGTCGGCAGCCCCCGACTTCATGGCAAGCACGGCATTCTGCACCTCGGCATAACTCGTCATGACGATGAACGGCGTGTCCATGCCGCTATGGCGCATCCACTCGAGCAACACAAGACCGTCGTGGTCGGGCAGACGGAGGTCGGACAGGATAAGGTCGAACGTTCCGGCGGAGTCCTGGAGCCTCGACTTTGCCGCCGCCACCGAGCTTACCTTCTCCGCATCAAAACCTTTTCTGCGCAGCCACGAGCCGATCATCGTGGCAAATGTTATGTCGTCTTCCACAATAAGAATGCTTGCCATGCACTGTGTATGTTATTTTATATTGTCGATATCCGGTCTTACATTGTCGCGTATCTTTGTGAGATAGGCTTTCATTCCCTTGCAGTCACGGCGGTCGATGATGTCGAGAAGCTCCTTGAGCTCGTCGCGTATCTCCGACACCTGGTCGTGGGTGTAGGGGTTGAACAGTATCTCTTGCAGCAGATAGTCGTCCTCGCCAAGCACTCCGCGGGCTATCGACATGTGCCGTTTGAACGTTGTGCCGGGCGCGTCCTGATGCTTCATGACGGCAGCAAAGACGAAAGTGCTGACAAAAGGAATGCTGAGCGAATAGGCAACCGTACGGTCGTGCTCGTCGAAAGTGTATTCGTAGATGTTCAGTCCGAGCGAGGCGTAGAGCTTCCGGAAGAAAGACTGCCCCTCGACACTGCCCTCGCTGATGATTATGGCGTTCTCGTGACTGAGCTGGCTGAGGTTTGCGAACGTGGGACCGAACATGGGATGTGTTGACACATAAGGATGTCCGCAATGCTCATAGAAAGACTGTAGTCCGGTCTTCACTGAGGAAATGTCGCTCAGCATGCACTGTGAGGGAAGATAAGACATCACCTCCTCGAAAGCGGAAAGGGTGTATTTCACTGTCACGGCGTTGATTACCAGCTCGGGAGAAAAGTCGCGTATCTCCTCCGGAGTGGTGAAACGCCGGCAGTTATAAGTGAAACGCATGCGCAGAGGGTCTTTCTCATAGACCGCCGTCTCATGACTGAAGCTGAGCAGGTCAAGGAAAAAGCTTCCCATCTTTCCTGCTCCCATTACCAATATTCTCATCGTTTTTCAAAATTACTACATAAAAACCATACGCAGGCATGATTTCATTTATTTTATGACAAAAATGTTTAAAAGGGGTGTTTTTTCATTCTGCAAGACCGTCAACGGTTGATTATCTCCATCTGCTGTCTTACAGATTCCTCATGCACTTCCTCAAAGACAGAACGGATGAAGTCCGCGCTCATGCCGCAGAGAGCACCCTGCGCGCCTCGCTTGTCGAGAATCTCGTTGTAGCGAGAGGTCTGGAGGACGGTCATGTTATGCTCTTTCTTGTACTGCCCTATCTCACGGCAGACTCTCATCCGCTTTGCAAGGAGCTCGATGAGTTGGTTGTCCAGTTCGTCAATCTGTTTGCGGAGCACGTGTATTCCCTCGGTTGTGACCTTCTCGTCGCGTATGACCAGAAGACTGAGGATGTAGTCGAGCACGTCGGGAGTGACCTGTTGCTTGGCGTCGCTCCACGCACTGTCGGGCGAGCAATGGCTCTCTACGATGAGTCCGTCGAAGCCGAGATCCATCGCCTGCTGGCAAAGAGGAGCCACCAGCTCACGGCTTCCTCCTATATGGCTCGGGTCGCACATTATGGGCAATGACGGGAAACGGCGGCGCAGCTCGATAGGTATCTGCCACATGGGGAGGTTGCGGTATATCTTCTTGTCGTAGCTTGAGAATCCCCGGTGGATTGCCGCGAGACGTGTGACACCTGCCTGATTGATGCGCTCGAGCGCTCCTATCCACAGCTCAAGGTCCGGATTGACAGGATTCTTCACAAGAACCGGCACATCCACTCCTTTAAGACTGTCGGCGAGAGCCTGCATGGCGAACGGGTTGGCAGACGTGCGCGCGCCTATCCAAAGGATGTCTATGCCGTATTTCAATGCCAGTTCAACATGCTCGGGAGTGGCTACCTCTGTGGCTACAAGCATTCCGGTGGACTTCTTCACATTCTGAAGCCACGGCAATGCCGTCTCGCCCTGACCCTCGAATCCGCCCGGTTTGGTACGCGGTTTCCACACTCCGGCGCGGAACATGCGGCAGCCTTTGTCTGCAAGCTGGCGTGCGGTGGTCATCACTTGTTCTTCTGTCTCTGCCGAGCAGGGACCTGCTATAACCAAGGGACGTTCGTTGTTGTCGCTCGGCAAGCGTAATGGTTCTAAATTCAATGCCATAGTTATTATGTTTTAAGTTTCTTGTTTATGATTAATGCCAGCCTCCGTCATCCTCCCGCTTAAACCGTAACGGGAATCCTCTGACGCATGCGGCACTTGGATTATTATAAATTTTCCAGATTCATATCCTTTATCCTACGCAACGCCTCGTTCATCTTCGCATCCTTGGCGCACAGACTTATACGCACATAACGTGAGCCGTTGGAACCGAATATGAATCCGGGAGTGATGAATACACGCGCTTCGTGCAGCACACGTTCGGTGAGCTGTTCGGCGTCCTTGTATTGTCCGGGGATGCGTCCCCATAGGAACATGCCAACCTGTGAGGCGTCGAAAGTGCATCCCAACTCATGCATTATCTGTTCGGCTATGACTCGGCGGCGGCGGTAAGTGGCGATATTGGCTTCGCGATGCCACTCCGGAGTATTGGTGGAATAGGCTTCCGCCGCCGCAAGCTGTATGCCTCGGAATGTTCCGGAATCGATGTTGCTCTTTATCTTCAGTATCCATGAGATGAACTCAGGGTTTGAGGCACACATCCCCACACGCCATCCAGGCATGTTATGGCTCTTCGACATCGAGTTGAGTTCGATGCAACAGTCTTTTGCTCCGGGAATCTGCAACAGGGACATAGGGCTTTCGTTGAGGATGAGAGAATAGGGATTGTCATTCACAACCACTATATTGTTGGCACGGGCGAACTCCACCAGCCGCACGTATGTCTCGCGTATGGCGTTTCCTCCGGTAGGCATGTTGGGATAGTTTGTCCACATCAGCTTCACTCCGGACAGGTCCATGCGCTCCAGTTCATCAAAATCGGGCTGCCAGGCATTGTCCTCACGCAGATTGTAATTCACTATCTCCGCACCGAGAATCTTGCTCAGTGATGTGTATGTAGGATAACCCGGATTGGGCACAAGCACTTTCTCGCCAGGATTGACAAACGCGAGAGTGATGTGAAGGATTCCTTCTTTCGAGCCGATAAGAGGCAGTATCTCGTCTGAAGCCCTTAGTTCAACACCATACCAGCGTTTATAGAACAACGCCATTGCCTCACGCAGCTCAGGCGTTCCCATCGTGGGCTGATAGCCGTGAGCGTCGGCATCGCGCGCGACAGAGCACAGTCTGTCTATCGTCTGGTCTGAAGGAGGCATGTCAGGCGAACCTATCGCAAGCGAAATGATATCCTTTCCCTCGGCGTTGAGCCTCGCTATCTCTTTCAGTTTACGGCTGAAATAATATTCCTGTACTGCCGACAGCCTGTCGGCGGGAGTAACTGTTGTTGCCATATTGATTCTATTTTACTTCTGTATATTCACCCAATATCTTCAGCGAACGGGTAAGAGGCGTTATCGCGTCAATGCTCTGACGGTAGCGGGTGAGATTGTCAAACGATACATCCACATAGAAAAGATATTCCCACTCATGTCCTATGACCGGTAAAGACTGTATCTTCGTGAGGTTGATATTATAGAAAGAAAGAATTGTGAGAACCTTTGACAGACTGCCTTCTTCATGAGGTACAAGGAAAACAAGGCTCGCCTTGTCGGCTTTTTCCAAAGGTCTGAGGAAATCGGCTTTATTAGGATTGGATACCAAAAGGAATCGGGTGAAATTATGCTTGTTGTCTTCTATGTGGTCTTCAAGCACCTTCATGCCATACATCTCAGCCGCTGACGAGTTGCAGATGGCTGCCCATCCGCGGCACTGATGCTTCATTATGTATTCCGCCGAACCTGCGGTGTCCTCGGCTTCAACCATCTTCAGCTTAGGATGATTTGCCAACCACTTGTTGCATTGCATCAATGCCACCGGATGGGAATGCACCTCTGTTATCGTGTCCCAGTCGTCCTGCGGCAGGCAACAGATGGAATGCTGTATATGAAGTTTATGCTCTCCCACCACCGTTGCACCCGAGGCGCGCAACAGCTCATAATTATGAAGCAGGCTGCCGGCTATCGTGTTTTCTATCGCAAGCATACCTATGACGGTCGGATCATGCTCCATTTCCGCGAACACTTCTTCAAAGGTGGAACAGCATATCAGCTGTATCTGCTCGTCCTTGAAATACTGATGCACCGCAATGTCATGGAACGAGCCGTGCACTCCTTGTATCGCTACTCTTTTCATCTTTCTTTTCTGTATTAATAAAAAAGCCCCGCTTTCACCTGAGTGAAGCGGGGCTGTATTCTCGTTTATACTTTCTCTTGAAATTTATACGCATCTTCCCGCTTCACAATTCCTTGCAAAGTAAAAGTAAAAGCTATAAAAAGATGCGTAAGACATATTCATATCATTCTGTTGTTTTTATTGTTTGCAAATATATAACAAAAAACTTTCAATTCCAAAACTTTTGCAATAAAATGTTCATTGATACCTCAAAATACCGTCATATTATTCAGTTGCCGCTGAAAATACCATACGGATCATTGTTCTTATATATCTGATTTACCTTCTGTTCCATGTCTTCTTTTTTCTCGTCACCGTCCTTATTCAGGTCCGATTCGAACTCTTCAGCCGTCTTCATGTCTTCTTCGGCTCCGCTCGCGTCACCTGCCGCCATTTTAGCCTTGCCTCTTTCC
>ULSN01064470.1_pt1 | contig 10795 bp, 11 predicted proteins | sample 1956771 | NCBI WGS metagenome assembly ULSN01 (sample SAMEA4835709, study PRJEB28245) | human gut metagenome | biome: gut microbiome; material: fecal sample | place: Denmark | collected 2008
GCAACGGTCAGATCCACCGGCTTTTCGCAAAAGATGTGCTTGCCGGCCTTGGCTGCCTCCACGGCAATATCCGCGTGGGTATCGGTAGAGGAGCAGATCAGCACTGCATCCACCGTAGGATCATTGAGAATTTCGTGATAATCCTGCACCGCTTTGGGAATACCCAAATCGTCCGCCACTTTTTGGGCGTTCTCCGGGAACAGGTCGCTAATGGCCACGATCTCCGCCTGGGGAATGTGGTAAGTAATGGATTTGGCGTGCACCTGGCCGATCCGACCGGCGCCGATGATGCCAACGCGCAGTTTTTGCATAAACAGTACCTCTCTTAAAAGCAATTCCGGGCGCCCGCACGAGCGTACCCTATATCAAATTTTAGTTTAACACAGGGCTGATTTTTATGCAATAGAACAAAACTGACAAAGATAAGGGCATGTTTTTAGGCAATGTGCCGATTATTGGACATTCGGAGCAAAACTGTCCTGTGCCTCCGGCGGGATTTACAGAAATGTCACAGACCCTATATTGCAATCCCGAGCAAGAGTATGTATAATAGAGAGTGCAGATATAATAAAGTAATATAGTATCTTAAAATACAGGAGAAACCAAATGAGCTACACTTATAATACCCATGGTACCTGCTCCCGGCAGATCACCTTTGATTTGGACGAGGAAGGCAAGGTACGCAATGTAAAATTCCTTGGTGGCTGCAACGGCAACCTGCAAGGTATCGCCGCACTGGTAGAGGGTCAGCCGGCAGAAGATGTGATCCAAAAGCTGCGTGGCATCAACTGCAACGGCAAGGGCACCTCCTGCCCGGATCAGCTGGCAAAAGCCATTGACGAAATTCTGTAAAATCCTGCAAAAGGAGCAAGTATATGTTCAGATTGAAGAGCAACGCCCTGCAACGGGAATTTAAGGTCAACGAGGGGTATCTGTACGCCTCCCGCATTCGCAACACCCGCTCCGGTATGGACCTGGTGCCGGACGGCAACAGCACGGAATTCACCTTTCACTTTACGGACGGCACCGAGTTCTCCTCCAAGGGACTGAAGGTGACGGACTCCGCCGAGCGGGACGGTAAGCTGGTGTTTACCTTTGAAGAATTTGAGGGTATCACCGTGACCATGCGCTACTGGGTGGGCCGGGACGGCAACACGCTGAAAAAGCAACTGCAATTTATCCAAGCCACCGAGGACAAGGTGATCGACTACATTGCCCTGGAACACATCGGTGTGATCAACTCACAGACCCACTTCTCTATTCCGGACGACGTGGAGACCAGCATGCAGATCCCGGACGCTATGGCAATCCTGGGTCAGCCCTTTTACATTGACAGCCTGTTCTTCGGTTGTGAGTTTCCTGCCACGGACAACCGTATTCAGTACGGCATTGGTCAAGTTAAATACTATGTAGGTCACCCGGTACACGGCCGCTTTACCTGCCCTGCCACTGTCATGGGCGGCGCCACCGGCAACACCATGGCAGAGGTGCAGGGCGCGTTCTTTGACTACATTGAATACATCAGCACCAAAAGCGACTTCCGCGTGCAGTACAACAGCTGGTACGACCACATGCTGGACATTGACGCGGACAATATTGAGCGCTCTTTTTATGAGATCGAGCAGGGGCTTAGCGATCACGGCGTGCCCCCACTGGACGCCTATGTGATCGACGACGGCTGGAACAACTACAAAGCACCGTTTTGGAGCTTTAACAAAAAGTTCCCCAACAAGCTGACGGACGCCACCGACCAGTGCCACAAGCTGGGCTCCACCTTTGGCCTTTGGCTGGGTCCTCGCGGCGGCTACACGGCAGCCACTCCCCGCTTTGCCAAAAAGATTGAAAAAGGCGGCAACGGCTACCTGAACAGTAACAGTATGGACATTTGCGTCGGCTCGGAGAAATACCTGCAGAATCTGGAAACATTTCTCACAGACACCTGCACGGAATTTGACATTCAGTACCTGAAGCTGGACGGCTTTTGCCTAAAGCCCTGCACCAACCCAAAGCATGACCACATCACCGGCGGCGAGAACGATATGTATTTTGTTACGGAAATGTGGCAGCGGTGGATCGACCTGTTCACCCGCCTGCGGGAGAGCAGAGCCAAGGACAACAAGCCCCTGTGGATCAATATGACCTGCTATGTGAACCCCTCTCCCTGGTGGCTGCAATATGTGAACAGCGTGTGGCTGCAAAACTCCATGGACATCGGCTTTGCCAAGAACCTGGAGCAGCAGGCTCAGGTGGACGCGGAGATCACATACCGGGACTCCATGTACTACGACTTTATGTGCACCCGCGCACTGCAATTCCCGGCCAAGAATATTTACAATCACGAACCGATCTACGGCAACACCGCTAAGGTGGAGTATACCGACGAGGAATTTGAAAAGTTCCTGTTTTGGAATGCTTGTCGGGGCCAGGCCTTTAACGAGCTGTACCTGAGCTACAATAAGATGAACAGCGCCAAGTGGCGCATTCTCGCCCGTATGCTCCGCTGGCAAAAGGCCAACCACCATATCTTAAAGAACGCCATGCTGCTGGGCGGCGACCCGGCAGAAAACAACATTTATGCCTATGCCGCCTGGACAAAGGCGGGCGAAGGAATCATTGCCCTGCGCAATCCCACAGACGAAAAAACGGATCTGACCCTGACCTTGAACAAGCTGATGGGCTGCCCGGAGAATCTGCGGGCGGTAAAGTGCTACAATGTGTACAACACCACCGGGGCGGACAGTCTGGATCTGTTCTCTTATGGGGATAAAATGCAGATCACCCTGGCGCCCTTTGAAATGAAGATCTTCCAGTTCGGCGACCGGGACAACCGCTGCCTGGCACCGGAGAATACAAACGACTTCACTTTATCCTTTACGGTGAGCAGTAACGCAGATGCCAATATCTGCAGGGGCAAGGACGCGGCAATTTGGATCGCAAACGGCGTCCTGCACGGCACATTCGGCGGCTGTAAAATCCAAGCGCCCCTTGTTGACGGTGCCCACCACATCACCTTTGTTCGGTACAAAAACAAAATGGTCAAACTCTTTATGGACCGGCAGTTGGTGGACAGCGCGTACGCACCGGAGGCAGCCCCACAGATTGCCACCGACGACCTAGCCTCCAGCGCAGCGAACTTCAGCGTGGCTGACGGCTCCACACCTTTTGAGGAGCTGATGGACTTAAAGGCGGTACTGTCCGGTTCCCGCAAATTCAAACGAAAGCGTAAATAACCATGGCAAACGAAGAAAATAAAAAGCAAAAAAGCAAGCTGCGGGAGGTCATAGACTTTCTGCTGCCCATTCTCATTGCGGTAGCGGTGGCACTGGTGTTAAAATATTGCGTCATTGCCAATGCCGTGGTGCCCACCGGCTCTATGCTGAACACCATTCAAGAGGGCGACCGGGTGATTGCCAGCCGCCTGGCCTATGTAAAGGACGACCCCCAGCGGTACGATATTGTCATTTTTAAGTACCCAGACGACGAGAAGCAGTATTATGTAAAGCGCATTGTCGGCCTGCCCGGCGAGACGGTGGAGGTGGTCAACGGCGTAGTCTATGTGACCAAAACGGATGGCAAGACCGTTCAGCTGAACGACAGCTTTGTGACCAAAGAGACGCCAACCGGCAACTACGGACCCTACACCGTACCGGCAGACAGCTACTTTATGATGGGCGACAACCGCAACCACAGCGAGGACTCCCGCTTTTGGCAAAACAAATTTGTCAAGAAGAATAAGATCGTTGGCAAGGTGGAGTTCCGCTACTATCCCAAGTTCTCCACTATTGACTGATAAGGAAAGAATGCAATGAAGTGCACCAAATGCGGCAGCGATGCCGTAATGAAAGACGGCGACTGGCTCACCTGTCTAAACTGCGGCAATGTGATGTTTGACACCCGCCGACCGGAAGAGACGGCGGCAGAGATCAGCCCCACCAAGCTGCTGGAGCAGATGGAAGCCGCTGCGGCACAGGAAGAGGCACCGCCTCTGCGCCGCACCCGCCCGGAGAAAAAGCGCAAGTCCCGCCGCAAAGCCAAGGCTGCCACGGACAAGGCGGAGGAAAAGAACCCGGTCAAGGACATTGTGGACTTTATGCTGCCCATTGTGATTGCCGTAATCCTGGCCCTGCTGCTGAAAACACTTGTGTTTGCCAATGCGGTAGTGCCCTCCGGCTCCATGCTCAGCACCATAGAGATCGGCGACCGGATCGTGGCCAGCCGACTGGCCTATATCACCAACGACCCCCAGCGGTACGATGTGGTGATCTTCAAATACCCGGACGATGAGCGCCAAAATTATGTAAAGCGCATTATCGGGCTGCCAGGCGAAACGGTAGAGGTCAAGGACGGCACCGTCTATGTGACCCAAACAAACGGCAAAACCATTCAGCTGCGCGACGACTTTGTCACTTACTGCACCCCGGTGGGCGATTATGGCCCCTACAAGGTACCGGAGGACAGCTACTTTATGATGGGTGACAACCGCAACGACAGCGAGGACTCCCGCTTTTGGGACCACAAGTTTGTAAAGAAAAAGAAGATCGTAGGCAAAGTCGTCTTTTGCTACTACCCCAGCATCCATAAAATCAAATAGACAATTCGCATGGCGGGAGCTTGCTCCCGCCCCATTCTTTACCACAAAGCTAAAAAAAGGACCTGTTCGTGTGAACAGGTCCTTTGCTTTTATATAAGGAAAAATTATCTGGGATAGCGCTTGACAACACGCAGGCGCTCCATGGCGCGAGCCAGGTTGGCCTGGGAGTGGTGGTACTCCATTTGGCTGTGGTGCTGGCGCATTTCTTCCTCTGCTCGCTCCTTGGCTTCCTTAGCACGGCGGGCGTCGATCTCATTGGGCAACTCCGCAGACACGCACACCAAGGTGGCCTCATTGTTGACAAACTCCAAAAAGCCGCTGCCAACAAAGGCGTGAATGATCTTGCCCTGGGTATCCTTAATGCGCATTTCGCCCACTTCCACCGGGGTTACGCAGTTCTCGTGCTGGGCCAGGAAGCCCACCTCGCCGCCGTCGATAGCCGGGATCACCAGGGTCTGCGCCCGGCCGTCATAGAACACACGGTTGGACGCCACAATTTTCAATTTGAATGTATTGTCTGCACCCATACGGGCACCTCCTTGCTACAAGGATCACTTCTGCATTTGCTTGGCTTTCTCCAGCACATCGTCCAGGGTGCCTACATTGAAGAATGCCATCTCCGGCACATCGTCTACCTCGCCGTTGATGATGGCCTTAAAGCCGCGAATAGACTCCTTCAGCGGTACAAACACACCGGGAATACCGGAGAACTGCTCGGCCACATGGAAAGGCTGGGACAGGAACTTCTGGATCTTTCTTGCACGGTAAACAGTGACCTTATCCTCGTCGGACAGCTCCTCCATACCCAGAATAGCAATAATATCTTGCAGCTCTTTGTATTTTTGCAGGTACTCCTGTACCTTACGAGCCACCTCATAGTGTTCCTCGCCCACTACATCGGCCTCCAGAATACGAGAGCTGGACTCCAGCGGGTCCACAGCCGGGTAAATACCCTGCTCCACGATCTTTCTGGACAGTACGGTAGTGGCGTCCAAGTGGGCAAAGGTGGTGGCCGGTGCCGGGTCGGTCAGGTCATCCGCAGGCACATACACAGCCTGTACGGAGGTGATAGACCCGTTCTTGGTGGAAGCGATACGCTCCTGCACCTCGCCAACATCCGTTGCCAGCGTGGGCTGGTAACCTACTGCGGATGGCATACGACCCAGCAGAGAGGAAACCTCGGAACCTGCCTGTACAAAACGAAAGATATTATCAATAAACAGCAGCACATCCTGGTGCTCCACATCACGGAAGTACTCCGCCATGGTCAGCCCGGTTTCTGCCACACGCATACGGGCGCCGGGCGGCTCGTTCATCTGGCCAAAGACCAGGGCTGTCTTTTGCAGCACGCCGCTCTCGCGCATTTCGTTCCACAGATCGTTACCCTCACGGGAACGCTCGCCTACGCCGGTAAAGATGGAGTAACCGCCGTGCTGGGTGGCTACATTGGTGATCAGCTCCTGGATCAGCACCGTTTTACCTACGCCGGCGCCGCCGAACAGACCGATCTTACCGCCCTTTTGATAGGGGGTCAACAGGTCGATAACCTTGATACCGGTCTCCAAAATCTCCACATTCGGGGACTGGTCCTCAAAGCTGGGGGGCTGCCGGTGAATGCCCCAGTGCTTCTCGCCGCTTAGGTCCTCCAGACCGTCCAGGGTATCGCCTACCACATTGAACAGGCGGCCCAAGGTCTTTTGGCCCACAGGCACGGAGATGGAGCTGCCGGTGGCAACCACTTCCATATCCTTGCACAGACCGTCAGATGTTGCCAGCATAATGCAGCGCACACAGTTGTTGCCGATGTGCTGGCTCACTTCCATCACCAGGCGCTTGCTGTCCAGCTGCACCTCCAGCGCCTCCTTAATGGCGGGCAGTTCGTCCGGGAACGCCACATCCACAACGGGGCCCATGATCTGAATGATTTTGCCCTTATTCATAGGATTGCCTCCGATTGTTAGTCAGTTTTCTTCTTTTGCGCCTTGGCGCCGGCGATCACTTCCGTGATCTCCTGGGTAATGGCAGACTGCCTTGCCCGGTTATAATCAATGGTCAGCTGATTGAGCATATCCTTGGCCGCGTTGGTAGCCGTCTGCATGGCGGTCATACGGGCGTTATGCTCGGAGCAATAGGACTCCACCAGCGCGCCATACACAAACCCAGCCACATAGTTAGGCACAATGTGCTCAAACACTTCGTCCGGTGACGGCAAAAACGCCACCTGATCGTAATATTTCCGATCCCAGTGCACAGAGATCTGTTCCTGCTCCAAAGGCAGCAGTTGGTGGCACTCGGCCTGCACATTCAGGGAGTTGATCATCTTGGTATAGATGATATACACCTCGTCCAGCTCACCGCTGACAAACAGCTCCGTCACTTGCTCCGCAATATACCGTGCCCGGTTCATATTCGGGTTCTGGGCCGTGTACTTAAAGTCTATGTCAACGGGAATGTTCTTGGTCTCAAAATACCGGCGGCCTACTTCGCCCACCACAAAGAGTTTGTTATGGTTCTCGTTCTCTCCGGTGTGGGTGGCCTCCTCGGCGATCTTGATCACATTGTGGTTGTAGGCACCGGCCATGCCCTTGTCGGCGGTGACCACAATATAGCCTTTTTTTCGATCCTCCGGCGCCAAATCGGGCCGCAGGTCAAAAAAGCGGTTACCGGCATCTGGCGATTCCATCAGGATCTTAGCCAAAGCGTCCTGCATGGTGAAGAAGTACGGCTCCGTATTCTTCAGGTCCGTTCTGGCCTTTGAGAGCTTGGAGGACGAGATCATATACATGGCGTTGGTGATCTTCATGGTGTCCTTAATGCTCTTCATCCGGCTTTGGATCTCTCTTGCATTAGCCATGGTTTACCTTCTTATATTCATCGGTTGCGGCCAGGATCTCCTCCCGCAACTCGTCGGTGAGCACCTGATCCTTTTCAATGGTCGCCACCAGCTCCGGGTACTTGGCGTTTACGAACTCCAGCAGTCCGGACTGGAACGCCTTGATCTTTTTCGGTTCCACATCCATAAACTTATGTCCGATGGCTGCCACCAAAGACACCACCATATCCGACAGAGACAGCGGGTGACACAGTGGCTGCTTTAACAGCTCCATCAAGCCCTTGCCGTAGGTCAGGCTGGCCTTGGTTTCATCGTCCAGATCTGAGGAAAACTGGGTAAACACTTCCATCTCACGGAACTGAGCCAGGTCGATACGCAGAGAACCGGCGGCCTTCTTCATAGCCTTGGTCTGGGCTGCGCCACCTACACGGGATACGGACAGACCTACATTTACAGCCGGGCGCTGACCGCTGAAGAACAGATCGCTCTCCAGGAAAATCTGGCCGTCTGTAATGGAAATCACATTCGTGGGAATGTATGCGGAAAGGTCGCCTGCCTGGGTTTCAATAATAGGCAGAGCGGTAAGAGAGCCGCCGCCCAACTTGTCGGACAGTCGGCTGGAACGCTCCAGCAGCCGGGAGTGCAAATAGAACACATCGCCGGGATAAGCCTCACGGCCGGGACTTCTTTCCAGCAGCAGGGACAGCGCACGGTAAGCTACCGCGTGCTTGCTCAAATCATCGTACACGATCAAGCAGTCCTTGCCCTTGTACATAAAGTATTCTGCCATTGCGGTGGCGGAATAGGGAGAAATATATTGTAGAGAGGACGGGTCGGAAGCAGTGGAGCACACCACGATGGTATAATCCAAGGCACCGTACTTATCCAGCGTATGCACCAGCTTTGCCACGGTAGACGCCTTTTGACCGATGGCGTTATAAACGCAGATCACATCCTTGCCCTTTTGGTTCAGGATGGTGTCAATGGCAATAGAGGTCTTACCAGTCTGGCGGTCGCCGATGATTAGCTCACGCTGGCCACGCCCAATGGGGAACATAGAGTCAATGGACAGAATACCGGTAGCCAAAGGGGTATCTACCGACTGCCGATCCACAATGGAGGGTGCCGGTTCTTCAACCGGGCGGTAGTCATCGGACTGGATCTCGCCCTTGCCGTCGATGGGCTCGCCCAAAGCGTTGACAATACGGCCAATAAAGCCCTCGCCTACCGGCACGCCGGCACGCTTATGGGTACGCACAGCGGTAGAGCCCTCGTGGATCTCGCTATCCTGGCCAAACAGGATGCAACCGATTTGGTTCTCCTTAATATCCTGGACCATGCCCTTGACCCCGGAGTCAAACACCACGATCTCGCCGTACATGGCGTGGTTCATACCGTAAATGGTGGCAATGCCGTCGCCTACGCGAACGACCTTGCCCACTTCCTCGTCATTTTGGTTAAAGTCGTAATTGGTGATCTCCTCGCGGAGAATGGATACGATCTGATCCGAACTGATTGCTGCCATTACTTCACTTCCCCAGTCAGTTTTTGCTGTAATTTATCTAACTTGCCCTTTACGGAGCGGTCATATTCACAGTCGCCGCAGCGCAGAATAAACCCGCCCAGCAAGTCCGGCTGTACCGCAATGTCCAGCTCCACATTGGCGGCACCGAATTTCTTTTTCACAAACGCGCGCATTTTCTCTGTCTGTTCCGCACTGGGCGGCTCCACGCAGAGCAACTGCGCCCGAACCGTGCCTGCTTTTTGGCGGCACAGATCCTGATAGGCCTCAAAAATCTCTGTCAGTGCATACACGCGCTCATGTTTGCAAAGCACCTTCATAAAGGAGGAAAAGGGCGGCGTAAAAATACGGTCCAGGCACTTTTCCTTCTCTGCAAAGCGCACTCTGGGATCAGAGAGCACCTGGGTGAGCAGCGGATTTTCACGCAGCAAGGTTTCTGCTGCTTTTATCTGCTGTTCGTCCAGATTCAGTTCCCCCAGCACCAGCGCATAATTCTGTGCGGTTACGGTCATACCGGATCACCGCCGTCCTGCCCCGCCAGAAAATCGTCATAGATCGCGCTGTTATCCAGCTCAGACGCCTCTTTAGACACCACCTTGGCCGCAGCGTCCATTGCCAGTGCAGCAATGTCATGCTTAACGGACTGGAGTGCCTCATTGCGCTCATGCTCGATGGTCTGGTGCGCGTCGCGTACCATCTTGTCGGAGGTGAGCTTGGCCTGGTCTACGATCTTGTCAGCTTTGGCTTTGGCAGTGACCTTTGCGTCTGCAATCAAGCGTGCCGACTCCTCGTCTGCACCGGCTAAGCGACCCTCATATTCTGTTTTCAGAGCGCCTGCGGCTCGACGATCCTCGTCGGCGTCTTTGAATTGTTGGTCTATCTTGGACTGCCGTTTATCCATGGCACCCAGCACCTTGTTCCAGACAAATTTCTTCATCAGGATATAGAAGATCACCAGGTTGATCACGGTAAAGAGCAGATTCCAGTCTAATGACAGCATAGACACTGCTTCCTTTCTGCTTGTGGATTTTCTCGGTTATTTCATAATGAAGATGATCAAAATACCGATAACCAGACCGTAAACAGCCGTTGCCTCTGCCAGGGCGCAGCCCAGGATCAGAGCGGTACGAATGTCACCGGCAGCCTCGGGCTGACGAGCGATGGCGTCTACTGCCTTACCGGTTGCAAGGCCGATGCCGAGACCTGCTGCTACACCTGTAAGTACGGCGATTGCCGCTGCGATTGCTACTGTCATGATAAATTTCTCCTTTTCTGTAAAAGTTCTATTTAATCTTCAATGGCTTCCTGAATGTACAGTGAGGTCAAAAAGACGAACACATACGCCTGGATAAAACCATCGAAAATATCAAAGTAAAGGCTCAATGCCACCGGAATTGCTACCGGCACCACCGATTCGATCAGCTTCATAATAATGAAAGCGCCGATGATGTTGCCGAAAAGTCGGAAGCAAAGAGACATGGGCTTGATGACCAGCTCCAGCAAATTGATGGGCAGTACGATGGGTACCGGCTTAGCAAAGGACTTAAGCCATCCCTTCGTACCCTTTTTATGAATGCCGGCGTACTGAACCAGGATAATGCTGGTCAGCGCCAGACCTACGGTTACATTCAGTTCCTTGGTGGGGGACTTAAAGCCGAAGATGCCGCACATATTGCAGGCACCGATATAAACAGCTACCGTCATCATCCAAGGAATGTAACGATCCCCGTCCGGGCCCATAACATTGTGGAAGAATGTACGCATTTTGTCTACGCACATTTCAATAAACAGCTGGCGTTTGGAGAGCTTGCCCTCCACCTTCAGTCCACGGGTGAGCAAAATACCGGCG
>ULSN01009152.1_pt1 | contig 10772 bp, 6 predicted proteins | sample 1956771 | NCBI WGS metagenome assembly ULSN01 (sample SAMEA4835709, study PRJEB28245) | human gut metagenome | biome: gut microbiome; material: fecal sample | place: Denmark | collected 2008
GCATGGGCAGCGCGTCCTGGAACGGTCCGTCTCCCACCTCGGCCAGTTCGCCCACGAAGGCTTCGGCCCTGGCGACGGCCTCGCGGAGCAGGCGCTGCGGATAGGGCGGCTCAGGATCCTCTTCGGACAGGGCGGCGTGGTAGCGTTCGCGGGCGTGGGCGAGCTCGCCAAGGAGAAGGTCGTGGCAGTGGCGGGCGATGCCCTCGCGGTTGATAGCGCGCAAGAGACGGTCGGCCTCCTCCACCTTTTTCTCCCGGCTCATGGGGTTGTCTTTTTTGATCGGGACGGCCTTGCCCTCCTCATTGAGGCAGAGATCGCGTATGGCGAGGAAGATCTCGCGTCCAGCCCCCTCCAGGTTGGCGAGGAGCAGATACTGGTCGTAGCGCTTGTCGATCCCCTCGGCCTTGCTCATCCATTGGGCGTTGGCGCCGATGGTGCTGGCCGTCTGCTCGCAGAAACTGAGCGCCGTCGTCTCCTCCATGCCCTCCCGGGCCTCGTCCTTGCCCTGCATCAGTCGCTCCGTGGCGGCGACGTAGGCCTCGTAGCCCTCCCATTGGTGGCGCCGCATCAGCGCCACCTGGCGGTTGAGGCAACCGATGAGGATGGACGGCAGGTCGATCGTGAGGTCCTGGATGCTGCTGTTGAGCCGGTCGAGGATGTCGCGCTGCCGGATCTTGTCCATCAGGCCCAGGCCCGTGACCTGCTGCTCCAGTTTGTTGAGCCGCTGGCGATAGCGCTGGAGCTGGTCCGTCTCCGCGGCGAAGGTCTGCACGCGCGGTTTGCCTCCCGTCCCCGCGTTCTCCTCCGACCGGATCGACGTCCGCAGTTTGGCGATGCGCATGAGCATGCGGCGCTTGGCCACGGCCAGTCCGAAGAAGAACCACAGCAGCATGATGGCGACGATCGTGAGGACCACGAGGCAGGCGATGTTGGTGCGCGAGAAGAGCACGCGGCGCTCAAACTGTACCGTCGTGTAGCCCTGCTCCAGGTTGTCCTGCTTGTGGAGGCTGGTGTCGAAGGTATAGACGCCGCAGGAGGATCCGGCATAGACGCGCCCCTCGACGGCGATGCAGGCCTTGGGGTTGAAGCGGATGTCGGAGAAGTAGCGCTCGTGGTCGGCGAGGGAGATCAGGCCATAGTCGGGGAAGCCGTAGGCATGCGTGGCGTCGGCCACGGCCAGTCGGCGCATGGCCGTCAGCGTGTCGCAGACGCGCAGTTGCTTCTCCGTGCCGCAGAGCAGCCGGTGGTTGGTGAGGACGAAGAGGCTGTCGGCGCCCGAGGCCGTGGGGAGGACGGCGATGTCGCGGACGAAGGAGAGCCCCCGGGAGGCGGCCAGGTGGCGAAAACTGCCCTGGCGCCCGACGAAGAGGCCGTCGTTGAGCGTGGCGAGGAAGAGGCGGCCCGAGGACGTGGGGGCCGAGAAGGCCGTGATGAACGGGTCGGCGATGGTGGAGGCCGAGGCGGACGGGAGCTGCAACTGGCCCTTCTCCCGGCCCAACTGCTGCAGGCCGTCGCGTATGCCGACATAGACCCCGGAGCCGTCGTGGCCGATCGCCGTGAGGTCCTGGCCGGGCTGCGGCGAGACCTTGTGGTCCCAGGAGAGGAGCGAGTTGAGGAGGTAGGAGGAGTAGATGGGGGCGGTGAAGACGCGGTTGCCACTGTCGGCATAGTAGAGCGTGCCGTCGGCGATCGTCATGAAGCGCACGTCGGAGGATCCGCGCGAGAGGTCTTTGACCTGGATGGCGGTCTGCTCGCCGATGCGCTGGCGAAACAGGTGGGAGCCGACGAGGTAGTAGATGAAGGGGCCGTCGTGGCAGGCGTAGCTCACGTTGCCGATGTCGCTGAAGAGGTCCTGGTGGTGGCCGACGCGCAGCAGGGCGTGCTCCGTGACCAGCAGCGACTGGCCGCGGGCGGGGTCGTTGGCGATCACGTTGTGGCAGAACGTGCGCACGGGCCGGGGGAGGGGCGCGCGCCGCGGCGTGAGGCGGTCGGCGATCTCGTCGTTGGAGAAAAACTGCACCGACGTGCCGTCGAGGAGATAGTTCATCCGCGTGGAGGGCTCGTGGAAGCAGGTGTAGGCCGGATGGGAGAGGCGCGACTTGCCCACCAATCGCCCGTCGGGCAGCAGGGCCTTGATACTGTCGCCCTGGAGGGCGAGGATCGTGTCGCCGCTGAGCGAGAGAGAGGTGCAGTTGCCGCGCAGCAGCAGGTGGGACTGGCGGCGCCGCGTGTCGATGGAGAGCACGCCCGAGGCACTGGCGCAGACGAGCCCTCCGCTGGGCAGCCGGCGGATGTCGCTGACGACCAAGGGGCGGAAGGCGCCCTCGCCCGACTCGATCTCCCAGGAGGCGTGGAGCGCCTGCATCGTGTCGTTGGGGGAGAGGAGGAAGAGGCCGTTGCTGGTGGCGACGTAGAGGCCCGAGGGGTCTTGGTGGAGGTCATAGACGGAGTAGTGGGTGCCACGGCCGGAACGGGGAAGGGCATACTGGCGGCGCAGGACGAGCGAGTCGCCCTGCAGTTGGCAGCGGACGACGCCCATATTGCGCGTGCCCACCCAGAAGGTCGTGCCGTCGTGGGGCTGGGCGGTGGAGTCGGCGGGCTGGTCGCGCATCACCTTGTAGATGCGGTCGAAGGCGGTGAGCCAGCGGCGCGTCGTCCCCTGGTCGGCATCGTAGGCATAGACCATGCCGTCCTCCGTGCCGATATAGAAAAGGTCCGGACAGGTCGCGTCGGGGGAGATGGAGGCCAGCGTCTCGTCGAAGAACACCTCGTTGGCGTTGAGGGCCGACGGATCCTGGCGGTGGCAGGCCCCGATCGTGATCAGGATCAGGGGGAGACACAGGGCGCGCAGCAGGGCGCGGCGGTGGATGCTTCTACTCATAGGTGTGGTGGTTAAAATCAAATCAATGGAGGTGGTGGCTACATCTTATTCATGTGGGTACTTATATCATATCCATGGACGGCTACATCGTCATCCTTGGGCGGCTACTCCTCGCCGTTGGCCTCCAGGAGGCCCTTGACGTTCTGCTCCTCGCCTACGATCCACAGCACGTCGCCCAGGGTGAAACGGTAGTTGGGCGTGATGATGGTGAGGTTTTTCTCGCCCTCGTCGAGTCCCACCACCATGCAGTTGTACCGGTCCCTGATGCCGCTTTCGCGCAGCGTCTGGTCGAGGAAGGGGCTCTTTGGGGCGACGATGATCTGCTGGAGGCGCATCTCCCGCTTCTCTATCTCGGCGTCCTCGTCGTGGACCTCCGTCCGCATGGCTTGGGCGAAGCGCGTGAGCTGGTCGTCGTTGCCGATCACCTGGAGTTGGTCGCCGGGGAAGAGGGCCACCTCGCCATTGGGGATATTGATGCGCTGGCGGCCCCGCAGGATGCTGCTCACGTTGACGCCGAAATGCTTGCGGAAGTCGAGCTCCGCCAGTTGCTTGCCGGCCCAAAGCGAGTCTTCGGGCACCTCGCAGAGGCTCATGTGGATCTCGCGGTCGAGCAGTCGGCCCTCGTAGAGCGGCCGTTTGCGCCCGAGGGCCTCGGCCTGGATCTCGCGGCTCCGGAGATTTTGGACGAAGAGGCGTTCGAGGCGGATGCTCCGTTTCTTCAGACTGCGCGAGAGCACCATCAGCACGATCGTGCCGAAGGCGATGGTGATGAGCAGCGCGTCGGCGAAGCGCGTCAGGTAGTTGGCGATATAGAAGATGTAGGCGGCGGCGATGGCCAGGCGGGCCAGGACGGTGAAGACGAGCGGGGGGCGGTTGGTGCGCCGTTCCGTCCAGAGCGCCTTGAACTCCTCGGAGTGGTTTTTCTTCATCATGAAGGCGCGCAGGAAGGGGGCGATGATCAGCACGGTGGCGACGCCGCAGACGGCGTTGCCGGCCCAATGGGACCCCGTCAGTTCGATGGAGAGCTCGCGGCAGAAGGGCAGGGCGAAGGAGAACATCAGCGCGATGACGGCGATGGAGAGGATGCCGTAGATGAGCGTGTTGACCACCATGGCGCGCAGGAGGCGCTTCCAGAGATGGCCGGAGGAGGGAGTGGCTGGAGCGCCCGTGCCGATGTGCTCCAGGCGGCGGGTCCACTGGCGCGGCAGGTGGCGTGTGAGAAGGTTGTAGCACGGCTCCGCAGCACGGATCATGTAAGGTGTGAGGAATGTTGTGATGACGGAGACCGCGACTACAACCGGATAGAGGAAGTCGCCGATGACCCCCAGGGAGAGGCCCAGCGACGCTATGATAAAGGCAAACTCGCCCACCTGGGCCATGGAGAAACCACAGCGCATGGCGTTTTTGAGGCTTTGGCCGCCCAAGAGGTAGCCCGTCGTGCCGAAGATGGCCTGGCCGGCGAGGATGGTGAGGACGAGGCAGAGGATGGGGAGGGCGTAATCGACGATGATCAGCGGATCGACGAGCATGCCGACGGAGACGAAGAAGATGGCGCCGAAGAGATTCTTCACGGGTTCGACGAGGCGGATGATCTTGTCGGCCTCGACGGTCTCGGCAAGGATGCTGCCCATCACAAAGGCGCCGAAGGCGCTGCTGAAGCCCACCTTGGTGGAGATGACGGCCATGAGGCAGCAGAGGCCGAGGGCGACGATCAGGAGGGTCTCGGCGTTCATGAGCTTGCGCACCTTGCGCAGCAGCAGGGGGATGAGGAAGATGCCGATGACGAACCAAAGGACGAGGAAGAAACCTATCTTGAAGATGCTGCCGAGCAGCTGGCCGCCGTCGGGCGAGGAACCGTTGGCGATGGCAGAGAGCATGACCATCATCACGATGGCGAGGATGTCCTCGAGGATGCAGACGCTCATCACGGTGGCCACGAAGCCCTGCTGCAGCAGGCCCATGTCGGAGAGGGCCTTGTAGATGATGGTGGTGGAGGACATGGCGAGCATGCCGCCCAGGAAGATGCAGTCCATGTGGCCCCAGCCGAAGCCCTTGCCCACGGCGATGCCGAGCAGGATCATGCTGAAGACGATGGTGCAGGCCGCGATGACGGGACTGGTGCCCATCTTGAGGATCTTCTTGACGGAGAAGTCGAGGCCCAGGGAGAACAGGAGAAACATCACGCCGATCTCGGCCCACATCTCGACGTCGCCCTTATCGACGACGCTCATCGGGTAGGGCGTGTGGGGGGAGACCAGAAATCCGGCTACGATATAGCCCAGCACAAGCGGCTGGCGGAGCTTCTTGAACAACAGGGTGACGGCTCCGGCCACGACCAGGATCAGGGCCAGGTCGCTCACGAGAGGGGGAAGGGAATTGATAGGCGCCTCGCTTTCTTTTTCTTAGGTTGTGATACTGTGTCGGAGGGACTGCCCAAGGAGTGGGGCGGGGTGGAGAGAGAAAAAAATAGTTCTCGTGGGGGTGGTAAGCAGCGGGTTCGCCTCCGGCAAAAATAGCGTGATGATACACAGACCGTGATGACACACGGACTTGGGGGTGGGGATAAGGATGCTTTGCGGCGAGACGCGTCGCCACGCCACAAAGCATCCTCAGAGAAGAGGGGGAGCGGACTAGTCGTTGTAGCCGGCTGTCAGCTCACAGATCTTGATGACCACCTGCATGGCCTTCTCCATCACCTGGATGGAGACAAACTCATAGGGACCGTGGAAGTTGACGCCGCCAGCGAAGATGTTGGGGCAGGGGAGGCCGCGGTAGCTGAGCTGGGCGCCGTCCGTGCCGCCACGGATCGGCTCTACCTTCGGCTTCACGCCCGTCTCCTCCATGGCCTTGAGCACGAAGTCGATGACGTGCATGTTGGGCTCGATCTTCTCCTTCATGTTGTAGTACTGGTCGGTGAGGGTGATCTCGAAGACGCCCTCGCCGTACTTCTCGTTCATCTTGGCCACGCAGTCGGCAAGGAACTTCTTGCGCTGCTCAAACTTCTGACGGTCGTGGTCGCGGATGATGTAGGAGAGCTTGGCCTCCTCGCAATGGCCCTCGATGGACAGGAGGTGGTAGAAGCCCTCGTAGCCCTCGGTGGTCTCGGGAATGTCGGTGGTGGGGATCAGCGAGTTGAACTCGGCAGCCAGGCGGGCGGCGTTGATCATCTTGCCCTTGGCGTAGCCCGTATGGACGCTCACGCCGTGGATGATGATCTTGGCAGCGGCGGCGTTGAAGCACTCATACTCCAGCTCGCCGATGTCGCCACCGTCCATCGTGTAGGCCCACTCGCAGCCAAACTTCTCCACGTCGAAGTGGTGGGCGCCCTTGCCGATCTCCTCGTCGGGGTTGAAGCCCACGCGGATCTTGCCGTGCTTCACCTCGGGATGGTCGCGCAGCCAGCACATGGCCTGGACGATCTCGGCGATGCCGGCCTTGTCGTCGGCGCCCAGCAGCGTGGTGCCGTCGGTGACGATGAGGTCCTCACCCTTGTGGGCGAGCAGCTCGGGGAACATCTTCGGCGAGGAGACAATGCCCGGGGACAACTCGATGTCGCCGCCGTCGTAGCCCTTGACGATGCGGGCCTTGATGTTGGCGCCACTGGCGTCGAGGGCGGTATCGTAGTGGGCGATGAAGCCGATGGTGGGCACGGGCTTGTCGGTGTTGGCGGGAAGCGTGGCGTAGATGTAGCCTTTCTCGTCCATCTCGACTTCCTTCAGGCCCTCCTTCTCCAGCTCCTCCTTGAGGTAGCGGGCGAAGATGAGCTGCTTCGGGTTGCTGGGTACGGTCTCGGACTCATCGACCGACTGGGTGTCAAACTTGGTGTAGTTGATAAATCGTTCTGCTATTTCCATAAGTTCTGGATGATTTTGGTATTCTTTTTTGCAAAGATACGGTTTTTCTATGATATGGCAAGGGAGTGGGCGAGGAAATTTCTAAAAAAACAATCGTGAGGACGTGTGAAAACAGGTTCTTCCGGAAATGGAGTGGTTCGACGTGGACACATTGAAGCCACGAAGAGGGCGTCTGAAAACCATGGCGAGGGCAGGGACGGTAGGGGCAAAACCAATAAACCCCCTGCCTTGGAAGACAGGGGGATATGATAGCTGATGATAAGATCTCTTACTGTGCGGCCTTCTCGCCCTGGGCAGGAGCACCCTGGGCAGGAGCGCCCTGAGCTGCACCCTGTGCGCCACCCTTCTGGGCGGGAGCAGCCTGCTTCTGCTGGCTGGCACCGAAGTTGGGCAGGTTGTTGGGGTTGGAAGAGCTGCTCTCGGCTGCACGCTCGATCACGCTCTGGTCGGTGTTGGCAGAAGGAGCTACGTAGGCGCAGACAATGCTGAACACTACCATGGCAATAGCCAGTCCCCATGTGGCCTTTTCGATGAAGTCCGTCGTCTTGCGCACGCCGAGCACGCTGTTGGACGAGGAGAAGTTAGACGCCAGGCCACCACCCTTTGACTCTTGAATCATAACGATTCCGATCATCAGGAGTGCGGCGATCACGATAAGAATCACAAATAATGTGTAAAGTCCCATTTTTTATCTTTTTGTCTTTTATTTTTATTGTTCGTTCAAAATCAATTTCTGTAGAAACCGAATTTGGTCTGCAAAGTAACGATTTTTTTTTGGATATTCCAAATATAATCGCTGAATAATTTCCAGTGCCTTGGAATATCTGCCCTGCTTGATGTAGATACGCGCCAAAGTTTCGGTGAAATAGCTCGATCCTTCGTCCTCCACGGTTTCTTCCTCGGGCTCGTACTCGGTTTCCTCTTGTAGAGAAATTTTACCATTCTCCTTGTTGATGAAGTCGTCGATGAGCTCCTGGCCCTTGAGTTGGGGAGTCTCCTGGGGGGCTTCGTCTCCGGCCTCCATGAGGTAGGCCACGTAGTCGATGGTGGCGTCGGCGGGGGTCGGCTTGCGCTTGACGACGGGCTGGTCCTGCGGCTGCGTCTGGGCCTCCTCGCCCTCCTCTCCGGGGAGCTGGTCGAGGAAACTGTCGATGAGCGCGGTGGTGCGGTCGCCGTCGGGGGCGTCCTGCTCGGAGGATTCGTGCTTGGCGGCTTCGTGTTTGGCGGCTTCGTGTTCTGCGGACTGATCGTCCCGCAACTGGTAGTGGGGACTTTCTATCAGGTCGAAAAGGCGCTGGCGCTCGGTGACATAGACGGCGGCCCTGCGCAGCTCCTCGTCGAAGGTGGGGTCGTGGAGCAGGTAGAGGTTCTTGAGCAGCAATAGCCGTGCGGGCTGGTAGTAAGGATAGCGTGCGAGCAGACTGCGCAGCTCGTAGAGGGTGTCCTTGCCCAGCCGTTCGGGGTGGCGCGTGAGGGTGGCTATGTTTATACTCATGATGTGGTGCTGATTGGAGGAGTCCGTAAATGGTGGTGGCTGCCGTACATAGGTGGCGGGGGAGCGGGGCTACCAGTTGGCCACGGTGGCATTGAATATCTGGTCGGTCAGATCCTTGACCATCTGCTCCACCAGATCTTGCTGCACGTCGTTGAGGTTGCGCGTGGTGGGGTAGGAGGAGGTGGCCGTAAACTGGCGCTCGAAGTCCTCGGCATGGTTCACGTTGTTGGTAAACCGCACATTGACCGTGATGGAGAGTTCGGTCTGGGCAGCGTAGCCCTCGCTCGACACCGACTTGTTGCGCTGCTGATACTGCGTGATCTCGCCCTCGATCTGGAGGTCGCCGTCGCGACGGACCTGCTGCAACTTCGTGTGGTTGGCAAACTGGTCCTTGAGCGCATTGTTGAACATGGGGCCCATCGGTCCCCACACATAGGCGGAACGGATGGGGAAATCGGCTATCTGGATGGTCTTGGTCTTGGTGTAGTCGATGCTCGCGCCGTTGAAGGTGTACTTCGGAACGCAGGCTGTCGCCAAGGCCAGCAGCATCCATACCACCACGGCCGACACACAGACGTGGACGGCGAGGCGTGGGGTCCTTTGATTCTTATCGCTTCTCATGCTTTTTTCTTCTTCGAGTCCGTACTCCTTGACGTTTTTCTTTTTCTTCAAGTCCGTACTCTCCTTGATATTTTTATTTTTCTTCGAGTCCGTACTCCTGGACGTTTTTCTTTTTCTTCAAGTCCGTACTCTTGGGTGTTTTATTTATCTTCGAGTCCGTACTCCTTGATGCGGCGGTAGAGGGTACGGTCGCTGATGCCGAGTTCCTGGGCCGCTTTCTTGCGGTTGCCGTTGTTGCGCTCCAGCGCCCTGACCACCATCTGTCGCTGGTTGTCGTTGAGGTTGAGACTTTCCTCCTCCTTCTGCGGGCGGGTCTCCTGTATCTCCTCGGCCACGGCGTCCTCCACCTCCTTGTCGTCAGGGCGATAGGGGTCCTGGGGCGTGGCGGGAAGCGTCTGGGCGCCGTCCGAGGCCAGGTGGCGATAGTGGGCCGTCTCTTCGAGCTCGCGGTAGGTCTCCAGTTGCTTGCGCACGTTGTTGAGGTCGCGGCGCAGGTCGCTGACGTTGCCACGGAGCTCGTAGAGGATCTTGTAGAGGATCTCGCGCTCGCTCTCGTAGCTATGCGATCCTTGCCCATTATCGACGAGGGCCAGTTCGGTGCTCTCCGTGTCCTGGGGGATGAAGCGCAGGATCTCCTCCCGGTCGATCACTCTCTTCTCGGCAATGACCGACATCTGCTCGGTGATGTTCTTCAGTTGGCGGACGTTGCCCGGCCATTTGTACTTGAGCATCACCTGCTTGGCCTCGTCGTCAAGCGTGATCTTCGGCAACTTGTATTTCTCGGCCATCTGCATGGCGAAGAGGCGGAAGAGCAGCAGGATATCGTTGCCACGCTCGCGGAGCGGCGGCATGTTGATGGGGATCGTGTTGAGACGGTAGTAGAGGTCCTCGCGAAACTTCCCCTCGCTGATGGCCTTGCGCATGTTGACGTTGGTGGCGGCGACGATGCGGACGTTGGTCTTTCGAATCTCCTGGCCTCCGACGCGGATGTATTCGCCCGTCTCCAGGACGCGGAGTAGGCGGGCCTGGGTAGCCATGGGCAGTTCACCGACCTCGTCGAGGAAGAGCGTGCCCTTGTTGGCAATGCCAAAATAGCCCTCGCTTTCGCCGATGGCTCCCGTGTAGGATCCCTTCTCGTGGCCGAAGAGTTCGCTGTCTATCGTTCCCTCGGGAATCGAACCACAGTTGATGGCGAAGTATTTCTCCCGCTTGCGGGGCGAGTTGTCGTGGATGACGCGCGGGATGATCTCTTTGCCCACGCCGCTCTCGCCGATGATCAGCACCGAGAGGTCGGTGGGGGCCACCTGCAAGGCTACGTCCAAGGCACGGTTGAGCGCGTCGCAGTTGCCCACGACGTTGTATCTTTGCTTGATGATTTGCAGTTTACTCGTATCCATTTCTTACCATAGTTGGGGTTAAAATAAAGCCGTCAGACTTGTCGCCCGATTTCTCTACCTTTTTCCTCTTTTTTCCTTTTCCTCTTTTTCCTTTTCTCCTTTTCCTTTTGCGTCTCCTTCTCCTTCCGCTTCTCCTTCTCCCTTTCTCCTTGTTGCTTTCTCCTCTTCCTTGCCTCCTCCTTTTCTTCTTCTCTCTATCTCCCTTTCTCCTTCTCCCGTTTTTCTCCTTATATAATATATAGGCAGGGCGGGGGAGTCTGGTCGCCAGGGCCGCAGCTTGGAGTCTTCCGAGTCGCTATGGGCAAGGCGGCTTTTCCGTCGGCTTCTCCCGCAGGCTGGTGCGGTCGAGCTTGATGAGCAGAAGGCCGATGGCCGTCCAGATCAGTTCGCGGATGCGCACCAACAGGGCGACAAAGATGCCCGCCGTGGCTGTCAGACCCAGTCCTGAGACCGACATCAGGAAGCCCCCCTCGCGTCCGCCGAGTTGCAGCGGCATGAAGAAGAGCATGTTGGCGAAGAGCGTC
>ULSN01033014.1_pt1 | contig 10737 bp, 9 predicted proteins | sample 1956771 | NCBI WGS metagenome assembly ULSN01 (sample SAMEA4835709, study PRJEB28245) | human gut metagenome | biome: gut microbiome; material: fecal sample | place: Denmark | collected 2008
GCTGTGTTCACATTCAAGAAGAAGGAAGGTCTGGATATGGATGAGATGATTCTCGACCTGATCGACTACGGCGTAGAAGATGAGTTTGATGAGGATGAGGAGAACAACGAAATCACAATCTATGGTGCTCCTACAAGTTTCGGTGAGATTCAGAAGCACCTTGAGGCTGAGGGTTTCGAGGTAACTGGTGCTGAGTTCACTTACATCCCTAACGATTTGAAGGATGTAACTCCTGAGGAGCGCGAAACTATCGACAAGATGGTTGAGAAGTTGGAAGAGTTTGACGATGTTCAGACTGTATATACCAACATGAAGCCAGAAATTCCTGCAGACGCAGAATAAGCATTATGTTGCAGCAAGACAAACAGGATAAGTTGCAGAAGGTAACTTATCAGACTCATGGCACCTGCTCAAAATACATCTGCATCAGTATAGATGAAGATGGAAATGTGCAGGATGCCCAGTTCATCGGAGGCTGCGATGGCAATACCAAGGGCGTTTGTGCTTTGATTAAAGGCATGAAGGCAAAGGAGGTCATCGCCCGACTGAAGGGTATCACTTGTGGCAATAAGCCTACAAGCTGTCCAGACCAGTTGGCGACAGCTTTGCAGGAAATGGGATATTAATAGTGTTTTAGGCACGGATTACTAGCTAGTAATCCGTGCCTTTTCTAATACTTGAAGGTATCATCCAGCAACACCTCCTTCGGATTCTTAGCCGAATGATATACGAAACGGAAGGTGAAATGCTCTTCCTTATATTTCTTCAGACCAGGGTTGTTGTCCAGGGCTTCCTTCTGAATCTTATGGAGTTTATCCTTATTGGCATCAATCGCCTGCTTGTTATCCGCCTTGTTTCTCAGAGAGATGTAGTACGTATACATCTTCTTGGTTTTATCAAACGCAGCACTGTCAGTTCTGGCGTCGTTGACGTATGGGGTAGGACAGTACTTTTCAGTATACTCCTTGGCTTCACGAGCCGCTTTGTCTTCCAGACTTTCTGTACAAGAAACGAGCAAAGAAGCAAAAATACCGATGTAAATCAACTTTTTCTTCATGATTTTTCTATATTTTATCTAAAAATCCCTATTATTTTCAATATTTTGTGCAAAGATACGAAAAAAAATACTATCTTTGCACTCTAAAGAGAGAAAAATTATATGGAGAATATAAATAAAATAAGAAATTTCTGCATTATTGCACATATAGACCATGGTAAAAGTACCTTGGCAGACCGACTTCTGGAGAAGACCCAGACCATCAAGATTACTGAAGGACAGATGCTTGATGATATGGATTTGGAAAGAGAGCGTGGTATCACAATCAAGAGCCATGCTATCCAAATGGAATATAAGGCAAAGGATGGACAGACCTATATCCTGAATCTTATTGATACTCCGGGACATGTTGACTTCTCCTATGAAGTTTCCCGTTCCATCGCTGCTTGCGAGGGAGCGCTTTTGGTCGTTGACGCCACTCAGGGCGTTCAGGCACAGACCATTTCAAACCTCTATATGGCTATCGAGCACGACTTGGAGATTATCCCGGTAATCAATAAGATAGATATGCCTTCGGCTATGCCAGATGAGGTAGAAGACGAAATTGTAGACCTGATCGGTTGCAAGCATGAGGATATCCTCCGTGCTTCTGGTAAGACCGGTGAGGGTGTAGAAGAAGTACTGGAAGCTGTCGTTAATCGTGTTCCTGCTCCTGTAGGAGACGAGAAGGCACCGCTCCAGGCATTGATTTTCGACTCTGTATTTAACTCCTTCCGTGGAATCATCGCCTATTTCAAGATAGAGAACGGTGTAATCCGTAAGGGAGATAAGGTGAAGTTCTTCAATACCGGCATGGAATATGATGCTGATGAAATCGGTGTATTGAAGATGGATATGATTCCTCGCCAGGAATTGGGTACCGGTGAGGTAGGTTATATCATCTCGGGCATCAAGAATGCTACCGAGGTAAAGGTGGGTGATACCATTACCCATATCGCCCGTCCTTGTGACAAGGCGATTGCGGGTTTCCAGGAAGTGAAACCTATGGTCTTTGCCGGTGTTTATCCTATCGATCCTAGTGATTATGAGAATCTGCGTGCATCGCTCGAAAAACTGCAGCTCAATGATGCTTCGCTTACTTTCTCGCCAGAGAGTTCTGTGGCTTTGGGCTTCGGTTTCCGTTGCGGATTCCTCGGATTGCTGCACATGGAAATCGTACAGGAGAGACTGGACCGTGAGTTTAATATGGATGTCATCACCACCGTACCTAACGTATCTTATATGGTATACGACAAGCAGGGCGGTGAGAAAGAGGTTCACAATCCTTCCGGATTGCCAGACCCAACGCTGATTGACCATATTGAGGAACCATATATCCGGGCAACTATCATTACGGCTACCAATTATATTGGTCCTATCATGAAACTCTGTCTGGATAAACGAGGCGAACTCATCAACCAGGAATATGTGAGTGGAAATCGTGTAGAGCTCCACTTTATGTTGCCGTTGGGAGAAATCGTCATCGACTTCTATGATAAGCTGAAGAGTATCTCTAAGGGATATGCTTCGTTCGACTACCATATCGATTCGTTCCGTCATTCCGACCTGGTGAAGCTCGATATTCTGTTGAATGGAGAACCTGTAGATGCATTGAGTACTTTGACTCACCGCGATAATTCTGTAAGCTTCGGCCGCAGAATGTGCGAGAAGTTGAAGGACCTGATACCTCGTCAGCAGTTCGATATTGCTATCCAGGCAGCTATCGGTGCCAAGATTGTGGCACGTGAGACTGTTAAGCAGGTGCGCAAGGATGTTACCGCCAAGTGTTATGGTGGTGACGTGAGCCGTAAGCGCAAGTTGCTTGAGAAGCAGAAGAAGGGAAAGAAGCGCATGAAGCAGATTGGTAATGTGGAAGTTCCACAGAAAGCCTTCCTGGCTGTGCTGAAGCTCGACTAATGAATTAAAACAAGAATAAGAAAAGGAGGTTATGTATTATGGCAGACTTTAAAGTAATTACCCCTAAGCGTGATATTGCGCGCGAGTTGGCACGTAAATATAGCACGATGACTCATGATGAGCTTGATGTGCTGGAAGATATCCTTGAGCCTATCAAGTATGGCAAGGGCGAGATGATCTTGTCTGACGGTGAACAGTGCATGGGTATCTCGTACATCGAGAAGGGATTGGTACGCCAATTTTACTTTAAGAATGGCAAGGAGGTGACCGAGCATCTGGGTGTGGATCATAGCATCTTCATGTGTATTGAGAGTCTCTTCAAGGAAGAACCTACGCACTTGCAGGTGGAAGCTCTGGAACCTACTCTGGTGTATATGCTACCGAAGAAGAAACTGGAGGCGGCTGCTATGCGTAATGTCAATATCCAGATGCTTTATCGTAAGATACTGGAAGAGAGTTTGATTCAGTCTCAGATTCATGCCGATCTGATGCGATTTGAGTCGGCACCCAATAAGTATAAGCGCCTGTGCGAAATGAACCAACAGGTTGTGCTGCGTGCTCCGCTCACCTATATCGCAAGCTATCTGCAAATGACTCCGGAAACGCTCTCTAGAATCCGATCAAATACATTATTATAATCATAAAATAAAAAAGTGTGACTTCAATGTTCTGAAGTCACACTTTTTTTATTCTGCTGTATAGAGGAATCGCTTGATACTCTTCTTAGGAGTCTTTTCAAACTCTTCTTCATGTATACGTATTTCTGATACTTTGCTGTAAGCAGGAATCATGGTGTTGAGTTCCTGTCGGTTCTGCTCCATGACATCTGCCAGTTCGTTGGCACCGAGGTTCAGGGTTCGAGCTTCATCATAGTCTGGGTGAACCAGAGCGATGAGTTTGTCGCCCTTCTGTACAACCACGCTTTCTGCTACCAGTGCCAAAGAGTTGAGTTTATCCTCAATCTCCTCAGGGTAGATGTTCTGACCGTTTGCACCGAGCAGCATGTTCTTGCTACGGCCCTTTATGAAGACGTTGCCGTCACCATCCATGGTTCCGAGGTCGCCTGTATGATACCATCCGTTCTCATCGATGGTTTGCTTGGTAGCTTCCTCATTCTTATAGTAACCCAACATCACGTTAGGACCCTTGGCAAGGATTTCGCCTGGTACATTCTCAGGATCAGGACTGTCGATGCGAACCATCATGTGGACGGCAGCCTTACCGCAAGAGCCCGGAACGAAGTTCTTGTAATCCTCGTAGCAGATGATAGGGGCACATTCTGTTGCACCATAACCTACGGTATATTTGAAACCAACATTATGGAGGAAACTTTCCACTTCCTGGTTGAAGGCAGCACCGCCGATAATCACCTCGTAGAAGTTGCCACCGAAGGCATTGGTTACCTGGTCGCATATCTTCTCCTTCACCTTCTTGCTGATTACAGGCATGTGGAGCAGCATACGCATGCGGTTGTTCTGAATCTTAGGGAATACCTTCTTGCGGATAATCTTCTCGATAACCAGAGGCACAGCAATGATGATAGCTGGCTTGATGCGTCCGAATGCTTCAGCGATGATGGCTGGGCTTGGGATGCGGGTAAGATAGAATACGTGGCAGCCCTTGATGAATTCGAAGATAAACTCAAATGCCATGCCGTACATGTGGGCCATCGGCAAGATACTGATGACTGAATCTCCCGGCTTAATCTTCTTACCTAATACGTCCTCTGCAAAATCAGCATTGCCCCAGAGTGCACGGTATGGAACCATTACTCCCTTCGAGAAACCGGTTGTGCCGCTGGTATAGTTGATCATAGCCAACTCATCCGGATTCTGATCCATATAGTAATTGACATGGTTCTTGCGGAAGTACTTAGGATACTTGATACCGAACATCTCGTTGAGGTGTTCGCGCGCATAGGTCAACTTGTCGGTACGGGAAACGACAAGTGAATAATCCGGTATGTAGATGATGCCTTCAAGTCCAGGCATCTTGGTTGCATCAACCTGTGTAGCTACAACATCACCCACAAAGAGCAGTTTAGCATCGCTGTGGTTAACGATGTTGTGAATCTGGTCTGGCATGAATTCATGCAGGATAGGTACGGCAATGGCACCATAGGTAAGGGTAGCAAGGAATGCTACAGCCCAGTTAGCACTATTACGACCGCAAAGTGCAATCTTATCGCCCTTTACTACACCAGAGTTCTCAAACATGATGTGTAGCTTCTCAATCTTGCGTGCTACATCATGGTACTGCAAGGTTGCTCCCTTGTAGTCTGTCAGCGCATCCATATCCCAATGGTCTACGATGCTCTTTTGGATTAGTGCGTTAAAACTTGGAATCTCCATATTCTTGTTATTTAACGATTTGCTTTTTTATATTTTTCTCGTACTGAAGTCTGTTTGCTGATGATAGCTAATATCTGCTGATATACTGTCAGCAGATATTGGCTGTCTCTAGATAGCGTTCTGATAGAGGTAACGCTTGATAGACTTCTTGGCTGTCTTTTCAAATTCCTGATCATGTAGTTTGATGCGTGACACCTTGGCAAAGCTAGGCATCTGCATGTTCAGTTCCTTGCGGTTCTGCTCCATGATGCTTTCCAGGTCCTCGTCTGTAAAGCCGAGGTTGTTTACTTCATCCATGTCCGGATGAACCAGAGCCACCAGTTTGTCATCGCTCTGGATTACGATGCTCTCGTTGACCATAGCCATGGAGTTGAGCTTGTCCTCAATCTCTTCCGGATAGATGTTCTGTCCGTTAGGACCCAGCAGCATGTTCTTGCTTCTTCCTCTTACGAAGAAATGGCCGTCAGGGCTCATGGTTGCCAGGTCGCCTGTATGGAACCATCCGTCTTTATCTATTACGGCATCTGTAGCCTCCTGGTTCTTGTAATAGCCCTTCATCACGTTGATACCGCGGCAAACCAGTTCGCCGGCTACGTTTTCCGGATCATCGCTCAATACCTTCACTTCCATGTGCTTCACGGCAACACCGCAGCTTCCTGCCACATAGTTGTCCTGATGGGCAAAGGTGATAAGCGGAGCGGTCTCTGTAGTTCCATATCCCATTGCGATAGGGAAACCGACGCTGACGAAGAAGTTCTCTATCTCCTTGTTGAGCGGAGCACCACCCACAACAACCTCGTAAGGACGTTCACCAAACTTTCTCAATACAAACTCGCGAACCTTCTCCTTGATGCGCTTGTTGATGACTGGCATGTTCATCAGCAGTCGTGCACGGTTGGTTTGGATATGTGGGAATACTTCCTTTCTTACAATCTTGTCTACCACAAGCGGCACAGCATAGAGGATATCAGGCTTAATCTCTGACAACGCCTCTGAGATGAGCGTTGGGCTCGGCAGACGGGTAAGGAAGAAGATATGGTTACCCAGTGCTATATTGAAGAGAAATTCTGTCATGAGTCCATACATGTGAGCCATCGGAAGGGTAGAGAGGATGTTGCAGTTCTTGCCAATCTTAGGCTTCACAGAATCAAAGAGGTAGTCGAGATTACCCCAAAGTGCTCTGTATGGGAGCATCACACCTTTTGAGAAACCGGTAGTTCCACTGGTATAGTTGATCATCGCCAGTTCTTCAGGATCGTCTACATGATACTTCACGTGTTCTGGTCTGAAATACTTAGGATATCTGTGTCCGAACATTGCGTTGAGGTTCTCGCGCGCATAAGTCAGTTTCTCAGAGCGTGAGATGACAAGCGAATTGTCCGGAAGATAGATGATTCCTTCCAGCGAAGGCATCTCCTCTGGTGTTATTTCTGTAGCTACCACATCACCAACGAACAGAAGCTTGCTTTCGCTGTGGTTCACGATGTTGTGAATCTGCTCAGGCTTAAATTCGTTCTGTATAGGTACGACAATGGCTCCGTAAGTAATAATCGCCAGGAAGGCTACTGCCCACTGGCTACTATTTCTTCCGCAGACGGCAATCTTGTCGCCCTTCTTCACATCGCTGTTTTCGAACAGGATGTGTAGCTTCTCTATCTTTCTGGCAATATCGTGATATTGGAGGGTTGTGCCCTTGTAATCGGTGAGCGCATCCAGATTCCAATTCTTGATAATGCTATTCTCAATATACGAGTTAAAACTTGGTATTGAATTCATTGCACAATTTACAAAATTTTGTGCAAAGGTAATGAAAATAGTGCACACTACAAAATAAAATGTGCACTATTTTCAAAAACTATATAAAATAATTAGTTTTTTTCCTTTTTAGTCTACATATTGTGGTCTTATAGACTATTTTTTACTCATATCTCATTGACTTGGCTGGATGGATATGAGAAATCAGGTAGCTTGGAGCTACGAGCATGAAGATGCTTATCAGCAGCGTGGCAATGTTCAAGGCGATGATAGCAAGCCAGTTGAACTCTACCGGAACAGTACTTACATAATAGGTCTGTGCATCGAGTTTGATGATGCCTGTAAAGTGCTGGAGGGTAAGAATGCCGAGGGCGATGATGTTGCCCAGAAGCATACCCTTGCCGATGATGAAGACGGCAAACCATAGGAAGGTGTGGCGGATGGTCTTGTTGCGGGCACCCAATGCCTTCATCACGCCTATCATGGAGGTTCGTTCCAGAATGATGATGAGCAGACCGCTGATCATGGTCACGCCAGCTACTATCAGCATCAGACCGAGAATAATCCAGACATTCAGATCCATCAGGCTCAACCATTGGAAGATGTTTGGATTCAGGTCCTTGATGGTAGAACTGCTGTAGGTCTCGCCATAATGGTCTACCGTGCGGTTCACCTTATTTATTATATAGTCTTCTGTCTCGTAGAGTTTATTGAAGTCGTTTACGGTCAGTTCCGCACCGCTCGCCTGGTCTTGTTCCCATCCGTTCAGCTTCACGGCAGTATAGAGGTCGGTGTATACCATCACCTCATCATACTTCTTCAGGTTAGTCTGATAGATACCCTTGATGGTGAAGCGGCGCATACGCACTCCGTTGTCGTCGATGAAATAGGCGAAGATGCGTTCTCCCGTCTTCAGCTTCAGCTTATCTGCCATCAGTTGGGAGATGAGAATCTGGTTATGGCTCGCCTTGTCATCAAACTTAGGGATGCTGCCTTCCATCATGTTCTGATGGATAAAGGTAGAATCGAAATCAGGTCCTACACCTTTGAACATGACGCCCAGGAAATCGCTGTCCGTTTTCAGGATTCCCTCTTTCATGGCAAATTTCTGCACATGTTTTACGCCAGGTATCTTTTTCAGTACGTTGACCATCGAGTCGTTCATGACTACCGGATACTGGTTTTGCTGCTGCAGGGTCATGAAATCCGCCACCTGGATATGGCTTCCGAATCCTATCACCTTGTCGCGTATGGTATGTTTGAATCCGAGTACTACGCATACCGACATAATCATAATGGCGAGTCCGATGGCAACACCGGCAGTGGCTATATGAATAGCAGGGCGAGAAACTTTACGTTTATCGCCCTGATCGCTATATAATCTCTTTGCTATAAATAGAGGAAAATTCATTTCTGTTGTAATGTTAAATGTTAAGTGTTAAATGTTAAATTTATCTTCGCGTTCGTTAGGCAACTAAACATTTAACATCTTTTCTTTTATATGTTAAATGTTAAGTGTTAAATGTTAAATTTATCTTTGCGCCCGTTAGGCAACTTAACATTTAACATTTAACACTTAACATTATTAATAATCATAGTCCTTCGTCTTCCACTCTTCCCGGATAAGCCTCAAGTGCCTTACCCAGAACCACCAGAGCACGTTCCAGATCGTGTTTCTTCAAAACATAAGCTACACGAACCTGATTGTGACCGGCTCCCGGAGTCGTGTAGAAACCAGAGGCTGGAGCCATCATGACGGTTTCGCCCTCGTAGTTGAATTCCTCCAGACACCAGCGGCAGAACTTGTCAGAATCATCGATAGGCAGTTTGGCTACGGTATAGAAGGCTCCCATAGGAATAGGAGAGTATACGCCAGGAATACGGTTCAGTCCGTCTATCAGGCACTTACGGCGCTCTACATACTCATCGTATACATCGCGGTAGTACTCTTCAGGAGCATCCAGAGAAGCTTCGGCTACAATCTGACCGATCAGTGGAGGAGAGAGACGTGCCTGGCAGAACTTCATCACCGCCTTGCGGATTTCTGCATTCTTGGTGATAAGGGCTCCTACACGGATACCGCACTCGCTGTAACGCTTCGAAACAGAATCGATGAGAACGGTGTTCTGCTCGATGCCTTCCAGGTGCATCGCACTGATATAAGGACTGCCGGTGTAGATATACTCACGGTAAACCTCATCAGAGAAGAGATAGAGGTCGTACTTCTTCACCAGGTCGCGAATCTGATTCATCTCTCTGCGGGTATAGAGATAGCCCGTAGGGTTGTTAGGGTTGCAGATCAGAATGGCACGGGTGCGCTCATTAATCAGCTCCTCAAACTTCTCCACCTTAGGCAGGGAGAAACCTTCTTCTATCGTTGTGGCGATGGTACGGATCTTGGCGCCCGCTGAGATGGCAAACGCCATATAGTTAGCGTAAGCTGGTTCTGGCACGATAATCTCGTCGCCAGGGTTGAGGCAACTCATGAAAGAGAAGAGTACAGCCTCAGAACCTCCCGATGTAATGATGATATCATCGGCAGTTACGTTGATATTATATTTCTTATAGTAATCTACAAGCCTCTCGCGATAGCTGAGATAGCCCTGACTTGGAGAATACTCCAAGACCGTGCGGTCTATATGCTTCAAGGCATCTAGGCCACATTGAGGAGTTGGAAGGTCAGGCTGACCGATGTTGAGGTGATATACCTTTACTCCACGTTTCTTTGCTGCGGCAGCCAGAGGAGCCAACTTTCTGATAGGTGACTCTGGCATTTCAAGACCGCGTACAGATATTTCTGGCATCTTAAAATATTGTTTCTTTCTATTAATTATCCGTGTCGAAAATTGAAGTATAAGACCTGCTGGTCTTTTCAATTTACGCTAATCGGCTGCAAAGATAAGAAAATTAGATGAGAATTGAGAATAACTTTCGGTTAAATTTTATTTTTTGATTAAAAACTCTTTAAATATGTCGCTCTTTGCTTTCTTTTTTATAACTTTGCACTTAATTTCAAGAAATGTTATAAGATTAGACTAATTAATTAAAATAAGTAAGAAGAAAATTATGAGAAGTAGAACAAGTACATGGTTTGAGACCAAAGTGAAATATCAGAAGACAATGGAGGATGGTTCAGAGAAGGTTGTTTCTGAAGCATACGTAGTAGATGCTTTGAGCTTTACCGAGGCTGAGAGTGCCATCATCGATGAGATGTCGGTTTATGTAAGCGGCGAGTTGAAGGTGAGTGGTATCGGCAAGGCTTGCTACGGCGAAATCTTCTTCAGCGATGTCGATGATGATGATAAGTGGTATAAGGCTAAACTCCAGTTCATCACAATCGATGAGCAGAGTGAGAAGGAGAAGCGCAGCAGTGTTACTTATCTTGTTCAGGCTAAGTCTCTCGCCCGTGCCCTCCGTTATATTGATGAGGTGATGGGCAAGACCATGATAGATTATGATGTGATTGGTTTGAACGAAACCAAACTGATGGATGTATTCGAGCACCATGCTCCTAACGAGAAGAAAGAGGAGAAGAATGATGTGCCTGAATACGAGGAGAAATAAATTAATGTTGAGTGTTGAATGTTGAATGTTGAGTTGCCTAACGGGACACAAAGGTTAATTCAACACTCAACATTCAACACTCAACACTCAACACTCAACACTCAACACTCAACA